>Ga0310121_10004954_pt1 | contig 11581 bp, 10 predicted proteins | sample CB27_Tmax_986_MG_FD_203504 | JGI IMG/M metagenome (GOLD analysis project Ga0310121, IMG submission 203504) | Marine microbial communities from Western Arctic Ocean, Canada - CB27_Tmax_986 | ecosystem: Environmental > Aquatic > Marine > Oceanic | place: Canada: Western Arctic Ocean | collected...
CATCATTCCTTCCACGCCGTCATGGACGTTCGGATAGATCGTATTGAGGCGGTCGATTTTCTTGCCTTCAGCACGTTGGACGATAGCCTCGTAGACGCCGCCATAAATATTGCCGAAGGCTTCCAGCCAGCCCTCTGGATGGCCACTGGGCAAGCGACACGAGGCAGCCGCCGTGGGGCTGGTGTGAGGCGAGTTCGGATCACGAGTGTAAACTTTGAGTGGTTGGCCATTGCAGCGCAGCTCCATGCGGTTTGGATCGCCCTGTTCCCAGAGGATCGAGCCCTTCGTCCCGTCGATCTCGATGGAGATATCGTTTTCACGGCCGTGACTTATCTGCGAGGCGCTCAAGGTACAAAGTGCGTCGTTGTCCATTTTGATGATCGCCGTGCCATAGTCGTCCAACTGCCGGCCAGACTCGTAGCTGCGCAATTGACAGCTAAGCGACTGGGGCAGGACCCCGGTGGTGTAGCGAGCCAGGTTGAAAGCATGCACGCCGATGTCGCCAAAACACCCAGCCGCACCGCTTTTGGTCGGATCCATTCGCCAGGCGGCCTGCTTTTGATCCTCCAGCTCGATGCGATTTCGTAACCAGCCTTGTGTATAGCAGGTGCGGATGGCATTCACGTCGCCAATGTCACCCCCCAGCACCATATCCCGAATTTGGCGGACGATAGGGTAGCCCGTATAGGTGTGCGTCAGCCCGAATATCACATTGGAATTGTCCACTAAGGTGGCCAATTCATGAGCCTCCGCCAAGTTAAAGGTCATGGGCTTGTCGCAAACAACGTCAAAGCCAGCTCTGACCGCCAATTTGGCGATATCAAAGTGAGTATGATTTGGCGTCGTGACGGCCACCAGATCGATGCGCTGGTCCGTTGGCAGGGCGGACTCTGTCTCCATCATCTCCTGATAGGAGCCGTAAGCACGGTTTTCGGCGATGTCGTAATCCGGCGCTGATTCTTTGGCTTTAACTGGATCTGCGGAAAGCGCGCCTGCCACGAGTGCCGCTCGGTTATCCATGACAGCACCCGTGGCATGCACCCGACCAATAAACGCACCGCGTCCGCCACCGACCAAACCCAGCCGCAGTTTTCGATTAAGTGTCCCGTTGGTCGACATTGTCCTGTTTCCAGTTGTAGTGCTGAAAAGTGGGAAATAGCTGTGTAATTGCTGTCCGGCACCTCAATCCCTCTTTGTATCATAACCGTTTCCTGAGCGGGATTGGCCGTCGGGGAACTTGTCTCGTCAAAACAGCGTCGCGGATCCAATCACCGACCCTGGAAGGATAGCCGGACAGGCGGTACGATTGGGTGTTGCTGATGACGGTAACTTTCCACAAAACTCGCAAGAATACAGGAACTTGAAGCCATGGTTGCCTACCCCAACGCATCTGCGTCAAAAACGATCTTGCTCATCGCCAGCGGAGTGGTACTGGGAGTTGCCCTCGGAGTGGTGCTGGGTGGATTTGCGGTATCAACCTTTCTCGACACGACAGGACCAACATGGATGTCTGAAATCCCCATCCATGCGGTTGCCAGCTCCTCTGACGACGGGTTCGCCGTGGCGACGGGTCCCTTGGACGATGAAATCGAAGGTCTGTTTATGTTGGATACTTTAACCGGCGAGTTGAGTTGTCGAGTGATGAATCAACGAGCTTACAAGTTTGGAGTTCTGTTTACAGCCAACGCTGCTGTGGATATGAACTTGGAGCAGGGCAAGCGGCCGAAGTATTTGTTGGTGACTGGTCGAGCCAATTTTCGTGGCGCCGGAGGTGGAGGTGTGCGGCCAGCGCATTCGGTAGCGTATGTCGTTGAAACGAATACTGGTTATTACGCGGCTTATGGTGTTCCTTGGCGAAAAACGATGGCCAATGAACCCCAGCTCCAACCGGGTCGGCTGGCTCTCCTGGACATGGGCCAATCACGAACGGCGGCCATTCGCGATACCGGCGAGTGACCCGCGTTGGCCTGGTCGCGATGAGGACGTCTCGAATCTGCCAGAGGTTCCAGGGCGGCTGAGTATTATGCGGCTGAGTATTAATGGTGAAGATCGCGACTTTGATGGCGCGTTGAGCATTCGCGATTTGTTGGGCCAACTCGAGTTGGCATCGCAGCAAGTCGCCGTCGAAGTCAACCTTGAGTTGATCCCGCGTGATCAACATGAACGTTACGAATTGGGCGAAGGCGATAGCTTGGAGATCGTAACCTTGGCTGGTGGAGGTTGATGGTTGCATGGCAACGGTGGCAGTTGATACGAAAACATCCTCGGGTGATGATCCTCTCCAGTTGGGAAACCACGTACTGGCCAGTCGATTGGTGGTCGGTACCGGAAAGTACGATACGCTGGAACTGATGCAGCAGTCTCTCGAGGCGGCTCGTACACGATGTGTCACCGTAGCCGTGCGACGGGAACGGTTGTACGATGCACGCGGTAAAAACATCTTGGATTACCTCGATCCTCAGCGGTATTTGCTGCTGCCAAACACCGCAGGTTGCTACACGGCACAAGACGCCCTGCGCACGGCGCGCATGGGTCGAGAGATTCTGTCTGGATTGGAAAATCCTGGCGCCGATTGGGTCAAATTGGAGGTGCTCGGCGACAGTAAGACCTTGTTGCCGGATCCGGTGGGGACGCTGGAGGCAACCGTGCAGCTGGTCGCCGAGGGGTTCCAGGTTCTTTGCTACACCAACGACGATCCGGTGACGGCCAGACGGCTCAAGGAGGCGGGTGCCACGGCCGTGATGCCGGCCGGGAGTCCCATTGGGTCGGGGCAGGGCATTCTGAATCCGAACAACATTCGCATCATTCTGGAGTACCTCAAGGCGAATGATCCTAATTATCCGGTGATTGTCGATGCGGGAGTGGGGACGGCCTCCGACGTGGCCATGGCGATGGAGTTGGGCGTTGATGGGGTGCTATTGAATACGGCGATCGCAGCTGCGGAGGATCCCGTGCTGATGGCACATGCGATGCATCACGCGATCTGCGCGGGCCGGCAGGCCTACCTGGCCGGACGCATTCCCAAGCGACTTTATGCAACGGCCAGTAGCCCGGCAGAAGGAGCGATCGGGCGGCGACCCCGTTAGGCTCGGATAAGTGGAAAACAGTACTGACCAACTAACCGTCGAGGGCGTTTTGGGACCGGAGGGCAATATTGCCAATCGGTTATCCAACTACGAATTGCGATCCCAACAGATGGAAATGGCCAGCCAGGTCGAGCAATCGCTTTCGGCCGGCGAACACTTGATGATCGAGGCTGGTACGGGCGTAGGAAAAAGCTTTGCTTATCTGGTTCCGGCGATTCTGCGGGTCACCGAAGAGACCGGCGATGCCGATCGGAAACAGTTGCCAATTGTCATTTCCACGCACACGATCAGCTTGCAGGAACAGCTGATCAGCAAGGATATCCCTTTCATCAACAGTGTCATCGCCCGCGAATTTTCAGCTGTCTTGGTCAAGGGCCGCGGGAATTATCTCAGCCGCCGCCGCTTACAGTCTGCCCGAGCGCGCGCGGTGAATCTATTTGCCCTGGAAAACGATCATCAACAACTTCAACAGATTGTCGGTTGGGCCAAGTCGACTGGAGATGGCTCGCGGAGCGATTTGGAGTTTCAACCGGAAGCGGCTGTATGGGAAGAGGTTGCCAGCGACAGCAGTAATTGCATGGGACGCAATTGCCCCACCTACGATCAATGTTTTTATTACCGCGCCAGGCGACGTTGGCAGAACACCCAGCTGTTGATTGTGAACCACGCGTTGTTTTTCAGCGATTTGGCCCTGCGCATGGTGAACGTCAAGCTGCTGCCCGACTATCAAGCGGTGATTTTTGACGAGGCCCATACCGTCCCATCCGTGGCCAGCCAACATCTGGGAGGCAAGGTCAGTCTGGGGCAGGTCGATTACACATTATCGCGGCTGTACAACGATCGCACCAACAAGGGCCTGCTGGTCCATGACCGTTTTCGAGAGCCCCAGCAGCTGGTGGACCGTTGTCGATTGTTGGCCGACGAGTTCTTCAACGACGTGGCCGAATGGGTAGAGACACGAGGGAATCGTAACAGTCGGGTCGAGGAGGCAGAAATCGTCGCGGATCGGATCAGCCCCGCCCTGCTGCGTTTGGCCAAGTCGGTGAAACAGTCTGCGGGCCAGATCGATGACGCATCTCGACGACATGATTATGTATCTTCTGCCGAACGCCTCGTCGCTATTGCGGGCCAGATCCAACAATGGTTGAACCATCATCTCGACGGGGCCGTGTATTGGGTCGAGCTGGGCAGAACTAAGCGAGGTCGACGTCGTATTTCGCTCGAGATGGCTCCAATCGACATTGGCCCGATGATGCGGCAGCATCTCTTTAGCAAAGTGCCCAGCGTGATTATGACCAGTGCGACCATGACCGCGGGAGGAGATGGCGGCTTTGAGTTTTTCAAATCGCGAATTGGACTGACCTCCTGCAATGCCCAGCAGCTCGGCAGTCCGTTTGACTTCCAGCGGCAAGCCAAATTGGTGTTAGTGCGCGGAATGCCCGACCCAAACGGGGAGAAGGAGGAGTTTTTGCGAATGTCCGTCGAAGCGATTAAGCAGCACGCCGGGCGTACCCAGGGACGGACGTTTGTATTGTTTACCAGCTACCAGATGTTGCGATCGGTGGCCGAAAAGATAACGCCTTGGTTGGCCAGTGAAAACTTGCAGCTGTACAGCCAGGCCGACGGAACCCCTCGGGCTAAATTGTTAGAGCAATTCAAAGAAAATCCACAAGGGGTCCTCTTGGGCACAGATAGTTTTTGGCAGGGTGTGGACGTTCCCGGAGATGCATTGAAAACGGTCATCATTACCAAGCTGCCTTTCAGTGTACCCGATCATCCATTGCTGGAGGCGCGATTGGAAGCGATTCGTGAATCTGGCGGCAATCCTTTCGGCGAGTACCAGCTGCCGGAAGCCGTCATTAAATTTCGCCAGGGATTTGGCCGCTTGATCCGGACTCAGACGGACGAAGGCACGGTGGTGGTCCTGGATCCCCGCGTCTATACGAAGTACTACGGAAAGGCATTCGTCGCTTCGTTGCCAGCATGCGAGATCATCGAGGAGGTCGTCGGGGAAGTGTGAGAAAAAAAGCCTTGAGAAAAAAAGCCTTGAGAAACAAAGCCTGGTTCTTCCTTGACCCCCTTGGCCGCAGCTTTTACAGTGAAAGTTGGCCTGTCTGGCGGAACTTACTCTAAGAGGGGTGTCGGATCGGCCGGACTCGACGCTCAACGAATATGCTCGCTAATCGTGTTATTCCTTGCCTGGATGTGAAACAGGGCCGCGTGGTGAAGGGAACCAATTTCCTGAATCTGCGGGATGCTGGCGATCCGGTTGAGGTGGCAGCCAGGTACGAGGCCGAGGGAGCCGACGAGTTGGTGTTTTTGGACATCACAGCCAGTCACGAGGAGCGGGATATTATGTTGGACGTGGTGCGGAAAACCGCGGAAGAGGTTTTTATGCCGCTGACGGTAGGTGGAGGTATCCGTACCCTCGAGGACATCCGAGCGCTGTTGTCCGCCGGTAGCGACAAGGTTTCGATCAACTCGGCTGCCTGCCAAAATCCTGAGTTTGTTTCCGCGGCGGCGGATCGCTTTGGCAGCCAATGCATCGTTGTCAACATCGATCCCAAGCGAGTCCTGGGCGATAATAATGCTGAGGTCTGGGAAGTGCATATCAACGGCGGCCGGATTCCGACGGGACTTGAGGCTGTTACCTGGGCTCAAGAAGTGGAGCGACTGGGAGCAGGAGAGATTGTGTTGACCAGCATGGATTGCGACGGCACCAAGGACGGCTACGATTTGGAAATCACGCGAGCCGTTAGCGAGGCGGTGTCGATTCCGGTCGTGGCCAGCGGCGGGGCAGGTCGGCCAGAGCATTTGGCCGATGCGATCCAACATGGAAAAGCAGACGCGGCGCTGGCCGCCAGCATTTTTCATTTCGGAGAGTATACGATTTGGGAGACCAAGCAGATCATGGCAGCTCGAGGCATTCCCGTCCGGATGTACAGAAAGGAGGATTGTGATGGCTAGTTCTGAAAACGGTCCGCAATCACCGACCGTCGAAGTTGACAAACTGTTCCGCGCTTGCGTGAAAGAAGTCGGCAGCGACTTGCATCTCAAAGTTGGCAACGCTCCCATATTACGAGTCAAGGGAACGTTACGTCCCCTGGGGCGCGGTCCCATTGATGACGATGAGATGCAGCGCCTGATTTGGCCGTTGTTGAATGACAAATCTCGTCGTGATGTTGATGAGAATGGCGGTGCCGACTTTGCGCACGGCGTGGAGGTGGACGGAGAGTTTTGGCGATTTCGTATCAATGTTTTTCAACAAATGGGGCACTTGGGCCTGGTGGCTCGCATGGTGAGCAATTTCATTCCTGATTTCGAGGGCCTCTATCTTCCTCCCATCATGGAATCGCTTTGTAAATATGACCAAGGCATGGTGTTACTGGCAGGTCCCACGGGATCGGGAAAAACGACGACGATTGCCTCCATGTTGAATTGGATCAATCGAAACTATCGCAAGCATATTCTGACGCTGGAAGATCCCGTTGAGTTTCTCTACAAGGAAGATAAGTGCCTCATCAATCAACGCGAAGTTGGTTTGGACGTGAAAAATTTCGCGCACGGCATGCGGCAGGCAGTACGCGAAGATCCTGACATTATGTTGCTGGGGGAGATGCGTGATGAAGAGACGTTTTTGACCGCCATTCATGCTGCCGAAACAGGCCACCTCGTGTTTGGAACGATCCACGCGGCTTCCGCAGCGACCACAATTGGACGTATCCTCGACCTGTTCCCCGAGGAGATGCATTCATCGCTGCGCAGCGCCATCGCTATGAACATGAAAGGAATCGTGGCCCAGAAGTTGTTAAGGTCGATTAAGCCTGGGGTTTCTCGTGTGCCCTGCGTCGAAATCATGACTTTCGGTCCCACAGTCGTCAAATTGATTCTGGAGGCTGAAGACCACAAGCTGCCAGATGCAGTGCGGATAGGGGCCAGTGAGGGGATGCAGGACTTCACGATGAGTCTCAAGGAGTTGATTGACAAAGATTTGATTGACCGACCGACCGCTTTCGCTGTGGCGCCAAACCAAGAGGCGCTCAAAATGGCACTTAAGGGCATTGATGTATCGCAACCTGGTATTCTCTAAATCAATCGCCGTTCTCTTTCGCTTCGATAATCTGCGGTTTGGACCTTCGTGCCTGCGACCGCTGGTCTTGGTCTGTAGTGCTGGGTTGTTGCTGTTGATAGGTGGCGCCAGTTTTGCGTGGGCCGAAGGTGGTGAGTGGCCCACCTTCCCAGGTTTCTCACGTGGACCGGGCGGATACCTTGCCTGGCCTAAGCTGCTCTTGCTGTGGCTGTTGTTTCTCTTTTGGGTGAAGACGACGGATTGGGTCAACCGCGACGTTCAATTGGTGGGCATGTCGTACGCAGTTTGGAACGTGAGCACGTTCATTCCATTTTTCATCGTCCTCATGGTGCTGGGGCTCGGCCTCCCTTTATTTGCCATCGGTTTCGCATTGTGCATCTTCGCGGCGGTCCTGCCGGTAGGCATCTACGTGCTCCAGAGAAACGCTTGTGTCGAGCCTCAACAAAAGGTGATGACTCCGGACCACATTCGGTTTCTGATTGCGCGTATGTTCGGCAGGGCCGACGAAGGTAGCTATGAGAAGAAGGCGGCTCATGAGCAAGGGGCTCAAGTTGACTTAACCGGCAGCGGCAGTCGTGACGCTCAAAAGAATCAATCCAATACCGTTCTTTCACGCCAGATGCCCGGATACGTGGCGGCCAAGGAGCTGGTTGCCGGGGCGATCGAGAATCGTGCAGAGAAGGCCATGTTGGATTACACGCGACAGGCCGTCTCGCTTCGTTACCAGGTTGATGGCGTATGGCATGATGGAGACGAGCAGGATCTCGAAGCCGCCACCGCCTCGTTGGCGGTTTTGAAGGTGTTGTCCAATATGGATCCGAATCAGCGCCGAGCCCGGCAGGAAGGTGGTTTTGAAGCTAAGTACGAAGGCGAGGACTTCACTGGCTCCATTGTTTGCCAAGGCACGAAAACCGGGGAACGTGTGATTATTCATCTGAGTGGTATCGGCCAGCCTTTTAACTCACTGGCAGGTCTCGGGATGCGCGAAGCCATGGTCGTGCGATACAAGGAGCTGATGTTGTCGGACAACGGAATCTTATTGCTATCCACGGTTCCATCTGGTGGTTTGACGACGCTGCTTAATATGTCCTTGCGGTCAACCGACCGTTATTTGAGAGATTTTGTGATCGTCGAGGGGGTTGACGATCCGCATGAAGAAATTGAAAACGTCTCCCCGCTCACCTACAACCTGGCCTCGGGGGAAACACCCGATAAGATTCTTCCCAGTGTGTTGCGCAAAGAGCCCGACGTTGTGGTTATGCCAGAGTTACACAACAAGGAGACCGTCAAAATATTATGTGAAGCGGCCGTCGAAGATCAGATGGTGATCGCGACCATCCGTGCCAAGGAGGCCGTCGAAGCGCTCTTGCGCGTGCTGCTGTTAAAGGTCTCCGCCAAGTCGTTTGCGCCCGTCGTCGCCGGTGTATTGAACCAGCGACTGATTCGCAAGCTGTGTGAAACTTGCAAGGAAGCCTACACGCCACCGCCCGCGTTGCTCAAGAAACTTGGAATTCCTGGGGGCCACGTCGAAGAACTTTATCGGCACCCCGAACAACCGGAGGAAGTATGTCCCGATTGTCGCGGTATCGGCTACAAGGGGCGCACCGCTGTGTTCGAGCTGCTGATCGTGGATGATCAAATTAGAGAGGCCTTAATTAAGCAACCGAAACTTGAAACACTGCGAAAAGTCGCTCGCCAATCCGGACAGAGGTCATTACAGGAAGAAGGAATTCTTGCCGTCGCTCAAGGAGTGACGTCGTTGCCGGAATTGATGCGAGTCCTGAAGCAATAATCCAACAGCAATATTCCAAACAAGGTCCCCTGCCATGATATTCACCCTGTTCTTGCTGGCTATCTTTTTCATCTGCGTGGCCATGATGTGGAATGAAGGCATGTGGAGTAATGCAGTCAGGACCGTGAATACGCTGTTCGCGGCCATGTTGGCGACGAACTATTTCGAGCCCTTGGCAGATTACCTCGACGGACAAGGCGCGAGCTACACATATATGTGGGACTTCCTTTCGTTGTGGCTGATCTTTGCCGTGGCCTTCAATCTGCTACGGGCATTTACCGATATCGCGTCCAAGCATCAGGTCCGTTTTCGATTGCCCATTGAGCATGTGGGCAAAATGGTTTTCGCTGGTTGGACGGCGTGGATCGTTCTCTGCTTCTTTAATTTTTCTGTCCATACGGCTCCGTTGGCTCGGAACGCGTTTCGAGGTGCATTTGAGGAATTTCCGAGTTCAAAAAGTTTTTTCGGACTGGCTCCTGACCGGAAATGGCTGGGATTTGTTCAATCTCGCTCGCAGGGCGCCCTGTCAAATGGAGATGAGGGCAGTCGTTCCCCTTACCCTGAAGACAAGGGGAAAAATGTCTTTGACCCCAATAGCGAGTTCATTTTTAAATATGCCCAGCGGCGTGCTGACCTGAAGAAGCATATGGCCAGTACCGGTACGCTACGTGTCAATTAGCTTGGCCCCAGCACCATTTCAGCGGTAGAAGGGTCAGCGGTAGAAGGGTCAGCGGTAGAATGGGTCAGCGGTAGAATGTGTCAGTGGTAGAATGGGTCATCTGCAAAATGGGGCGGTCTCGCTTCCTTGGCCCAATCAGACTATGTTTGTGAGTCGGACAGCATGCGTGAGATGAGTTGGATTAGATTGGTGGAATCAACTGATAGATGCGAGCAACTGAGAATCGATGAGAGCGTTTGAGGATGTGCAGCGGTCGGAAGAACAGTACCACCCGCTTAACTTGATTGCCGTCGTGAGTTTGGTGGCGGGGCTATTGTCCTGTCTGGCATTGGTACACCCAATTCTGTACGCGTTGCCGGTGCTCGCCGCCGCCCTTTCCCTGATGGCCATTTGGAGGATTCGGGCCGCCGCCGGCGAAGTGTCTGGCCATAATCTCGCTGTCGTCGGATTGGCGCTGGCATGCCTGTTTGGCGGCTGGGCTATCTCCTACAAGCTGACCAGCCAATCTCTATTGTCCAGACAGGCGCGGCAGGTTGCCGATCGTTGGTTGGAGTTCGTCCAAGCCGGTGAACTGCAACAAGCTCATCAGTTGATGCTGCGCCCTCGAAATCGGGCTCCCCACGAGACCTCTTTGGCCGAACATTATCTCGACAACGAAGAGTCTCGCCAGGCATTTCGACAGGTCTTCGATGCCGATCCAACCAAGACGATCGCCGACGCTGGCCAGCGCGCCAATATCCGATTTCGTAAAACCGTCGAAGTATTAAGGGATGCCTCGAACACCGCTGTGCGACAAGCGTATACATTCAAGGAAACAAGCGGCGAAGCTGATAGCCTTCAGTTTGAATTGCTGATCGTCCGTCCCGAGAGTCGCCTCGGTCCGCGGGAATGGTACATCTCGCGCGTCTTCGAATAGCTGCCGGCGAAGTTCTGCTGTGGGGAGAATCCTTGATTTCTCCTGGCAACGTGATTGGAGAGCTGTCGCGCCTTTAGCAGTGTTTCGTTCGATGGTTGATGCAGTGCGGATGCTGGGACGCCGGATCCCTTCAACAATGCCCGATCCATCTCGTCCAAATCAATGATGTGCGCGTAGACCCGCCCCGTGGTCAGCGCCGCACCTGCCTGTCTTGTCCCACGGCGGCCGTATCCGCCGCCGAGTGGAAAGCCACGCGAACTGTGTCGCGGTTGTAGGCTGAGACGCTCCCCCCCAGGGAGGTGGAGCCTCGATCAGGTACGGAGACGGATGTGTTGACCGAAAAGGAACGAAAGACGGGCAATTACACCGTTTGCGCCGACGTCGTACGTAATGACACAAGAGTGTTGAAGAGCAGTATCGCACTGACGGCGATTATTCCGCGTTGGATTGTCATTGTCGTGAAACCTACTCCTTGAACGCCGGCGCCCCTCGTTGCCTGGAATCATTCTACGCAGTACCCAGGCCTAAGGTCAAAGCGTCTTCTTTTGAAGTTGCGCATGTCCCATATAACGGCAAGTCAGAATCGGTCCGCGCTACCGCTTAGTTTTTTCTCAACTTCGTCGGCTCTTTCCGCAACTTGGCGGGCAATTGTTGCCAAGTTGGACTCTTTCAGGTTGGCGGCGGTCAAGTTGTGTGTGACCACGAACATCTTCTCGCCATTGATCGATCGCACGGCGAAAGCGCAATCGACCAGTCGGCTGTTCCACTCCAGCAACGACAGGGCATTTTGGGCCGAAGCCTTACCGCAAACCGCCATCAGCGATATATCATTTCCTGGCCAGCGGCATCTTCGCTCAGGAACACGTAGATCCTTTGCCGGCGATCGCTGGCGACGGACACTGTGCCAGCCCATTGATTGTCTGGAGAATCACAATCGAACCCCAGTTGACCCAGGGCGCTTGCCACCCGTTCGGCAAACGAGTCATCCGTACGAGACTCTCGGGTGTTCGCATCACTG
>Ga0310121_10004955_pt1 | contig 11580 bp, 9 predicted proteins | sample CB27_Tmax_986_MG_FD_203504 | JGI IMG/M metagenome (GOLD analysis project Ga0310121, IMG submission 203504) | Marine microbial communities from Western Arctic Ocean, Canada - CB27_Tmax_986 | ecosystem: Environmental > Aquatic > Marine > Oceanic | place: Canada: Western Arctic Ocean | collected...
GCTGCACGACATCCTCGCCGCGATGACGGCCTAGTCACCCCCTGAGGACCAGCGAAGCCCGAGACCACACCAACCCGCAGCGGGACAGTCGATCTGCGCATTAGTCGTATCGGCAAGCTCCAGGAATCATGTGCACGGGCCCGTTCCATCCGGCCGCTGCAAGCTGCCCCTCTGTCGAAACCGGAACGTCCGGGCTCAAGGCGGCGAGTTCGCTGAGATACGACGCCGCCGTCACCAAGTCCTTCGTCACCTCGCGGTGCGGAATTTCAGCGCCGAGCGCTGGACCTGCAGCAACCCGATATCGCCTATCTCGCGAAAATCGTCGCCGCTTCCTGAGCGGCGAACGCGCTGACGCGCGCCATGGACTCGAGCGAGCGGTAGAGCGTGGCTTGGCCATCACCAGTTCGTGCGACAGCGGCCCCATAGGGTTCAGACGAGGTCGCGCGTCCCCGACCCCCACACCCCCACCTCCTGAGGGAAAAAGGTCACATGTTGGTCACATTAAGGCTGGAGGACCTCCGTCCGCTTCTGAGGCAAGCTGTCGTCGCCGGGTGCGCGGCGCTGGAGACGTACGTCGTCGACAAAGCCATGTACTTCATCGGTTCAGCTCTAGGGACCCACTTCGATCAACTCGATCGAGAAAGGAATCCTCACCACGTTTTCGCCCCGATTGAACACACATCCCGATGTTCGTTCAATGGTGACAAACTCGCTCTGCCGTTCGCCGTAACAATCAGCCTCGTCCCGGCCTAGTCCGCTCTGGATCAGGTCGCCGCACCCCGTACGACCGCCATCAGCCACGAGCCGTACGCTGCGGGCGGCCGGGGGGGAGCCCGCTCCCGATCGGGTTCGATGGTGCGCCGTGGGCTAGACCACCACCCGCGCGCTCCTCGCGCGAACGGTCCGTGCCAGGACGGGTTTCAGCGCTGACCGTCCTCCCGTGTCCCGTCCCAGCCGCACCCCCTCAAGGGGGGAAATGTCCTCGCTCAACAAACACGTAGTGGCCGCTTGCCGACCGCGGTTGCGCACGCTGAAGAAGAGGGAGGTTGGGCAAGGCGCCCCGTGCCACTTCAGGATGGGCGCGTGCGGATCGCCCGCCGCCTCTCCGCGAGACAGACGGCAGTCGGGGACGTGGCTCGGGGCGCGTTAGGAGGACCAGGCGGGGTGGAGGTCGTTCCAGCTGTTCTCCGTCAGTCGGCGCACGTCGGTGCCATCGGCCCGCATCGTGTAGATCTCGCTGGCACCGCCATCGCGATTTGAGAAGAAGGCGATCCGGGTTCCGTCTGGGGACCATGCGGCGCCCTCGTCCCACTCCTCGTTCACTGTCAGTTGAAGAACGTCCGTGCCATCGGTCCGCATGGTGTAGATCTCCCAATCGCCATCGCGGTAGGAGGAGAAAGCGATCCGGGTTCCGTCCGGGGACCATGCGGCGCCCCCGCTCACCCCGCCGCCGTCATTCTCATCGTTCACTGTCAGTTGGCGCACGTCGGTCCCATCGGGCCGCATGGTGTAGATCTCATAATCGCCATCGCGGTCCGAGCTGAAGACGATTCGGGTCCCATCGGGGGACCAAGCGGGGTTCCTGTAGCTCGCATCGTCCGCCGTCAGTTGGCGCACGTCCGTGCCATCGGACCGCATGGTGGAGATCTTGCTGCCATCGAGGTAGGAGAAGGAGACGAAAGCGATCCGGGTTCCGTCAGGGGACCAAGCGGGGTCAAAGTCCGACCACCAGTTCGCTGTTAGCTGGCGCACGTTCGACCCGTCGGGCCGCATCGTGTAGATCTCCCGATCGCCATCGCGTTTGGATTCGAAGGCGATCCGGGTTCGGTCGAGGGATCAGGCGGAGCCGCTGTTCCACCCATCGTTCGCCGTCAGTCGGCGCACGTCCGTGCCATCGGCCCGCATCGTGTAGATCTCGTAATTGTTGTCGAAATTGCGTTTGGAATGCCAGACGATCCGGGGCCCGTCGGCGGAGCTTCGGTGTCGCGCTCACGCTGATTCGGGCACATCCACTCCCGGACCAGGCGACGCAGTCGCGTTTGCTCGGCGGCGGGCCGCTACTCCCCGGCCTTGATCCACTCGGCGACGCGCTCGCCGATCATGATGCAGGTCAAGTTCGTATTGGCGCTGACAATGTTCGGCATGACCGAGGCATCAACGACGCGCAGATTATCGATCCCGTGGACGCGGCAGTGCTGGTCGACGACCGCCTCCGGGTCCACGGCCAATCCCATCTTGGCCGTGCCGACCGGGTGATAGATGTGACTCGCCGTGTCCCAGTTGTACTGATCGAGCTTGTCGTCATCGTCGATCATCTCTTGGTCCAACAGCTCAATCCGCTCGGCGTGCTCCATGATCATCGGGGTCTGCGCGATATCCCAGGCCAACCGCATCCCCTCACGCATCCGCCGCTTGTCCTCTTCGTCGTCGAAGAAGTTCAGTTCGATCTGCGGCTGCACATCAAGGTCGGTCGTCGTCACACGCAGCCGGCCCCGGGAGTTTGGACGCTGCAGGCCCGGCGCCAGGGCAAAGACCATGTCCGCACCGAACGCCTCTTGCAGCGCCGGCAGCGTCGTCAGGTCCATGTGATTCAGCAGGTAGACCTGCATGTCGTTCGGCTCACCACCCTCGGCCGTGTAACGCAGCAGCGTTTGCATCAACGGGTTGTCCAGATCGCAGACCCCCGGCTTGGGCACGAACATGATGAAGGACATCGGATGCTCAATGAGGTGATGCCCGACGCCGGGAAGCTCGTGGATCTGCTCCACCCCGATCGCATCGAGGTCCTCCGCCCGCCCGATGCCGGAACGCAGCAGGATCGGTGGGGACTGAACAGCCCCGGCGGAAAGGATGATCTCGTCTCCGTAGACCTCCTGCCGCTCGCCGCCTGACTCGACCACGAGACCCACGGCTTTGCCGTCCTTGACCAGAGCCCGGTCGACCAGGCAGTGCGGGCGAATCGTCAGGTTGAGACGCCCTCGCACCGGCGCGAGGTAGCCGATCGCCGTGGAGATGCGGGTGCGACCATCGCGGTTCTGGGCCATCGGGCTAATGCCGGTCGCGTCGGGGTTGTTGAAATCTTCGACGTAGGGGAAGCCACGTTGGACGCAGGCCTCGTAGAAGGCTTCCTGCAAGGGCAGCCAGTCTTCCTTCGGCCAGCGCACAACCGGAATCGGCCCGCCTTTGCCATGGAAATCACCACCCTGGTCCTGGTCGTCTTCCAGCTTACGGAAGAACGGCAGGCAGGCTTCCCAGCTCCACTCGTCGTTGCCCAACTCGGACCATTCGTCGTAGTCGCTCGGTACGCCGCGAATCGCCACGGCTCCGTTGACGGCTGAGGAACCGCCGGTCACTTTGCCACGGGCGTAATCAACGTCGCGCTCGTTGGTTGCTTTCGCTTTGAAGCCCCAGTCGTGATCGACGGTCGACAGCCAGTAGCTGTTGAGCAGATCGGCCGGGGTGTCCTCGACGTTGACGTAGTCAGGGCCGGCTTCCAGTAACAAGACACTGACCTCGGGGTCCTCGGTCAGGCGTGCCGCCAGAACAGCGCCCGATGATCCGGCACCCGCGATGACGTAGTCGTAGCGTATGGCCATGCTCGTCTCCCATTCGGTCGAGCGAGTCTAACTCAAGGGGGGAGCGGCGCTTGCGGCTGACCGCCACGATGCGCTGCGCCGACCACGTCTCCGTCTCGCCCGCGACCAACACCGCCTCGTCCGCCCAGATCGAAGCGAACAGCACCCAGTCCTGCGTGTCGTAGCCGTTGGAGTAGCGGCTGATCAGGTCGAGAACGGCCCGGTGGTCGGTGGGGTCACGCGCCGGCGCCGGACTCCCGCAGCCCCGGCGGTGCGACCCAGCGGTTCTGCGCCTGCAACGTGGCCACGAGCCGATCGCGGTCGAGCGCCTCGACGACATGCCCGTCGATGCCGGTCATCGGCTCACTGACCGCCAGCACATTGAGGATCGCCTCGTCTACCGCCTGCACGACCGCCTCGAAGAACGGGTCCAAGCGTGCGTCGGGGAGTGCGCGGAGGTCCCACTCCTCGCGGCTCCCGCGCAGGGCGTCGGCATTGGCCGTGCTCAGCGCCAGAAAGATGTCGCCGGAGTAATGTCCGGAGTAGGAGCCACTGCGGCCTACGCCCAGCGAAACGCGCCGCGCCAGCCGCTTGCACTGATGCGGGAGCAGGGGCGCGTCGGTCGCGACCACGGCGATGATCGAGCCCCGGTCCTCCCCGTAGGGGTCCGCGCCCGGAAGATGCGCTGCCATCGGGATGCCCGCGATCACGAGATCCCGCCGCAGCCCGAAGTTGGCCTGCACGAACGCGCCCACGGTGTAGTCCTGGTCCGCGTGACGCACCACACGGGAGGCCGTGCCGGACCCGCCCTTCATCCCGTAGAGCATCATGCCCGTGCCCCCGCCGACGCTGCCCTCTTCGATCGGTCCCACGCTCGCCCCGTCGATCGCAGCGAAGACGTGGTCCTTGGTGACGTGGAAGCCGTTCACGTCGTTGAGGTAGCCGTCATAGGTCTCCCCCGCCACGGGCAAGCCCCAGGCCGGCCCGTGCTGGAACTTCGCCGAGTTCGCGTGCATCCACTCAATCGTCGCATCGCGCGCCACGCCACAGGAGTGCGTGTTCGTGATCGTAATCGGGCCATCGCAGAGCCCGGCCTCTTCAATCCACCAACTGCCGGTCAGCTCGCCGTTCCCGTTGAGGCTGAACTGGCCCGCCCAGCAGGGCACGTCTGCCTGCGCTTGGCCCCGGGGCAAGATCGCCGTGACGCCCGTGCGGATCGGGCCTTCGCCCACGACGAGGTCGCCCTCGCCCTCGATCAGCGTCGTATAGCCCACGGCCAGCCCGGGCACATCGGTAATCGCGTTGTGCGGCCCCGGGCGTCCCTGGAACGGAATGCCGAGGGCGCGGCCGCGCGTCTTCCCTGCCGGGGTCGCGAGTAGTGGATCAACCATCCCAGCTCACCTCGAACAATCGTGCGGGTTCTTCGAACCCTCCGGCAGGGTGCTCCGCCAACTCCAAGATCGGGTCCGTGTCAGCATTTGGTATCACACATTCGTCCCATCCGGTGGCGCTGCCGAAGCGATCACGGAACCTGACGAAGGGCACCGGCTTGCGGTTACGGGACCGAAGCAGCCGCGCAGGCGCAGTCTAGTCTGGGCTCACGGGGCGAGTCAGCCCCCGTCGCTCGAAGGACAACGTCCAGTCAGTCGATCTTGCGATCGAGCGATACCACGGTCTTGATCTATGCTGTCGGCAACGATCTGTAACGTGCAGGGCGGGCAGGTCTGCGCGGCTCCGCCCGAAAGCACGGCGGGCAGCATCCCGATCGCGGCAGGGGGGATGAGCCCATGGCCAATCCATAGTCATGCCGACAGCACCACACACCTCCGCTCCCAACGTCCGCCCCTACCTGCGCCGCTTCGGCACGGTCGCCGCCGAAATGCCGTCCAGCCTCCGTCGCGAATGCGCCGAGACGCTCGCCCCACAACGCTGGCGCGATCCGCCAAGAACACTTGCTATGCGTACGGATCGGTTCCGGTGCGGATGAACGCGGCACCACGTTCCGGATGCTCTTGGTCGTCCTCCCAGGGGTAGAAGGGCAGTGGAAGAATCTGGTCCAGTTCGGGGTATTTGGCACGCATGTCCGCTGAGAAATCCTCGGCCGACCAGGCATGGATTGGCTGCATATGGCGACGCATGAAGCTCTGTACCAGGGTCACCCGCAGACCAGGCTTGTCACGCGGCATGGCACCGTGCCAGGTGGCGCCGTTCCAGATCGCCATCGACCCGGCCCGGGCGTTCAAAAAGATCGTCTTGAAGGGCGTCGTTTGAAGGTCCTGCTCGTGCGGTAGCGTAGCTCGACCATAGAGGTGACTGCCGGGCACGAAAACCGTCGGACCATCGTCGGCGTCGGTGTAGTCCGTGCAGATCCATGAGAGATTGGCGTGATGCGCGATGGATCCCCCGCCCGGCGGGATGCCGTGCGCGTCCGTGTGGAGATTAAGCGGCGCCCGGTTTTGGGATTTGATGATCCAATTCGTTCCCGACAACCGGGCACTGCGCCCGAGTAGCCAGCGCGCCATCGCCAGCCCGCTGGGATTGACCGCGGCCTCGATGAAGACTTCGTCCTCCTTGAGCAAGTGCCAGATGCGCTGATTCAAGGCGCTGAATCGCATCGTGCAGGTGTCGGGGTCACCGATCTCAATCCCGTTGCGGCGTTCACAGGTGCGCAAGATCGCGTCGCGCAGTCGATCAACGAAGTCTTGGTCGACCTGCATCTTCTCAGGTGGGATCACTGTCACGCCGTAGGCCGTCAGCTCAAGCGCGTGCTGGACCAGGTCGTACTTCTCCAGCTCGTGCATTACAGCATCGGTGTCCGGGGACGTACCGAGCTCTGAAAGTGTCATTAGATTCTCCTCAATCTCCTAAGCGCACGATTCGGAGTATATCCGGGCAGAGCGCGCGCTCCTTCGTTCAATTCGTCCGCCCACACGCGCGCTCCTCGCGCGAACGGTCCGTGCCAGGACGGGTGCCGGCGCTGACCGTCCCCCCGTGTCCCGTCCCAGCCACACCCCCTCAAGGGGGGAAATGGCCTCGCGCCACAAACACGCCATGGGCTGTTGGGCAGTACGAAGGGGATGCCGGTAGTTCTCTGCCCCATTGAGTGCGAGGAGAGGCGATGGCGGCCACACCGGACTTCGCCACCGTGCTGAGGGAATTCGGTCGTGATCTGCGCCACGTAACGGGGCTCGCCGCGGCGTTGAGCTTCGATCTCTCCGCGGCACCAATTGACCTCCTCAGCGGCCAGCCTTCCGCGATCCGTACCTTTCTTCAGTCCGCGGCCCAACGCCGGTCGTCTTCCCGACGAACCGCGACAAGCAAACCAGAGGAATACTGACGTGGCGTATGGGGTGATCCCCTTCGTGTTGACCGTGGCCGTCTTACTCGGCGGATCGATCGTGGAGATCGCCTTGGGAGTTGGCTTTCATTCATTGCCGGACAGCCCTGGCGCTTATCGGGCCACCTATTTGGGTTGGATTCTTATTCTCGTTGGGGCGCTGGCTCTTGCTCTCACCCTCTTTGGATTTGTGCGAGTCCTCTGGATTTACCTCCACGACCCGAAAGGCGAGACACGGGACTTTGGTGGCCCGTTGTCTCAGTTCGTAGCTCAGTTCGACTGGATGGGCAGATTTCCGGATGGCCTCCTAGGCTCGCTGACCAGGGGTACCCGACCTCCGCCACCGGGGAGGCCCTCCAGCGGAAAGGGTCACGGCCGCCGGATTTTCGGGCTGTCCGCGAGAAAGCTGTTGTTTCTCCTCATTGTGGTCGGGCTGTTTACCGGCTTCGTCTTTGCGGTATGCAATCCCAGGGGGGACTTCGTCGCCGCGAGCAATCTGTCCTTTCTCCCGCGGACGGCCGCCGGCGACTGCTCCTCATCCCGCCCACTGGGGCCCCCATCAACCCGCACACTGGGGCCCTCAGATCTCTCCGGGTCGGACACGGGCCTCTGCCTGGTGGCCACTTATGATATGCCCGCGGAGACGGAGCTGACATTCGTGTGGACCCGCGAAAACGGTAGGCAGACCTCCTTGCTTTGCGTAGACACTCGGGTTCTGAGTGACCGAATGCTGCGTGGGGAGGCCTACGTCGTTTGCAAGCCCACAGCTGCCCCAATGTCCGGAATCTACACCGTCACGCTGACGCACAACGGGGAAATTGTCGGGAGCCTCAGACAGTTCATCGGGGGAGTGCTGCGCTCTCGGTGAGGATGGCGCGTGCGGATCACCGCCGCCTCTCCGCGAGACAGACCAGCGACTCTGCCCGGCGCGGCCGAGCCAGAACACACGAGCCGCAACACCGCAAATCGGCAGGAGATCGCCGCAGAGGAAGCCTCAGCGGAGCGACGGTGCGGGTTTGGCCACCAAGATGAGACTGTCCCCGACGGAGCTCCAGGCTGCGTCATAGCCGCGCCTTACCTCTGCGAAGCGACCCGACGCGAGGTCAGCAGCGAGCGCGGCTTCGCCGGAGGCATCTTCTGCGGGCGTGAGGCGCCGGAAGGCGGAAATACCCATCCGGTACTCGCCATCGCGCAGGCGCCAGGGCGAGGCGCTACGCAACGGCATCAGCGACGCGTCAGCCGTGTCGCGGTAGTCGAAGCGTACGGGGTCGATATCGACAAAGCCCGCCCGGCGCAAGAGGCGAACCAGCGTTGCCAGCCGCGGGTGCTCCCCAGGACGCTCGTGACGCAGGAGGGGGAAGTAGTGCATCGCCCAATGGGCGCGAAACTGCCCGTGCTCGGTGAGGTGGTGGAGGGTCCGGTCACGGGTGACGCGGGCGAGCTCGCCGAGCAGGAGACGGGGGTCGCGCAGGTGGTGGAAGACGTTGACCGTCACCGTACAGTCGATCGAGCGGTCGGGCAGCGGTAGTGACTCACCCACGGCGCGAGTCACCTGGCCCGGAAGCTTGGCGGCGGCGCGGGCCAGCATTTCGCGGGACGGGTCGAGGGCGATGACGCGGAAGCCAGCCTCCGCGAAAGCCGCCGCGTAGTTGCCTGTCCCGCAGCCGACTTCGAGGAGGGTCCGTCCGTTCGGCGGCCCCAACTGCTCGAGCATGGCTGCCACGAGCGACGGACTCGCCCGGCGCGTGTCGTCGTAGAAGTCCGCGGCGCCGGCATAGTCCCGTTGCGTCGTGTCCAACCTCGGTCCCACTGAGGTGGGGGCACCAACCTGCTGTGTCATCATTTCTCCGAACGGTTCCACAGGGTAGCAAGGCTAACAGAAGTTTTCGCGGAGAGGTTGCTCCGTCAGGAGCGACGGGAAGCGTACACCGAGGCGCTTCGCTCTCAGGTACCGATTCGGTGCCGCAGTGACCGCTGTGGGCGGCGACACGCTCGAGTTCACGTTGAGCGGTGCGTGTCCATGATGCTTGCGTTCGTTCGCAGACCGGGGAGCGGCCGTGCCCTGGTAACACTCTCTTCGGTGGCGTCTTCGCTCAGCCCGGAGCTGAAGCGACAGATCCGAGGCAACCCGAACACCGCTGACGTCCTCGCTGATCAACGCTATCCGTTGCATCAGATCGCCGGGCGGCGACCTGACTAGTCTCCTGCGCCGGACGCCTGCAAACTCGCGTGGGCGTGTACGTGTTCGTCCTCGACCGCCTCTACACTGGGTCCATGTGGCGACAGCTCTGGAACCGGGTGGCGTGCTGGCCCGGCTGGCATGACTGGGACGCGCGGGGCGGGAGTTTCGGCGTGGGGAGCGTGATCGTCTGCCGTCGCTGCGGCCGTCAGGACAGTGGATGAAGGGAGAGGCGGCGTTCGGGAGCTTCCCCGCTCAGCCTCCGGGCGGACGTCGGCCCGACCCCACCCCGGGCCCCTCACGCGAACGTCGGGCAGGACGCCTCTCTGGACACGCTCCGGGAAAGCGTGCGGTGAGGCTTTGCTGACAGCGTGACTCGGGAGTGCGGCATCCCTGTGCCGAGGCAATATTCGCCGACCCCCGGCCCGCGTGGAAGTCGGCGTGTCGAAGGCGGGTACTACCGGCTCCCCGGCCGGAGGAATTGCCGATTCGGTCTCGCCGCCCTCCGGACCATCGCGAGCCGCTCTCTTGCGAGGGCGGCTCGTTTTGCTAGTGCGGGGGACCCGGCCTAGGATGGCACTGCCAGGGGAGGCGGAGATGACGACCTCAACCGTCGCCGAGACGTACGCGCGCGACGGCTTTGTCTTCCCGATCGACCTGATCAGCGACGCCGAGGCCCGCAACCTGCGCGCCGACCTGGAATCGGCGGAGGCTGATCTCGCGGAGCAGCCGCAAGAGTTGGCGATGCTACGCGGCAGCACCGCCCACCTGTTGCCCTCGTTCGCGGAACTCATCCGGCACCCACGTCTGGTCGAGGCCGCCTCCGAGATCCTGGGCCCCGACCTGCTCGCCTGGGGCGGGCAGTGCTTCATCAAGGAGCCGCAGACGCCGAATCACATCACCTGGCATCAAGACCTCACTTACTGGGGTCTGGACGACCAGCAAGAGGTCACCGCCTGGGTGGCGCTCTCGCCGGCCACGCAGCAGAGCGGCTGCATGCGATTCGTAGCCGGCAGCCACAAGCGACCGATCGTCGAGCACGTCGACACTTTCGCGGAGGACAACATGCTCTCGCGCGGACAGGAGATCGCGGTCGAGGTGGACGAGTCGGAGGCCACCGACGTCGTGCTGCGGCCCGGACAGGTTTCGCTCCACCACGGGCACCTCTTCCACGCTTCCAACCCAAACCAGAGCGACGACCGTCGGATCGGCTTCGCGATTCGCCTGATCGACACCTCGATGGCGATGCCGGGTGGCGAGGGGCTCGCAGTGCTGTCGGTGAGCGGCGAGGACCGCTACAGCCACTTCCAGTTGGCGACGCCGCCCAGCGGACGCCTGCAAGAGGTCGACTTCGAGCGCGTACGCCGCAACGGCGCGATCTCGCGCTCCATCCTCATGCGCGGGGTGGAATCGAATCTCACGTAGTTGCGCGGCCGTCCCCCTTCCGCAACGACCCGGGAGACCTCGGACTGCACGCGGATGGTGACCACGCTGTCGAGCGCGCCGCGCCGCTGGGTCGCACGGCAGCGTCGACGCGCAGAGCTACATATGGGCCTTGACCTTCAGCCTGACGGGTTGGCCGGTCGCGGTCGTACGCGTCGGTACGGCCTCCGACGGTATGCCGATTGGGGTACAGGTAGCCGCATCGCCCTGGCGCGATGACGTCTCGCTGGCGCTCGCGGGTCGCATCGAGACGTTGCTAGGGGGCTGGCAGGCCCCCGCGCTCTAATCCCGTCCGCTGCCGGCTATCGCGAAGGTGTGGCGGGTGATCGCCACGTGGCTCGTGCCGAATTGGAGCGGGCAGCCTTGCCACGCCTTTTGAGGCAAAGGGGATCACGCGAGGGGCGTCGGGAGACCAGCCGCCTCCCGACGCCACCGGACTTGGTCGCGTAGTGAGGGCCATGTCCTGTCCCAGGCGCCGGGAGGAAATCGGCGCACTCGTTCGCGACGAACCTCGCGGGAGGTAGTGTGCACACCCTGACTGACCGACATAAGGCGCAGTCGGCTGTAAGGATTTTGGCTCGGCTCTGTTTAGTCCGTAGAGCGGAACATCCGCTCGTACGGACGAGGAGCAGGACCTATGTTGGCAACGATCCGACGGAACACGGTCCGAATGACCGTTCGGATGCTTCGGTTTTCGGCGAAATCGCGGTCTGGCTTTTCGCCAGTGGGATCGCACCGTCCGCTGGCCGCTCTTGCCGCGGCGAGCAGACCGTGTGCCGGGCGTCGGGAGACACCCAGCACTAACGCCGTCATCCGAGATCAAAAACGAGCCACAGCGAAGGTAAAAGGCATGAATTTCAGGCACGCCACCGCGTCTGGATTCCGGCGGTTCGGAATCTTCTTGGCATTTCTCGCAGCGATCGCGGCCCCACAGGTGATGGGATCATCAGCCGGCGCACAAGTTACCGACGAACCACTCGACTCGGCGATTCGGTGTGTGATCGCTGTCGCCCCGGACGAGGTGGACGATTTCCTCAGCGAGTTTG
>Ga0310121_10004959_pt1 | contig 11575 bp, 11 predicted proteins | sample CB27_Tmax_986_MG_FD_203504 | JGI IMG/M metagenome (GOLD analysis project Ga0310121, IMG submission 203504) | Marine microbial communities from Western Arctic Ocean, Canada - CB27_Tmax_986 | ecosystem: Environmental > Aquatic > Marine > Oceanic | place: Canada: Western Arctic Ocean | collected...
GCAGTTGAACGAGTTGTCGCCGAGCCTGCCCGAAACGAGCCACAAGCTCCGGTTCTTCGTCAAACCCCGCCCTGTTGGAGAATGATAAAAAGGACAAAAAGCCGATGGGTATGTCAGGATATCTGGACCCGCTCCCAGATGGTTCCGCGACAGGTGGACACTCCGTTCCGCTTATGACGATTACCCGGACTGCACGCTCTTGAAGCCGCCTAGCGACAGGAGGCTGGGGACGAAAACCCCAACCACGTACAGCCCCGCACACATGCATCCAAAGGCGTCTCCGACGATCAGATAGACGCTCGTCCCTCGACGCGTGGCGTAGACTTCCGCGGGTATTCTCGCCATCACAACCTCCGACTCACGACGGGGACCCTTGGCGCGGACGTGGCCTCGGGCGTCGATCCAGGCCGAAAAACCCGTGTTGGCCGCAATCAGCATCGGTCGGCGTAGTTCGATCGCTCGAAACAGAGCGCACGCCAGGTGCGCATCCAACAACGCCGAACCCCAAAACCAACCATCGTTGGTGATCGTCAACAAAACATCCGGGTCTTTGCCCTGATCCGCTAACCAGCGAACTTGCCGGCGAACCAGGTGAGGCACGGTATTTTCAAAGCAGATGCTCGGCGCGAACACCAGCGAGCCGACCTCGACGGCAATCGGACTTGTCCCAGCGGTCAGTCCGGACGGCATGGGGGTCAGGTTATACAACCACGGCAAGCGTTCACCCAGTGGAACATATTCACCAAACATCACCGGATGCATCTTGTCATATCGGCCCTGCAACTGGCCTGACGCGTCCAACCAAAGGGCTGAATTAAAACGACGCTCCACGTCTCCCTCGTACTCGATACAGGCGGTGCCAACTAACATCGTCACATCGAGCTGATGCGCGACATATTCCGCTTTCCGTTTGGATTCATCCCGCACGTAGTCTAAATATTCAGTCAGCTGCGACTGATCGTATTCGGCTTCCGCCGGTGGCGATGGACTTCCAATAACTTCGTGCCACGGAATTCTGGCGGTAAACATGGATTCCGGCCAGACGATGAGATCGGTCTCCGGATATTCATTCTTCGCCAACAGCGATAACTGGAGATATTCGCCGAATGCGTCCCTGGGGTCGTCGTTGGGATCAAACGTCGTGTCGTGGGAACCTTGGACGAGCGCCACGTTTAACGTCGTTTCGGTTTCTGGATCGCTAAACAGCTCGATACGCGTGTGACCGTAAATCACGGCCAGCCCAAGCAGGACGAGCGACCATGCCAACGGCTGCCAACGACGTTCGTCACGCTGGTCACGCAGCAACGCCGCGGCACCACAGGATACGCAAACCATCACCCAGCTGAGCCCACAGGCGCCTACCAAATCCGCGATCTGCACGAAATGAGAAAAAGGGAACTGGCTATGGCCCATCAGCGCCATGGAGAATCCCGTCAGCAGGTGCCCGCGAATCCATTCCAGTGCACACCAGACGGTGGGGACGACCAACATCAGAGGATACCGGTGGCGATGCACGGCCAGTCGGCTGAGTCCGATGAACACTGGCAAGTAGCAAGCCAGATAGCCTGACAAGGCCAGCCAACCGAAGTAGGCGCTCCAGTGCGGCAAGCGAACCCAATGGATCACGGCCAACCAATGCATCCATCCGACCAGGTAGAGTATTGCGTAGGGTCGGCGGCCCGAAAGCTGAGAGCGCCGTATTAAGAGGATCCAACCGATCGGCGCGACCCAAGCCAGTGGCCACAGGTGGAGCGGCGGAAAGGCGGCCCACAGCAGGAGAGCACTCGTGGCCGCCACCCAGAATGTCGAATGACTCCATTGACTGTCTTTCTGTGACATCCGTGCGGCACTAATGTCGTTAGAGCATGGAGTAAAACTCGACGCGATCACCAGGTTCGCGCAGGGGTTCTCCAGCGGGGAAAAAGGCCAACCCGTTAGCGCGGCTAAGCGTACAAAGGTCTGCCGATCCACGCCAGTCCAAGATTTCCACGACCGGCACACCGTCGTCGGGCACAATCCGGTTGGCGGGCCAAAAAGCATCACGACCACCGACCTGACTCGGAGCTGAGTTGAGCAACTCCAACTGCTCGGGGCAATCCGATGTGGTCGTTTCACCGGAGAGTGCCCGCAGGGCAGGGCGGACGAACCGGTCGAAACAGACGAAGCTACTCACGGGATTGCCCGGCAAGCCGAAGACCAAGGTCCGTTGATCGCCTGTCTCGCGCACGCCAAACCATAACGGCTTGCCTGGTCGAATATTGACTTGGTGAAAAATCGGGGCCACACCCAACTCGCTCAAGACCTCCGGGACGAGATCCAACGCCCCGGCCGACACACCACCACTGAGCAATAGCACGTCTCGCTGGAGACCTCGGGAAATAATCGCCCGGAGACTCTCACGCTCGTCGGGTCCAATCCCTAGCTCAGCTGCCTCACCACCCGCCTGCCGTGCCTGGGTCAACAACATAGGTCCGTTGGAGTTTCGGAGTTTTCCCGGCGGGGGCGACTGATCGACCGCAACCACCTCATCTCCGGTCGGAATAACGGCCACGCGAGGACGCGCGAACACCCGTGGTTGGGCACAACCCACCTCGGCCAACACTGCAATGGCAGCTGGACGCAGTCGCGTCTTGGCCTCCACCAGCACTTCACCCCGAGCCGCGATCGCGGCCTGCTTCATGGTGTGCTGACCAGCCTGCACGGATGTCGCCTCGATCGTCACTCGAACCATTGATTCATCCGCCCAGCCCACGCCGGAGGTTTGCTCGACCGGGACCACCGCGTTCGCGCCGCGCGGCATCATGGCACCGGTCATTATTCGCACTGCCTGCCCAACGCCCACGTCGTGGGATGGAAGCTGGCCCGCGGCGACCTGCCCAAGCACTTGCAATTGTTCTGGAAATCGATCCATCGCTTCAACTCGGACGGCAAAGCCATCCATCAGCGCTTTGGTCATGGCGGGAATGTCGCGGTCCGCGACCACGTCGACGGCCAAGACCCGATCGAGAGCCTCCGTCAAGGCAACTGGGGACGAGGGAAGACATCGGCAATGGTCGAGCACGTGTTGCCGCGCTTCGGCGATGGAAATCATAGTGGCCACCGTAGGTCCATAAAACGGCGCAACATTTCAGGACCGTCATCGGTGAGAAAACTCTCTGGGTGAAACTGTAGACCCACCAGCGGAAACTCACGGTGGCGAATACCCATAATCTCGCGGGCGCCAGCGGGCGCGTCACACCATGCGGACACCTCGAATTCCTCCGGCAAGGAACTGGGTTCAATCACCAGACTATGATATCGGGTCGCCACGAGCGGGTTGGGGAGTCCAGCGAACAGGCCGCGGTCGTCATGATGGATATGGTCCGTTTTGCCGTGCATCAGCCGTTTCGCTCGCACGATATTCGCGCCCCGTGCCTGGCCAATCGATTGGTGTCCCAGACAGACACCCAATACGGGGATCTTGCCAGCGAACGTTTCCACGCAGTCAACGGAAATGCCGGCTTCGCGGGGTGTGCAGGGCCCTGGGGAGATGATGAGGTGACTCGGTGCCAATTCAGCGATCTGTTGCGTGGTGATTTCGTCATTGCGGTGCACTTGTAGATCCACCGTGTCGTCGATTTCACCCAGTCGCTGGACAAGGTTGTAGGTAAACGAATCGTAGTTATCGAGAACGAGAATCATTTTTGTAGTTTCCGCGAATTGGGGATTGGGTTTGGACCTGCCGTGATGTGCTCCAAGACTGGGCTGATGAAAACCTCATACCTCGCAGAATCTTATTGTAGCGCGATAGCATTTTGCATTTTCCAATTCCCCTGCAGCGCAACGGCCTTGATCATAACTCCGCCAAATGCTGTCAGTGCCACTGGTTGTCTGCCGGGGAAACACTAGCCTGACGCGCAAGCGAGGAGAACGCGGTTTGCATTGCCAGCGCGGCTCCGGTTTCGGACTCGCATGGCAGCGTTCAGCTGGTTCGCGGGGCAACGGCCCCTCTCCTCGCTTGCGCGTCAGGCTAGTGTTAACGTGGCATTGCAATCTATGTCAGCATTTGTCCGAGTTATGATCAAGGCCTAGCGCAACAAACACGAACCACACCATTTGCTCTAAATAGTCCATATTCCGTCCTTTTCATCAGCCCAGACCCTGCCCGCGGCCACCGGGTTCGCCGTCACCAATCGCTAACCGCGTTCCCAACCGGGGTCAGTATACCTCAAATGCCAGCAGTGCTACCAAGCGCAAACCGCACCATCCGGCCTTCGCCCACGTACCACAAAGCTGGATCCCATTGAAACCGATGATTTCAATGGATGCAGGCAAAGATCGGCGAGCCCATCGACCAGGGACAGCGATATCCACATGAAACGAAATCCATCTTCCAATTCCAGGACCCGCCGTTGGTCACGACTGGCATGGATCAGCCTCGGCGTGGCGATGGCTACGGGAGGGTCCGAATCGTCCCACGGTGACCAGTGGGACGTAACTCGATGGACGGGCGAATCTCACCGCGTGGAGATCCAGCAAACTCCGAGCAACGTCCAACCGCTGTTGGTCAAGCTACTTCTGAGTGCTATTCCCCGTGAGTACGACAACGACAAGAAATGGGGAGGGACCAAGGAGGTATTCGACGGCGTGCACGTGAAGTTTGACAACGGCAAGCTAAAAACCAAGCGAAAAACAAAGAAAGTGAATCATGGTACTTGGAAACGTTATCGCATTGAGTTGATGGACCCACACGAGCGGCTGACGTTGACCGTTGACAACTTGGAGGAGTTCGAGGAGGGCAAGTTTCGCTTTAACTTGCGGATGGCCGCGCGGCTGCAGTTGTACGGTCGTCTCCAGGAGTGGAACCGCGGCTTGCGGTTATTCAGCATTAGCGCCGACGCATGGTCGGACGTCGAATTGGCCATGAAATGTGAGATGTCCACTTCACTGGATCCGACAAAACTTCCCCCGGATCTCCTTTTGCAGCCTCGCTTCGTCGACGCCGAATTGAAGCTTGTCCAATTCAAGCTAGAGCGACTCAGCCATGCCGACGGACCCGTCATACGAGAGCTGGGAGACGGCCTGGAAGACCTGCTGCGCAAGGAGTTACAGGAGAAAAACCAGCGGCTGGCCGTGAAACTCAATCGTCAGGTCGACAAACATCAGGACGACCTGCGGTTGTCCGTCACGGATTGGATGAAGCAGGCGTTCTTCAGCGATGAAAAAACCGCTTCCGAGACGGGCCCAGCGGCTGAACAAGACAGCTCGTCAAGCCTATAATGAATGAACTATGTCCACGACTCAAATTGCATCACCGAAGTTCGACTTGCCTCCCTTCAAGTCGATGGAGAATAACGAACTGCATGCGCGCATTCAGGCGTTGCGTGAGGAGCATGGCTCTGAGCTGTTGATCTTGGGGCATCATTACCAACAGGATGAGGTGATCGCCCTCTCCGATTTGCGTGGGGACAGTTACCAGCTCAGCAAGATGGCGGCGGCCAGCAGCGAATGTCGTTGGATCGTGTTTTGCGGAGTGCACTTCATGGCCGAAACGGCGGATATTCTGGCAAACCGTCCTGAGAAGTTGGCCGAGCGCGATGGCCAACGCATTCGCGTCGTCCTGCCCGACATGGCGGCGGGCTGTTCGATGGCTGACATGGCGGAGATCGAGCAGGTCGAAACCGCCTGGGAGGAAATGTCTGAAATCATCGACGTCGAAGATGTAACGCCCGTGACCTACATCAACTCGGCGGCCAGTCTCAAGGCGTTCTGCGGTCGGCACGGAGGAATTGTCTGTACGTCGAGCAACGCACCGGCCGTGTTGCGTTGGGCGTTCGAGCGAACCTCACGATTGCTGTTTTTTCCCGATCAGCATCTAGGGCGCAATACGGCGCTGCAGATGGGGATCACCAACGAGCAGATGCCAGTTTGGGATCCGTATGCGGATGAGTTTGGCGGGAACTCCTCCGACGGTTTACAGAGGAGCCGAGTCGTCCTGTGGAAAGGCCACTGCAGCGTCCACCAAATGTTCCAGGCCACGCACGTCCAGCAGCTTCGCGACCAGCATCCTGGCATCAAGATCCTGGTACACCCAGAATGCCCGCGTGAAGTCAACGATCTGGCGGACGTATCGGGTTCCACGGGAACCATCATCCGCACCGTTGAAGAGTCGCCGCCAGGAACGAAATGGGCGATCGGCACCGAACTTCATCTGGTAAATCGGCTCAAGCACGAGCACCCCGAACAAGAGATTCACTTCCTATCACCCGTGGTCTGCATGTGCGCGACCATGTACCGGATCGACCTGGCCCATCTCTGTTGGAGCTTGGAGAATCTAGCGGCCGGGACGCCAGTCAATACGATTGAAGTCGACGCGGACACCTCGAAGTGGTCGTTGGTGGCGCTGGAGCGGATGCTCAAAGTGGTTTGAACGAGCGGTCATTGATCACTGGCGAATGCGAAACTAACCGCCCGACCCGCGCTGGCGAAGCCAATCGATGATTTCTTCGGTACCAGTCGGCAACTCTCCGGCTGGCGCGGCCACGGATGCCTCTTCGACCGGTTCGGGATGTTCCACTGCTGGTTCGGCGGCGATTGGTTCCGGCTCCGCGGGTGGTTCAGCCTGAGGAGGCGGAGGGACGGCACCACTCCCTCGTGCGGCCGCAAGAATCTCATCGACCGACATTGTCTTGACGTCCTTGGCCGTCGTCTGGCTGGCCGGGGCGGCCGCGGTTTGCCCGGTGGCAGGTTTTGGGGCAGTCGATTCTGGAGCGGCGCTTCCTCCTCGCGCGGCGGCTAATACATCTTCGACCGACATTTTTTTCGGGTCCGCGGCGGCTGATGGAGTCGCTGGTTTGGTGGCAGGCCTTGGGGCAGATTTTGGGGCGGCACCACCGCCGCGTGCGGCGGCCAGCACATCGGCGGCGGACATGGGTCCTCCGCTGGCGGGTTTGGCTTCTTTCTTTACCGGCTCACGCTTCGCCTTGGCCGCAGGCTTGGGCTTTGCTGCCTTGGACTTTGCTGCCTTGGACTCTGCTTCCTTGGCCATTGCTTCCTTGGGCTTTTCTGCTTTCGGCAGCGGCTCGTCAATGATCTTGAGGAAGTCGATTTCGATGTCGTACCAAGCGATGTTCTCGTAGGCATCGAATTGCACGAGCGCCCGTCCGCTCATGTTCACGGTTTTGACGTAACCGGTTTGTCCGACAAAACGTCGCAGCTCGGGTTGTTCGTCGCTAACAACTACGTATTTGTCAGTGTATTCCCGTTTTAGCTTTTCAATATGTTCAAAGACCATCGCTGATCGCTTTCCGAGCGTGAAGGATACGAAACCTATTGGACACGCCGCAGCCGACCGGATATCCAAGCCCGCGATTTTTACCCAACCTCAGCGCGAAATCAAGGCAGGGGAGCCCCGGCGTCATTCGCCATCCGGAGGCGATATCGCCAGCGAACGGTATGCGGGTAGGTTGAGTTTTCATCCAGGAGCGGTAAAACCTGGAAATGTTGGCAGTCTTCAATCGACCAGCGAACGGGTCCGGATAACAACTCGAGTCGCAGTCCGCCGTGAGACAGGCCCAACTCCAGATCGCCGTTCAGGGCCCGCAACTTCCCGAAAGGAACATGATAGGAAGAACCCAGCCGGGCAGGCGCCTGGCGAATTCGGCAAGCAACGTCGATTACAAGACCAGCGGGCAGGGGGGATCTTTCCGCGGTTAATGACCAGTAACTTTGGCCCGCCATCCCCACACCAAAGATGACTTCCGAGGCGGGGGCAGCCATGTCTCCACGGACCGACTGGTCGATTGGCGACTGCCCATGACACTGTTGAATGACCGGGGATGGAGGCCAATTCGCCGCTTCGGTCGACTGGCCTTCTACTTCGATGGACTCCAGCAGCGTGCAAGATTGTTGATCCCCCTCCCAAATGAAGGCATGGCCAATGCGGTCTGACCGCTGGATAAACCGGACGACCAATCGTCCTGACGAAACTGGCTCCAGGCGGACTTCGCCGCAAACTTGTTCGATCAAGCCACCACTATCCGAAGATTTTGCGGGCGAGCTTTGCGTCAATTCTGGCTTCCCTTAACTCGCCACTTTAAGTAGGAATCCAAAAACGATTGGATATCGCCGTCCATCACATTCTGGAAATTCGTCTTGGCGTGTCCGGTACGTACATCCTTAATGCGTTGGTCCGGGTGTTGAAAATAATTTCGGATTTGAGAACCGAATCCAACCTTGGCTTGGTTCTTGTATTTCTCCGCCTGTTCGGCTTCCCGTTTCTCTTCCTCGACTCGAGCGATCCGCGACCGCAACATCTTCCATGCAGAGGCTCGATTCTTATGTTGGCTTCTTTCGTTTTGACATTGAACCACGACCCCAGTGGGAGCATGAGTCAGTCGTACGGCGCTGTCCGTCTTGTTCACATGCTGGCCGCCAGCACCGCTGGCTCGATAAGTATCCTCGCGAACATCGCCTTCGTCAATTTGGATGTCGACACTGTCACTAATCTCGGGCGAGACGTCCACGGCTGCGAAACTGGTTTGCCGCTTGCCTTCGGCATTGAACGGGCTGATGCGCACCAAACGATGCATGCCCGTCTCTCCTTTTAAGTAGCCGTAGGCAAACGGTCCACGAATGGCTATCGCCGCGCTATTGATTCCGGCTTCTTCGTTGTCGTTTCGATCCAGTATCTCCGCTTTGCAATCGTTCTTTTGAGCCCATTGGGCATACATCCGCAGAAGCATTTCCGCCCAATCATTGGCATCGGTACCACCGTCCCGCGCGTTAATGGCGATAATAGCTCCGGCGTTGTCGTGATTACCACCGAGCAACGCCTTCATCTCCAAATCATCGAGCGACTTTTCGATCGCGCCGAGTTCGCCGGGAATCTCCGCCTCGAAGGCCGGTTCTTCCTCAGCCAGCTCCATCATGTCGGCGAGATCGTTCACCGCGGAACTTACCTCGTCCAGCGGCTGGACAATGACCATCAAGGATTTGCGTTCAATAACCTTTTGTTGGGACAATTCTTGATGGTCCCAGAATCCAGCGCCAGCCATGGCTTTGTCGATCGTTTCGATCCGTGCCTTTTTGCTGGAGTGGTCAAAGACTGTCTCGCAGCTCAAGCAGGCGTTGTTCAATCGCGTCCAAACGGTCTTTCCATTCCTTTTCCATGGCGGTGCCCTTGTATTCGTGGTTCAAAGAAGCGTCTTGCGTACCGGTGGAGAAACAACGCTCATCGGGTCGCCTTCCACGGCGTAACGACGCGGCGTAACAGAACGGCGGTGATTCGCGTCCCCTCGCGGAGGGAACGGGGACACACATTTCTCAAACGTTGCCTAACGAGCTCCTAATTGTACGAGCGATGCACGTGAGAGGGAATGCCAGCCTGATCCAACCGCGAAGGCGACGCTTTGTTTCCCACCGCGCAAATAGCAACTGGCCGAGGTGGCGAACCAACCTGAGCCAGTCAAGTTTCAATCAATTCTCACGCAGCCACGGCGAGTGGCCCCGTGAACTCAGCAACCGCAGGAGCTGCCGCAACCACCACACGAACCGCACGATGAGCCACAACCGCCGCACACGGGCACTTGCACCTCTTCGGCGACCATTCGGCATTTACGAACCGTGCATGGGACCTGCTCGGTGTACGGAAGGCGGACGCAATAGGTTTGCGTCTTGGTTTCCGGAACACACGTGTAAGTCGTCACATTGTAAGTCCGCGTCCTTTCCCGTGGAACGCAGACGGTGTAATTCACCATGCGTGTCTTGGTCTCAGGAACACAAACGGTGTAGGTCTCCGTACGTGTCTTTTGGACCGGCACGCTGACGTTAACGGTGAACGTACGTGTCTTGGTCTCAGGAACACAAACGGTGTAGTTCACCATACGTGTCCTGGTCTGAGGAACCATGACCGTGCAAGCCACCTCGCGGGTGCGCTGCTCACACCTACAGGTCGTGACCGTACGAGTGCGTTCTTCCTGACGATGCTTCGTCACGGAAACCGTGCGGGTGCGATCCTCTAGACGCTGCTTGTTAAGCGTAACCGTGCGGGTGCGCGCCTCGGGCTTGTGGACCGTCACCGTGTAAGGCTGCTCAACTTGTTGACAGGTATAGGTCGTGTAAGGGATCTGTTCCTCGACGATATTGGGAACCCATACGCGACGTTGCACGGTGCGCGTTGCAGGTGCACATGCATCGGCAGCACCACAGCCGCCGCCGCAAGTATCACCACAATCACCACAGGAGGAGCCGCAGCCACCGCCGCAGGAGCCACAACCACCGCAGGAGGAGCCACAACCAACAGCGACCTCTTCGCTCACGCATTGGTAGCTGCCCTGGTCGCGGCAAACTGTACGGTGTTGCGTGACTGGAACCCGCTGAGTCACGGTGCGTGTCCGTTGCTCTTGATGTGGAACCATCACCGTGTAGGACTTTTCGACCTGTTCGGTGTAGGGAACGCAGACCTTGTAAGTCTGCTCAACCTCCTCGGTGTAAGGAACACAGACCGTGTAACTCTGTTCGGATGAAACTGGAACTTGAACCGAATAAGTCTCGGTACGCGTACGCTGCTCGGGAACCATCACCGTGCAGGATACCTCGCGCTGGCGAGTTTCCTGATGATTGACCGTGTAGCTTTGCTCGCGAGTTTCCTGCTTGCACTCACAAGCCGTGTAGTTGACTTCGCGAGTGCGCTGTTCAGTGGCGTTCACTGTGTACGTCACATCTCGCTGGCGAGTTTCCTGACGATTGACCGTGTAGGCCACTTCGCGTTGGCGAGTTTCGGGCACCATGACCGAATAGGTCTGGGTCCGCTGCTCGGTCTGCGGCACGCGTCGATTGACGGTGTAGGATCGTTCGCGTTGCTCGGTACGGTAACGAGTGACCGTGCGTTGCTGAGTCTCCGTGTACCACTGACGCTTGTAAACGGTTCGGGTAGTGTATTGAGGACCGCAGTCGGCACCACATCCACCGGCACCACATCCACCGCCGCCGCAATCGCTGCAAGCTACCGCCGCGCCGCAACCACCGTCGCAGCCGGAAGCGGCTTGGCAACCGCAGTCTGCCTGAGCGAGCCCCACACAAACAAGTAGGCCGAAAACGCTCAGCATACTAATGCACCGGATCTTGGTCATAAGTTGTTCCTCCATACAAGAGTGTCCCGATACGAAAAACTGAAAAATAGTCAAGGTTAAGCCGGAACGTTGAGATCCCAACTTTCGTCATTGGAGAAATGGTGGCTGTGCTCTCCATTAGCTACGGCCGGTCCAAAAGATTCCGCACTTCTGTGGCAGGATGGACAACAGAAATCACCAGCCAAACGCGTCTGCCCGACAATTTGCTCTAACTCGGCCACCCCTCCGCGGAAGGCCCTACAACTCACAAAATCTGTTAAGATGGAAACAATACACAAGGTTGTCTGAATATGGTAACTCCCCGGTCAACGTTTGCAATACACTTGCGCGGCTAAATGGTATCCTCTCAACCGCAAGCGGCAGCAGATTGCGCTGCAATCCGGATGGATTGTGCGAGCGAGGGCATTTCAAGGGCGCCGCTGAGGCGGTCGCGGAGATAGGCGAAGGCGCTTATGCCCAGCTTC
>Ga0310121_10004960_pt1 | contig 11572 bp, 5 predicted proteins | sample CB27_Tmax_986_MG_FD_203504 | JGI IMG/M metagenome (GOLD analysis project Ga0310121, IMG submission 203504) | Marine microbial communities from Western Arctic Ocean, Canada - CB27_Tmax_986 | ecosystem: Environmental > Aquatic > Marine > Oceanic | place: Canada: Western Arctic Ocean | collected...
GCCGGGCACACGGATCATTAATGAGTATGGTCCGACTGAGACAGTCGTAGGATCTTGTGTCTATGAGGTACCCACGGATGCGCCCCGGTCCGGAGTGGTACCAATCGGACGCCCGATTGCGAACACTCAGATTTACCTGCTGGACGAACATCTCCAGCCGGTTCCCATCGGCGTAACGGGCGAGATGTATATCGGCGGGCATGGTGTCGCCCGAGGATATCTCAACCAGCCGGAACTGACGAAGGAAAAGTTTATCCCTGATCCTTTCAGCCAAAATCGAGACGCTCGACTTTATCGGACAGGCGACCTGGCGCGTTACAGGCCCGATGGAAACATTGAATTTCTGGGACGGTGCGACGACCAAGTGAAGATCCAGGGATTCCGCATTGAGCTGGGAGAAATCGAGTCTCACCTGGCGGGTTTTCCGGGTCTCGGTGAGGCAGTAGTCATTGACCGGGAGGATGTTCCTGGAGACAGACGATTGGTGGCTTATGTGGTTCCCCAAAAAGGAAGCGACCTATCGACTCCTGAATTACGAAGTTTTCTAAAGGGTAAGCTGCCCCATTATATGGTTCCAGCCGCATTTGTGGTCATGGAAACTCTGCCCCTTACCGCGAATGGAAAGATCGATCGCAGGAAGCTTCCGGAACCTGATGGGGGCAGATCCGCAATGGAGGGGAAATTGGTCCCCCCACGAACAGTTGAAGAAGAGATTCTGGCTGGTATCTGGAAAGAGGTCCTCCATGTGGACGCGGTCAGTGTTCATGACAATTTCTTCGACCTAGGAGGCGCTTCCATCCAAAGCCTCGAAACCGCATCGCGCGCCAGCGACCGAGGTGTCCTTATAACGCCGGAGATGATTTTTCAGCACCAGACCATCGCCGAACTGGCAGAAGCCGCGGTTAAGAAAGCTGGCAGCGATATCGGACTGGTCAGGATGAATGAGGTAGATACTGGAACCCTCTCAGTTCCTGTCGAACAACCGGTAACGATCCCGAAAACGGCGACCGGTCAATCATCCGAAACCAGCCTTCTGAGAGGGAACACGCTGATCGAAAGCCTCGGGGTTTATCTACCCTCTAAATCATTGTCTACCGATGAGGTCCTCGCCAGCTGCCGGAACGAACTGACGTTTCCACTGGAGCGTTTTACCGGCATCAAAAACCGTCGCGTGGCGGGCAAATCCGAGTTCTCCATCGACTTGGCCAGGAAGGCGGTGGAAGACTGTCTGGCAAAATCATCGTACCAGCCTGCTGACATCGGTCTTCTAGTCTGCTGCAACATATCGCGGCACGATGGTCCTAAACAGTTTTCTTTCGAGCCGAGCAGCGCTATTCGAATTAAAGCCGCATTGGGTTTCGAGAACGCGCTGACTTTCGACATCAACAATGCTTGCGCGGGAATGTTCACCGGTATCCTGCTGGTCGAAGCCTTTCTGAAAACGGGCGCGATTCGATGTGGAATGGTTGTCAGCGGAGAGCATATCTCCCACCTTGCTGAAACGGCGCAAAAGGAAATTGAGGGGTTCATGGATCCTCGATTGGCTTGTTTAACAGTCGGGGACGCGGGTGCCGCGCTTATTCTTGAACACACCGAAAATAAAACTGTGGGGTTCCACAATCTTGATCTGGTCACATTGGGTAAGTACAGCGATCTTTGCATCGCGAAGGCCACCAGCGGCGAGCATGGCGGCGCGATCATGGTGACCGACTCAATTAAACAAACGGCAGTTGCTGTAACGCAATCGGTCAAGCAATCACTGTCTGTCCTGAAGAAGTCGGGTTGGGATTCCGAGGCGATTGCCCATGTCATTATGCACCAGACTTCGGAAACAGCGCTGCGAGATGCCGCGCGGGCCATTAACGATACCTACGGTAAGAATCTCTGCGACGACAACAATACGATCTACAACCTGGCGGAACGAGGAAACACGGCCAGCACCAGCCATTTCGTGGCAGTCAAGGACAACATCGAAAACCACCGCATTAAAACAGGCGACAAGGTGGTTTTTGGCATTACCGGATCAGGGCAAACGGTTGGAACCGGGCTGTACACATTTGATGATCTTCCAGATCGTATTCGGAGATTACAAGGAAATGGAAAATCCCCGGCGCGATCCGCGAGGCCGGCCTGGGATAGGCCGCGGCAATTCAGGAGTGCTGTCCCAGTCCGTATCGCCGCTCTCGGAACTGTTCCATCTGAAGAACCCTTCCAACGCGATGCGATCCGTCTGGCGCGGTTGGCCGCGGAAAACTGTCTGATAGAAGCTAACTGCATGCGGGAGGATATCGATCTTATTCTCCACACGGGTGTTTACCGCAACGACTTCCTATGCGAGCCGGCGATCGCCTCCATCCTGGCTGGGGAACTCGAGATCAACCATGACGGGACCTCTCCAGGCGGGAAAACGACGTTCGCTTTCGACCTTTTAAACGGCTCGCTTGGCTTCCTGAACGCTTGCTATGTGGCTGTTCGAATGATCGAATCGGGCAAGCGGAACCATGTTCTGATCACCGCTTCCGAGATTGAAAACAACGCGGAAGTCATGCCCAATGACCTCCGGGGCCTCGTGGAAACGGGTAGTGCCGCGCTCCTTGAGCGGGCGGCGGACGACGATATCGGGTTCGGGCATTTAGTATTCAAGGATGCGACGAAAAACCTCGGTTCGTTCGCCACGCATTCGGATCATGCTGACGGCCAAACCTTCCTCCAAATCAATAACAATGAGGATGTTACGAAGTATGTTCTGGACACGATTCCAGGCGCAGTAACGGAATTGCTGGAACTAGAAGAATTGGAACCTTCGGAAATTACGGCTGTTTTTCCACCACAGATTTCTCCGCAGTTTATCGCTCAACTGAAAGAAGAGCTTCCCTTCAGCAACGAGTGTTGGGTTGATATCAGCGAAGAGGGAAAGGATTATTTTACCTCTTCGCTTGTTTATTCAATGAAGCGCGCTTACAACCAGCGAATGGTGAACCACGGTGATATTGGAATCATCATCGGGGCAGCGGCGGGCGTGCAGGTCGGGTGCGCGACCTATCGGTTCTAGGTCTTCTTTGTCGATGCGACCTCTCAACCTCTATTGTTACATCACTATCTTGGTGGGGATCACGGTGACGAGCCTGGCTCAAGCCGATATTCAATCCCCAGGACTTGAAGGGAACTTTGATATCAGTCTGGATGGAGGATTTGACCTGGTCGACCCGAACACTTGGATTTTGGAGAACGGGACCAGTCTGAGTGCAACTTCACTCGCAGATGGTTCCGCTCACCGCATCCAGGCATCCGCGACCGGCGTAAGGGTACGATGTGCCAGTGACGGAATTGTTTATGCCAGCGGCGACTTCATCCTGGAGATGACTCGAACGAACGGAATACGATATTGTCTCCCTTCCCGCCATAAGGGGATGGGTGGATTGTTCGGTAAAAGCGAAATCGAAGATTTGGTTTTCGTGAAGGATACGGAACTTCCAGAGGACACTAAGAACGGCGTCGCGTTCGATGGAAAAAATTTTAGTGTTAAGGGGCTGGCCAGTGTCGAGGCTCTCCATCCAGCAAAGGGACCTGTTCCCGCAACCCTCATCTCGGTCCGGGGAACAAACACCGAAACGGAACTGACAACTGATTTGAAAACAATGGTCGAGATGGGTGGGAAAGGATTCCAATTTTGGCATGCGGCCCGAGCGGAGCTGGCTTCTGAGATCGGAGCAATTGAGGAAGCCGAAATTGATGAAGAGAGACCCGGAGCCGGCGCCTACGCGAAATCCAGGGAGGATGCATTGGAAGGTTTTGGAAAGCTGGAAGAGGCTTACGAGGTCCTGCAACGGAATCTATACAGCCAACAAGTGACCGAACGCATGTTGGACGAAGGCGTTCCGATACCGCGCATGACCTTGGCGGAGGCGACTTTGATACGAGGGAACCTTGCATTCTCCATCCGCCCTTTCGTCAACTGGCAAGGCGCCGCGAAAGTGGTCATCGACCGGGCGCAGCTAAAGGGTCCTGATATCGGAATCAACTCCAGCCCGGTGCTAAAGTTTCGGGCCGACTCCCCCTCGATTCGATCGAACGAGAAAACGCGTCTTATTGTGGATGGAGAAAATTCCCGGGTTGAAAACAAGACCACCGAAACCTCCGAATGGAGCACTCGCAGAACCTATCAGTTTGATTTTGATGTGGAGCGCACACTCACATTTGAAAATGAAAGTGTCCTTGTACTTGATGTCGTTGATCCAGCCGGCTTTTTCAGGCGAAAAGGGATTGCAGCGCCGGGGTTAATCAGGCTGAGTGAAATGGTAGTCACCAAAAACAGTCTCGATTTCCGACTCCAACCCCAATCGGAGAACAGTAAAGCTGTGGATCAGATTTTGGATTTTCTGAACTTCAAGCGAATTTTGCTTCATCCCGATCGATCACGCAGGATGAAACTTGTGCCATCGGCGCTTCGGGACGGAGGGGTTGGTCATTTCCTCAGTGATGTCTTTGACCAATTAGCAGAGGCCATCCACACGGAAGACCTTGGTGAGATCGGTGAACTGAATATCCGCGTTGAGCAAGATGGTTCCCATTGGATAGCAGCCGTGGAAGTTGTTGACCGACAGAAAAAAAGAGCGATAGCACAGCATGAGGCCGACCTGCCGGACTCCGCGGACATTGATGGTGTGTGGAATCATCTCAAACGGGCGCACGAGGGTTCTAGCTGGCTTGAGCTTGACTGGGGATTGGCGCCTTTCTAAAAACCGCCAGAACAGTGTAACCACCTGTGTAGGGTACACGTGGATTCCCTTTTTCAAGGGAATGACGATCGGAAGCCGGAATGACAATGAGTGGGATCTAAGAAATGCAAACCGAACGAACTAATTCTGGCCCTGGGGACCCGTTGATTGAGCTTTCGGGAGTTCATAAGGTTTATCCGGTCGCCGGGCAGGAGGTCGAGATCCTGCGCAATGTGGATTTGAGCATCGAAGCGGGCCAAGCGGTCGCTATCCGCGGTGTCTCGGGGTCGGGGAAGTCCACTCTTCTTAATTTGATCGGGGCCATTGATGAAGTATCCAGTGGCGAGGTGACTGTATGCGGGACCCGGTTAGACCAGGCCGATCCCGGCGCGTGTACTGCCTTCCGGCGAAATCAAGTCGGATTCATTTTTCAGTTTTATAATTTATTGCCTACGCTGTCAGTTTTCGAAAATGTCATGGTCGGCATGGAAGCCGCGCGGAAACCTAAGGCAGCGGCCAAGCAAAAGGCGCTCGAATATCTTGAGGCTGTGGATTTGGCCGATAAGGCGCGCAAGTTCCCGGAACAGTTGTCCGGCGGCGAGCAGCAACGGGTGGCTATCGCGCGGGCACTGGCGAAGGAGCCCCCGCTTGTTCTGGCGGATGAACCGACCGGCAGCCTGGATGAAGAAACCGGTATCCTGGTTCTGGATCTCCTGTCGCGACTCCAGAGGGAAAAACGGCTGACCTTTCTGATCGTGACCCACAATCCAGATATATCCAAATACACGGATAGGACTCTCCTACTTCACAACGGTAATTTAGCAGAGGCTTCAGCCTGAGTTCGCATGTCTGCGCGACTGCTTGTCCTCCACGCTCTGCGGAGCGCTCTGCGTATGAAGATCCGGCTGGTGGCTGTCGGACTGGTCGCGGCCTGTGGGTTTGCAGTCTATGTGGGCGTTTTTTCGGCGATAGACAGTCTCCATCAAAAGCGGGCTGATGAGTTTTCGCGGGGCAATATTGCCGACCTTGAGATTCGCTTTGCGCCGGAAGATGCGGCCCGTCTTCCTTGTTTTGATGACCTCGAAGGAATCAATGAGGTTGAACCACGTTTGATTTATCCTGGGGAGATCCGGTTACCGGATAAAAATGCCTTAGCCTCTTTACTTGTCACGGTAGATCGGGAGGAGGGTGGAAAAATCAATCGGCTCTCCATCATCCGTGGGGAGGGTCTGGATCCATCCCGGCCTGAAAGAGTAGTCATTGACCGCAACCTCTCTATCTTTCACGGTTACGATGTCGGAGACCGGCTTGAACTCACCCTGGCGGGTCAGGTTTATGAGATTGAAGTAGGCGGAGTTGGGTTATCACCGGAGTTTTTGATCGCAGCAGCGAATCCGAGTGTGTTCGTCCCCTCCAAGGGATCGCTGGGACTCCTATTCGCAGGATCACAGCTCCTCGAAGAACGTATCGGCATCCCCCTTACCAACAGTCTTCTATTCACCCTTTCTGCGGCGAGCGATCCGTTAAAGGTCAGGCGCGCTGTCGAAGATCGCGCTGCGACCGGACTGATCATCGACAATTCGCTCCTGGTATCGGAGCAGTTCAGCCACCAGTTCCTGGATTTGACTCTGATGCGGTTCGAGATCTTTTTACCGGCCCTGGTTATTGTCTTTGATTTGGTTGCGTTCCTGGTAACGCTGTTCCTTATGTTTCAGTGGATTACCGGGGAACGCGGCTCGATCGGCGCTCTCATGGCGCTCGGTTACGGAAAGAGGACCATCTCGCTGGTTTATCTGCTTCCGACACTCTTTATCGGGTCAGTGGCGATCGTAGTCGGCATGGGTCTGGCGGGATATGTCGCTCGAGCCTTTGCATTCAACTATTCCGAAGCAGTCGGCTTTCCCTACCCCGATGTGGAACTGGCCTCTCGATGTCTATTTCTGGGATCACTGGCAGTCATTGTCGTGCTATTGGCGGCAGTCGCCTGGCCAGCAATCTGGGTGCTTCGACTCACACCCTTGGAAGCATTACGGCAAGAGGTCGCCCCTTCAGCGCCGGTATTGGGACAGACTATCCGATGGCTTTCTGTTCTACCGGGACCGGCCTGGTACCGCTACGGTATCCGCAATCTCCTACGCGCCAAGCTGATTTCAGCGATGACTATTGTCGCGGTCGCGCTGGGAATGGGTGTCACTGTCTCTTTCTTCATCAATTTCACCTCGACTACCGCCAGTTCTGTTCGGGCTGTTGAGAAGGATCCCTGGCACGGGTTGGTGGACTTTTTCGCTCCCGCGGGAGAAAGCGAGATCGAATCAATCCGCGACGTTGTCGGGGTTCGGGAAGTGGTCTCCTATTCCAAACTCGATGCCAACCTGATCGGTCCAATGGGGACTGGAAAGATTGCGCTGGTTGGGTTGCCTACCGGTTCGGCCATGAGGAATCCCGAGATACTGGAGGGGCGGAACCTGGAGGTCGGAGATGAACGGGCGCTTGTGGTTGAGAAGAAACTTGCGGAGAAATGCGGGATCTCAACCGGGGACAGGGTTCGCATCAACCGTTTTGGTAAGGAGTACGAAGCTTCAGTGGTTGGACTGCTTTCAGGCGCTCTGCCGGGAGAATCATACACATCTCTCCCATTCGTGCAGGAGATCCTGGGGGCGGGGAACCGTTCCTCCGGAGTTTTTATTACGATGGATGGAGATCCGCAGGCGGTACGAGAGAAGTTGCTAGCGATGGATAATGTGTCACAGGTTACCTTGAAATCTGAAATCGTGGAGCAGATTCTGGATAGTACCGATGAGATACTGATTATCATCCGAATCGGCGCGGCCTTCAGCATCGCCATTGCCTTGCTATTCATCTTCTGCAGTATTTCGTTCACAGTCCTGCGTCGCAAATCGGAGTATGTAATGCTGCGGATTCTGGGTTTCTCCAACGGAACCGTGGTCGCCACGATCCTCACCGAGGTCCTGTTTCTAGGCTTGGTGGCGGTGGTCCTGGCGATACCGGTCGGATATTTTACAGCGGTCTTCCTGAACAGCCGTGTTTCGGAGGCCTGGTATCATGTCCAGATCACGGCGGAAACAAAGGACTTCCTGCGGATACTGTTGCCTGGTCTTTTGCTGATGCCGGTTGCGGCATTCGGCGCGGTTCGTGTTATACTTAAGGAGTCGCTTGAGAAGAGCCTGCGGGATAGGCATTACGGGTAAATATCCTATATGTGAGGGTATCGGACGATGTGGTCGGAATACGATCCCTGGATTTCGAAGGTTGTCCAACCGCTCCAGAGACTAGGGGTGGTTAAGGGGGGAATTGTATTGCTACTTTCCTTCGCTCCCCTCGCGTTGATTTACTATTGGACATCGTTATCCGGTTGAAGCACCTATCCCGAAACTGGTTTAATCCATTCATGAGTTACCAATAAATACTTTCGTGAAACAGACCGGGAATCCACCTTCTACTTGGCGAAAGCCTTTAGCGGAAGCCGCGGTCCTGGGTTTGCTCGTACTCCTTCTCCAGGCCGTAGCTGGACGCGGATTCGGGCCGCATTGGGATTCCTGGTACTATTACGACATCACTGAACGGTATAGCCAGTGGATTTCTTCTTGGTGGGACGGGGGCGATGTTCCTCCACTCTCTGATGTTCGATGGTATTTCGGGGGAGAACCCCAACACCCGCCGCTGGCTAAATGGTGTGGAGCTGTCACGCACGCTCTCTTCAAGGATCTTCTCGGTCCGTTGAATTCCTGTCGGCTGGCGGTTGAACTGATCTCGGCGCTTTGGTGTTCGGCCATGTTCTTATTTCTCCGACCGCGTGTAGGGAGAGGTCTGGCGCTCTTAGGCAGCGCGTTATTTCTTGGTAGTCCGAGATTCTTTTTGCACTCGTGTCTGTTTTCCATTGACGGGTTTATCGGGGCACTGTATGGACTTTGTCTCCTTTCGTTCTTGTTTTGGGACCGTGGATGGAGGGGAAAGGTTGTCGTCTACATCGCCCTCACATTGGGATTTCTGACTAAGCTCCAGGCTTATTACCTGGTTCCTACCCTACTGTTATGGGTTGTGGTAAAAAAATTGCGGGTGGATTCGGAACAAGAACCTCGGACGTCCTCGCTGTCCTCTGAAATTTGCAAGGCTGTAGGAATTGTGGTTCTCGCCGGGGCAACCTCATTTGCAGCATGGCCGGCCCTTTGGATCGATTTCCCAAACGGGTTCCAGGGTTACCTGGATTTCATCACCGGCCACGGCAATGTACCGGTGCTTTACTTTGGAGAAGTGTATCGAGGAGAGGAATCTCCGCCCTGGCATTACCCCTGGGTCTTCACTGCCATTGCGGTACCGCTTTGGTTGACCATCCCGGCGGTTGCGTGGTTGGGGAGGATGATTTTCCGTTCTTTCCGCAAGAGTTACCCTGACCGGACGGAACTGCTTCTCTGGGTGGGCGTGCTCATCCCGCTGGCGGTCAGTTCCCTGCCCCAGGCACCCAAGTTCGATGGCATCCGCCACCTCTTGCCCGCCTATGCTCCGCTCGTATTGCTTGCAGCACTCGAACTGGCCTTCTGGTGGAGGGTGGCTGAGAACCGTCTGTTTGCTTCGTGGGGGAAGCCGGTCCGGAACAGTCTCCTGGTGGCGCTTGCAGTTCTAATTCTGCTTCCGACATTGCGCGTCTACCCTTACAACCTGGTTTACTACTCTCCTCTCATCGGGGGAACGAAGGGGGCGCGGGAAAAAGGGTTTGACCTTGAATACTTGAGCGTGGCCATGCACCGGATCAATCCGGCCCTTTGGAATGTGGCGAAATCGAGGAACCTCATCCTTGGCGCTGCCTGCAATGCCGCGAACGTTAACCTTGCCGCGGATGGTTGGGTGAACCTGCCGGAGAGGAGTGATCTGTGGGACTTCAAACTTGTTAACGACCCTCCTCATGTCGCAGCGATACAGGACGCTATGACGAATGGGGTTGCCGTATTCGCGATCATCTCGAGTCGTTACAGCGATCTGGGCCCCGCCGCGCATCTCGTTCTGAAAGAGGTGGAACCAATTGCAAGGATTGAATACGACGGTGAGAGACTCTTTTCCCTGCACCCAATAACCGCGGAATGGTTGAAGGAATTACCTACCAAACTCAAAGCGGGCGGTCAGGACTTGAACGCAGGAACCAGATACTCCCGATAGACCACCCAGGCCATGTAAAGCAATGCGAACAGGATCCCGAAAACCACCGCTAAGAGTTCGTGCGGGATTCCGACCGGCTGGATCGCTGGGATTGCCCTTTCGACAAAGACCATCGGGGGGAGGGTGTACCCCGGTTTGATCCTGGTGTTGGCGAAGATGGCGGTCGTTGAACGCTCGGCCATGATTCTGTTTCGGTGGTCAATTTCAAACTGGAGATGTTCGTATTGGGCATTGAACTCCGCGACCTCGGCCCGCAAGGATTTGGCTTCAGCGGCCAGAGTTCCGATTCTATCGCGGGTTCCTTCAACCTGCGCTAAGAGCAGAGTTGCTTCCCTCTTCAAACGCGCCGTTTCATCGGCGTTCGAACCGGATGTTATTGCGGCTGAGGCGGCTGATACCGCCGCAGCTGCCTCGAATTCCAGTTTCCCCAGATCCCCCATCAAACCGGTTTGCGTGGCGATGTCCGCATGAAGCTCGATGTACCCGAACATATCGATCTTACTACTGCCGCCGTAAAGGGTGTTCTCCATCCCGCGGACCAGGAGCATCTTCTGGTATTCGGACTGGGCGCGCAGGTGGGCCTGTTTTTTTTGGAGGTTTTCCACTTCTCCCTCGATCTTGGAAGACTCTTCCAGGATCGAGACTTCGGTGGCGGCTCCGATGGCCTTGGTGATATCGTTGGTGCGATCGACGAACAGACGGCTCCAGAGATTCGCCCAGACAGCCGAAGCGCCCGGCGACTTCCAACGGACATTGAAATTGAGGAACGGCTGGTTGGTTACAGTAATGTTGGTCTGTTCAGCAATCTTTGTTTTGACTTTGAAGGCCTTTTGCATCTCGAACAAGGGAAGTTGTTCCAGTTTGTCTTCGTTAAACTCAAACAGGCCGAGGAAGAAGTCGGGTTGGATAAACAACTCCTTCTGCCAATCAAGCGGCAAAGCAGAAGCCGCCTGGACCAGTTTGCCGGGCAGGTCGGGTGACTTTCGGAGACGGGGCAAAATATTTTCGCGGTCCTTGAAATTGACCTCGGCGGGGATATCCAATTCATCGGCGATGGGTCGCCCGATCCTTCTCATCTCGAGCAGTTGGGAGTAGGTGTCTGAAAACAAACCATCCGATCCGGCCAGATCCAAATAAGCAGGGGCAATTTGCGGGTTTGGATCGATTTGGAATTCCATACTGACCATCGGGACCCTCACCATGACCACAGCGCCGGACTGGTAATGGGGAGTCCTCCACCACAGGAGAAAAACGAAGGAGAGGACAGTACCCAGTAAGAGGATACCGATTGTGCGCCCTCTTCGCGCAAAGAGGACCTGCAGGAGTGGTCGAAGGTCACTGCCGCTGAGGATGGGTTCGGTCATGAGGATGGAATGGTAGCGATTGGCCTATGGGCGCGTCAAACCCTCAGCGATGGGGATGGTGCTTAGCTACTCTCAACTGCACGCGCGTGGGCGATTTCTCCCTCTGCCGCGGGGCGAACCTGGTCGTGAGTAAGCGTTATAATTGCGACGGTATCCCCCTCCAAAGTGACAAACTCAACCTCATACGCATTGTTTGGATGGACGAGTACGATTGCCCCGATATCTCCGGTACTCAACCCATGTTCGGGCAGGTCTGTTGTCAGGATTACTGTTTCCAACTCTTTGAGCATCTTAGACTCTCCCATCGAGTGGTGAGTA
>Ga0310121_10004966_pt1 | contig 11564 bp, 9 predicted proteins | sample CB27_Tmax_986_MG_FD_203504 | JGI IMG/M metagenome (GOLD analysis project Ga0310121, IMG submission 203504) | Marine microbial communities from Western Arctic Ocean, Canada - CB27_Tmax_986 | ecosystem: Environmental > Aquatic > Marine > Oceanic | place: Canada: Western Arctic Ocean | collected...
TGGTGTTGTCAGCAGTGGGTTTGCTAATCCTGTCTTATTTAAATGAACAGTCTTCTGTTGTTCTGGTGATCTTTGGTATGGTTATTAATATGAGTGGAACAGGAATATTATATCCACCCAATAATTCTTCAATACTTAGTACCGTAGACGAAGCTCAATACGGTGTTATGGCTGGGTTTGTGAACCTTTTCCGTAACGTTGGTAACATAATGGGCGTGGTTTTAACAACCTTGATAGTCACGTCAGTTATGGATTCAATGGGAGTTGTCCCCAGTTTGGCAGCAATTTCAGGGAATGCTGACGTCGGTGTAGGAGATGCTTTTGTGAGGGGAATGCAAGTAGCCTATAGGGTCTTGGCAGGATTAATTGCTGCAGCCATATTAGCTTCTGCTCTGGACTACTTCTCATTAAAAGTAAAAATGCGTCTGGTGTAGAACCATGTTGTTCAAGATCATTGAAAACGGACGTCAGTAATGATATCAGGAATACGTTACTCTTAGGCATAACCTGAAAATTGCATCAATTGGTTGAAAATAATGGAATTAATTTAGTTATATTAATCTAATTGGGAGAATATATTGTCGAACAAGAAAATATTGATAACCGGTGCGTCAGGCTACGTAGCAGCTCAATTAATTCCAGCGTTGAAAGAGAAATACGAATTAATATTACTTGATCTACAGAGTAAGTCACTTGACATACCTAATGTGCCGAAAGTCCAGACTGTCGATTTAACCGAGCTATCCAGAGATAAGTACGAACATTTCTTTAGGGATGTAGATTGTGTCATACACCTTTCTTATAAGAGAAGAAAAGGTTTAGGCTTAGATGATTTCTTCGTAGAAAAAGAAAACGTTAATATGGCCTACAACGTATTTCGCAGCGCTCTTGAAAACAAAGTCCCAAGAGTGGTTATGGCCAGTTCAAACCATGCTGCCGACTGGTACGAACATAATTTGATACATAAAAAGGAAATGGATATGGTTGAACCGTACTCATTAGCATTATCTGACAATTTCTACGGATGGGCTAAGGCGACTTATGAACATATGGGTTTTCTATTTGCAAATGGTGTAGTGGATTTCAACAGCGGAGACGGCAGGGAATCGCACATAAAACCTCAACATAATAGTCAAAGCGTTGAAGTTGTAATGATTAGGATAGGGGCTCCTAGGGAATTAAGATTATCCCAATACATGGGGGATTTGGCTGAATTCAAAAGAGACTTAGGTGCTTATTTGAGCCCGCGCGACATGTGTCAGCTTGTTATTAAAAGCATAGAGACACCCGATATAAGGAACGAATATGGCATTCCTTGGCTAGTTGTGTATGGCATCAGCGATAATACCCGGGCTTTCTGGTCTCTAGGTAGTGCCAGAAGAGTGTTAGGTTACAATCCTGAAGACGATTCAGAAGTTAAATTTGCATCTGAAATACATCAAGCTTTCTCCGGTGCTTCGTACCTAGATAAAAAAGGGAAGCTGGGAAGCCTTTAATGGCCCACAGTGAGCAACTTGAACATCTATCTTATTAACTTTCAACTAAGGTCCATCATATCACCAGAACTTTGGTACGTTTCCCTCTTCTTTCGTCATCATTTCTAGCACTGCTGGTTGACCATTTGCATTGGCATCTAACCCACGTCGGATAGCCGGCCCAATCTGATCAGGATTTGTGATCCTTTCCGCATATGCGCCCAATCCTTCAGAAACCTTAGAGTAGTCGCCACCTAGCTTATTACTCCCCCATTTTTCTGCCGCAAACGGGAAATGGTCGTGATAACCGGTCATAACGCCATTGTTCAATATTATCGTTAGGATTGGAATATTCGACCTTGAAGCTGTTTCGATATCCATACCAGCCATTCCGAATGCTGCATCTCCCATAAAATTGATTACGTGTTTATCTGGTGCTGCTAGTTTCGCCCCCATAGCCAGGCCTAGCCCGTATCCTAACTGCGTGGATTTCCCCCATCCAATATAACTTCTCGGTTTCACGGACTCCCAAAACGGAACAATTTGATCCCTAGGATAACCAGAATCATGTGTAACTATCGTGTCTGCAACATTGACGGATTTTGCTAATTCTGTAAATACTCTGTATGGACTAATGGGAATTTCGTCCGAATTCAATCTGTGATTCCATATTTCCATAAATTGAGATTTGACCTTAGCGATTTCATCGATCACACCTCGCGTGTCCGCCCTACCTTGGTCACCAATTTGGCGTTTAACTTCATCAATAACCTGTCTGATAACTAATTTAGCATCACCAATTGCTCCAAAATCGATAGAATAGTCTTTATTTAGATCTTCGGCACAGTTGGTTATTTGTGCGAGGATTACATCGTTCGGCATGGGTGCATTGAAGTTAGAAATCGTAAAACTAGTACCAATTCCTAGCACAAAGTCAGTTTTGTCAAGAAAATGACTGGCCATTAGTGTGCTCGAATTAGCAGCCGTCCCGAGCGCTAATCTGTGGTTTTCAGGAAATGCGCTTTTACCGGCTAGGGTAGTCATAACAGGGATATTGGATAGTTCTGCGAGTTCTATTAACTCGTCTGATGCCTCCGCGTATAGCACACCCTGGCCTATGTTCATTACCGGGTTTGACGATTTTAACAGCGCTGTAACTAAGTCTGACACATCTCGAGGTGACGCTTCTGATCTAAATACTTTGACCGGTTTGTAGTGCAAAGGGCCTGGATATTCAGTTAGGGCCACGTCTCGTGGTATTTCTAATAAGACTGGCCCCGGCCGTCCGTGTTTTAATTGGCTAAATGCCATTCTCATTAACTCTGGTATTCTTTCAACCATGTTAATAACTGCACTGTATTTCGTGACGCCTTGATAGTTTGGAACTGATTCAAAATTTGGGCGGACATTCATCCTGTCTAGAGGCTGCCCGCCAGGTAGTAATAAAATGGGAACAGAGTCAGCGAAAGCTTGAGCAACACCGCCGTAAGCGTTTTCTGCGCCCGGACCTGTTTGCATGGTAAAGGCTCCGATCTTATTCCCATTGTTGATTCTACTATATCCATCCGCCATATTGACTCCAGCGCGTTCTTGACGTGTGAGTATAGGTCGTATGTCCGCTTTTGCGGCTTTGTCAATTAATGTTTGAGCGGGAAAGCACGCTAGCCAGTCTACCTGCTCGATCTTTAATATTTTAGCTATAATATCGTCGCCGTTCATAAATTCTCCTAATGTATATGAATATTGAAATAAGGATTATGGTTGTAGTCCAAGTTTGACATCCTCGCCTTTATTTGAGGACACATGGTTATCTACTTTTGACGAATGAATTTTTGAATCCGTCTGCCTTCGAGAACTTCTCCAATATAAAGGTCTCCATGGGAGTCGATAGCAACCCCATGGGGTGCAACGAATTGGCCAGGGTTATGGCTTTTTTCTCCTCCCCAGCGCGAAACAACGTTCCAGTTTTGGTCGAGTATAGTCATTCGATGGCCTAGTTCTGCAATATAAAGTTCACTGTTAGGGCCCACACATACATCGGTAGGTTGCAATAACTCTGATATAAGGCCTTCGAAGTCACCATCTTGGGTGAACACCTGTATCCTGTTATTTTCTCTGTCGCAGACCAGCACTAAGCCATCGTTATCGAGACAAATACCGTGTGGCAGATGGAATTGTCCGGGGTTAATCTTACCAGCGGTTCCCCATGACAACATATGACTGCCAGTGGGACTGTATTTATGTACTCTAGCATTACCATAGCCATCGGAAACGAAAATATAGCCTTCCTCGTTCACTGCTATACCTGTTGGTAGATTGAAAGGGCCTGCGACTCGCTTGACAATTTTTTCGTCTAGATCGTATCCAGTGTTTGAAGGCTTACCAAGGGTACCCAAAGTTAAAGTCAATTTGCCATCTGGGCTGTATTTATGGACGACATGAGCGTCGCGATCTGCTAGATAAATATTTCCATCCGGACCAATATGGATACCATGGGGATTAGAGAAATTTGCATCCCAAGCTGTTAAAAAATTACCTTGTCTATCAAGTATCATTACTTGATGGTCACTCCGGTTGAATATATAGACTTTATCTTCCTGGTCAACCGCGACTCCTGCCACCTGATTAAATTCATGCCCATTGGGGAGGGTGCCCCAATCTGACGCTATTTCATATATATATGCACCACTACCATAGGACATGACGACATGACCTCCTAGCCAATTACTATTTAATGAAATCTGACACATTGAGTTTAATATGAATTAATATAAGGGTCACCGAACCTTCGGTCAAGTTAATCACTATAGTAGACCTATTTGGAAGGGTTGTATGAGAATCGTACTAGAAACATTTAGTTTTGTACGGACTCACGTCATTACTCATCTAAATCGTTCTGTTTAAAAACTGCATGATATCTTGTCCTGCACTGTATCCTGCAATTTTCCCAAATACCGACCCAGACATGAGGCCGGCCCCTCCAGGATAGTTATTGTAAAATAGACCACCAATTAGCTCCCCTGCTGCATAAAGTCCTGGTAGTGGATTTTCCTCCGTATCGAGCACTTGAGCACGATTATTTATCTTTAATCCTCCAAATGTAAAGGTGATACCGCATGTGACCGCATAACCAAGATATGGAGGTTTATCTATAGGCAAGGCCCAGTTGCTCTTAGGTGGGTGAATCCCCGAAGTACCCTTACCATCAAGAATAGTGGGGTCGAAAGTTTTCTCGTTGATAGCTTGGTTGAAGGTACGCACGGTTTCTATAAGCCCCTCTTTTCCTATACCCAGCCCGTCAGCTAGATCTTCAACAGTTTGCGCCTTTATAACTGACGTTTGAGGAATATGATACTCATCTCTCAGAAGATGTTTTGTTTTGTCGTCAAATATCTGAAATGCTACCCTCTGGGGTTGGTTTAGTATTTCCTTACCATATTTTGCGTAGGTATAATTTCTAAAGTCGGCTCCCTCATCAACGAATCTTTCCCCCTTCACGTTAACAATTATTCCAAATGGGTATGAGTGCTTTTGGAAAAGGTCAGCTATATTCCTGTCACCGTACGGAGGGGCGTTCAAATCCCATGCCACGGAGTGACATCCACTCCAATGTCCATATGACATAGCACCTATATCTAATGCCATCCTTATCCCGTCACCGGTATTAAACTGAGTACCTCTTACTTTAGCTAATTCCCAACCAGGGCCAAGATAACGTGTACGCATTTCGGCATTAGATTCAAAGCCTCCACATGCCAAGATAACTGCATTAGTTCCGATATCTCTGTAGCCATTGTCGTCTTTTGTTGTCACACCTATGATTCGCCCAGTATTGTTTTGAATCAGGCTGGTGGCTTTAGTTTGATACAGTATCCCGACTCCTGCTCTTTTGGCCAAATCGAAGCAGCGATCTGATAATCCCTGTCCTCCTCCTACAGCTTCCACTATAAGACCACCCCAAAACTTCATCACTCCATCGATCTTGAAGGCCTGCCGACCGTATGCTAATATCCATTTCTGTCCTCTTTCACTTAACCATTTCATTGTCGGGTAGGAATTTGAAGTTAGTTGTTGAATCAGCGTTGGATCAGAGAGCCCTTCTGTGACTCTCATAACATCCTCGTAGAATTGGCCGTACGGGTACGTGCCGACGTCTATACATTCCTGCTCTGAAGCTGTTATTGAGGGGATAAGATCTATAATATCATTTATACCATCATAGGCAAATCTGAAGAGGCCGCCAGTGAAATAGGAATTTCCACCCCTAAGGTGCTCTGGAGCCTTTTCCAGCAGTGTTACCGTTGCTCCGGTTTCAGATGCGGCCAGTGCTGCGCAGAGAGCTGCATTGCCTCCGCCAACTATAATGACATCACTAATTTGATCGAGTCTCATGAGCGTAACTCCGAGTTTTTGTTATCTCAACTAAGGGAGTAATAGCAGGTAACGGTATCCCATTTGAGGATTAGTGTAAAGAAAACGACGGTGAATATATTCATTTCGTAATATGGGTAATGGACAAGACGAAACTGGGGTCAACCAATTAGTACTTGCCTAAGGTTTAGTATAGATACTATTATGAAACTTGCGCGCAAATGTGTAGTAATATTTTGCTAGGAGTCTGATGGTATGAAAATACTTGTAGCAGATTTAGATTTAATAGATGAACAGTTCTCAATAGATCTTATAGATAGTTTTCCTGATGTCGATTTCATTTATACATCATCAATAAAAGAACAGCTCATCCATATAAAGGATGCGGATGTCTATTTAGGATATCCGTCTAGAGAAGTCTTCTTGGCAGCGGAAAATCTTCGCTGGATCGCATGTACTGGTACAGGCATTGACACACTCGTTTCAATACCTGAACTTGTTAACAGTGAGATTATACTCACAAATGCTCGTGGACCTCATGCAGAACCAATGGCCAATCACACTTTGGGAATGGTATTAGCTCTTGCTCATAGAATGAATGAGACGATGGCTGATCAAAAACGACATTGTTGGGATACTATGAAATATAATCGGAGAATAATTGAATTGGCCGGTAAGACGATGGGCATATTAGCCTTAGGAGATATAGGCAGAGCTATAGCCCGCAGGGCGAGCGCTTTTGGGCTTAAAGTCATAGCTATTAACAAGACTGTAGTAGAACCTCCTCCACAAGGTGTAGAAGAGGTATGGGGTCTTCACAGACTCGATGATTTAATGAAATTGTCAGACTGGTTCGTCGTAACGGCTCCATTCACCAGCGAAACTCATGGCCTAATCGACAAGCGTAGGCTTCAACTTTTGAAGAAGGAATCTCGTATTATAGTCATTTCAAGAGGTGGGATTCTCAATGAAGATGATTTGATCGAAGCTCTAAGAACTAAATCTATTGCAGGAGCCGGATTAGACTCTACAGCTGTGGAACCATTACCTAGTGATAGTCCATTGTGGGATATGAGTAATGTTATTATCAGCCCTCATATATCTGCACTTACACCTGAAATGTGGCAAGGGCGAAAGAACATATTCAAGGAAAATCTAAGACGATTCATGAATGGTGAGCCGTTTATCTATGTTTGTGATAAGAAAGCTGGATATTAATAAATAAATCGATCAATAATGATTAATCGGACAAACGGTAATTAGGGAGGTTCATGCTGATAGATAGTCACGCCTATTGCTTCCCGTCCTTGCATGGGTATGGAGGATTCTCAAATCATGAGACATTTTTGCGTCACATCCAACAAGCTATTGCAGTACATTTCCAACCATCGATTCGTTTTAGTGACTTGTCCGTAGCTGATAGCTCTGGTCTGATAGAGATGGATCACAGTGATAGATTGGATAGTATAAAAGACTCAAATTTTAGGGTTAGTAGTCACGGCAGGTTTGAGTGGGACGTTCAAGGTATCAGCTATTTTAAACAGTATTTCCCGCCTTCTATTGTAGATATGGTATATCCTCCAGAGAATTTAGTCAGCGAAATGGATTATGCTGGTGTAGATATGGCTTTGCTACATAGGACTCCCTATTTGGGAATAGGTAATGAATTTATAGGTGACTGTGTCCAAAAACATCCTGACCGGCTAAAAGGGTTAGCCCATATAGAAGAATGGTTGATACAAAAAGACCCCAGTGGAGCTATCGATAAATTAACACACGCCGTTGAATCCTTGGGTTTGTCAGGAGTACAGTTCTTGCCTCCACAACTGAATTTATATGGTCAAAAGGGCCCGTGGAATGGATCTGGATTCCGTGCATACTGGGATGCTGTAAGAGATTTGGGAATCCCGGTGTTCTTTTCAATAAAGCAAAGAGTCGAACCTCAGATACAAAGTTATTTAAAGGAAATAAAAACTTTAATACATTGGATGGAAAGATATCCAGAAGTTGATGTTGTTGTAACGCATGGATTAAATTGGAGGATGTTTGTGGAAGGTGATGCAATAGTACTACCACGCATCGTTTGGGAAGTCTTTAAAAACCCTAGAGCACATCTCCAATTCCTTTTCCCTATTGGATTAGGTTCAATTTGGGAGTATCCTATGACGGAAGTGAAAGCAGTTATAGAAGAATGTGTTACAAAGATAGGTGCAGACAGATTGATGTGGGGCACGGATATGCCAATAGTGATGAGATCTTGGACTTATGAACAGAACGTTAGATTTATGCAGAAATCGTGTGACTTTTTGAGTGATGACGAAAGGGATATGATTATGGGTGGAACAATAGGTCAGATTCTAAAGATTTGAATGGAACTGAAGCCAACTAACAGCCAATAAATCATAAGGAACATATAGGAAAAACCCTCTAACAAGAGAATAGAATAAAAGTCACAAGAATAGTTTGGTGGGTGTTTTGTATTCACCCATTAAAACGCGAGAGAGGATCTGCTAATTAGCCTTAGTCTTCTCCAGTTAGGGCTCTTCGTGGATTGTCCACCGTTATTTGAGTAAGTTCTTCTTCCTTTATTCCGATGTCACGTAATTCTTTTAGGAATACATCGGTGATGTAGCCGTAACCTTTACCACCATAAGCAGTATAATCACTTCTACGGCACACGTCCTGACCAAAAAGAACATTTCTCGTCAGGCCTGCATCGATCATCTTTTTTACATTCATCAGATCTAATTCATGTTCGTATGGATGAATGGTTCCGAGTCTATCGAATGCTACATACGCTCCTCTTCTTGCAATTTCGGCATGATATTCATGATGAGGGTATGATTGACAATGCCCGATTATCACACGTTTAGGATCAACACCTTCTTCTTGCAATATATCGAGTTGGTCAAGTCCAACTGGAGATTTTAAAGCATGCGTTGCTACAGTAACCCCGGTTTGTTTATGAGCCCTGGCAACTGCTCTAAACATTCTCTCCTCTACGGGAGATACCCATGTGAAGTGAGCACCGATTTCGCCTAAAATACCTGCCCTGACATCTGTGCCGTCTATTCCAACGGTAACATCTCTTACAAGGTCATCTGCAATTTGATTGGTTTTCATGCGATAAAGTTTCTTTTCATAATATATTTCTCTGTACCAACCCGCTCCGAGTATTATGTTTAAACCAGTCCGTTTAGCCGTATCACGGACAGCTAGAGCGTGAGTGATGGGTAGTAGATCGTGGTCGTGACCCCGTAAACCACCTGTGGTTTGGTCTACCAACGATACTCCTCCGGACTTCTTGAAAAGCATTAATTCACGGTATGCTAATTCAGGGTCATTCAATATAGCATCATTACCTGGATTATCGCGTGTCAAATCTAAATACAAGTGTTCATGAATTGATGTGAATCCCAAATCATCTGACGAAATTGGACCGGTAACAGTCATTATGCTTCCCATGTCTAGCCCTCCTACTATTATTTCAAAATCCGCATCTTTACGAGGAGTGTAACATCAAAATGAAAGTTATACTAATGACTGATGCTAACGCAAAAGTAATCAAACAATATACCTATGTTGTATTTACAGACCAGTAGATTGAATTTATAATGTGTTCTCTAGTCGGACTGATAAAAATGCACTTTACATGCACTACGTGAAACTTGACACAAAATAAGAGCGGGACCTAGAATACCTTTGGTCTTTCACTCTGTCCTTACTTATAAGTAATCAAGTGATTAATGAACTTTGATGTATCTAATTTACTCTAGGAGTCTACTGGTTCTGTAAGACAGTTTCTGATACAGGAGGTATCTCCCTGCACTAGTGATAGTGAAAATAAAACCATAGAAGGTTAAATAAGGTTAACCAGAACTGATAAAGGAATATGGGAGAGTGCTACTCTGCGGACGGTGTGTTAGATATTTGTAGCCGTTGCTTGGATAGATGTAACTTAACTTTTGAAATAGAAATAGAGGAAGAATTCCTTCCTCAGGCTATTTTGATACATAGCTTGTCATCTAAAGATGAGATATATGACCAAGATAGTAGTTTAATAGATCAGTATAATATCCTGGATTTGAGCGACACTATACGACAGTATGTAGGGATAAACACATCAATGAGTCCACTGTGTATGACAAATTGTCTGGGGCTCTGTTTTTTGTGCGGAGGTAATTTGAATGTTAATCGCTGTGTATGTGAAGGTCTGAGCATAGATCCTAGATGGAAGAAGTTACAAGATTTCGTATAATCGAAAGAGGATTAATAATACTAATTAAGGATAATTTAGATGCCACCACTTCCGAAGAAAAAGCACTCAAAAAAGCGCAAGGGCGGGAGGACCGCTCATTTTGGCATGAAACCTGTGACTGTTTCCGAATGTTCACAATGCCGCAGCCCTAAGCTACCTCATAGGATTTGTCCAACTTGTGGTTATTACAACGGAAGACAAGTTGTGAGTTCGGACCCGTTGGTTTAGAGCTAATCGACTCAGGCTTAAGAGGCGGGGTCTCTGAGCAAATGAAACGCATTATTTTTTAAGGAGATGAATATGACCCTTGGCTTCATGAAAGAAGCGAAAGGACCGGAACTAGGATTCCTTTTTCCTGGTCAGGGTTCACAGTCTGTTGGAATGGGACAAGAACTTTATGAGAAGTCTGTTTTGGCGCGAGAAGTCTTTCAGCAGGTAGATGACGCTCTGGGTCGTTCTTTAACTCAGATTTTATTTGAAGGTCCAGAGGAAACTTTGAGAGAAACTGTTAACGCCCAACCTGCAATAATGGCTGTAAGCTTGGCATGTCTTAAAGGGTTAGAAGAAGTTTTGGGATCAAACGCTATGCCCCGACCCGTCCTAATGGCTGGCCACAGTTTAGGAGAATATACTGCTTTAGCAGCGGCTGGCGTCCTTGATATATCGGAAACCGCTATTCTCGTTCAAAAACGTGGAGAACTTATGCAAGACGCATGTAAAAAGAATCCAGGAGTTATGGCCGCGATACTGGGTTTAGATGAAATGACACTTGAAGAAATAGCAAGATCTACAGGGACTTATGTTTCCAATATTAACACATCTGAGCAGATTGTAATTAGTGGTGAGCGCATGGCCTTGGCTAATGCGCTTGATATGGCTCGTGCTAGAGGTGCGAAGAAGGCAATTCCCTTAAATGTTGGTGGAGCTTTTCACTCCGGGTTAATGAGTGAAGCTCAGTCAGGACTAATTGAGGCCATAAGTGGTATCACTTTTCAAGATGCGAACATACCCATAATTGCGAATTGTACTGGAAGACCCCTAACAAATGCAGATGATATTAAGAAAGAACTAATAACTCAGATCTGTAGTTGCGTACAATGGAAACGAACTGTAGATTACATGCTAGGTATAGGACTGTCTGATTTTATGGAGATTGGGCCTGGTAGGTCTTTATCAGGAATGGTCAAGCGAATATCAAGAAAGGCAAAGATTCGTAGTATAGGTGATTATGCCTCTATCCTTGATTATAGTAAAAATTAACTGGCAAAGTTGGAATATATATTAATAAGGCTGAAGACAAGATAGTGGAAATTACTGTTTCTGAGAGCATGCGTGTTAGGCGAATATTGTGCCTCCAGGTATTATACGAGGCTGATTCTATGGATCGCGACCCTGTTGTTGTACTTGATCAAAGAATAGAAGAAGATAGAATATCTGATAGGGGCAAAAATTTCGCAACA
>Ga0310121_10004967_pt1 | contig 11562 bp, 5 predicted proteins | sample CB27_Tmax_986_MG_FD_203504 | JGI IMG/M metagenome (GOLD analysis project Ga0310121, IMG submission 203504) | Marine microbial communities from Western Arctic Ocean, Canada - CB27_Tmax_986 | ecosystem: Environmental > Aquatic > Marine > Oceanic | place: Canada: Western Arctic Ocean | collected...
AACTGCCAGTCGGCGTCTCTGGTCGTCGTTGAGCAGAATGCGTTTCGGGCCGTGCTTTTCCCTAAGAACCCGGTTCTCGGTGCGAAGGTATTCGATCGCTTCTTGCTGCTGTCGGTGGATCCAGCCCGCGATTATGGCTACGTAGAGTTGCCAGGGTTGGAGAATAAAACTCATAGTCGGCCTGACGGTGAAGCATCAAAAACTTCACCATGCTGCCTGGATCGCCAAACTTCAAGGGCTGACGTCGGACGAAAACAAGGATTCGCGCGTGCCATAACCACTGAAAAGGAAGGCTGTTACGGTTCGGCGGAGTTTTTTGACCTCACGGTTCCGCCTGCGAGCTCACGCTAAAACCAAGGTTTCAAAGAACAAAACGCTCCGTCGGTTTTTTTTTGACCTTACGCGGTAAGCGTTGCCCCGCTCCCCGGCGCGGTGATCACCAGCGGCGACGACGCATGAAATTGACGAGACCGGTGAGGCCAATCGCCATCAGCTCAAGCGCCGAAACCTCAGGAACGACTTGAACGACAAGGCTGCTGCCCTGAACGACCGGCGCGTGAAACAGGCCGGCATGTGGCCCAATCAGATGGACGTTTTCCCCGCTCAGCAAGCCCTCGGCAGTGAGAAGTGTCAACGATTGTCCTGCAGATAGAGTGATCCCCGTGGCAAGCGTCACGGAAATACCGCTGTCGTCGAGCATCGCATCGCCAGTCACGAGTAGCGGTAGCGTAGCGCCACCGTTTTCGTCGGCACCAAGATCGAACACCAGCGTGCCGGTACTGAACAGGTCTCCGTCAATCTCAGCAGCGGATCCGCTCAGCGTGCCCAGGTTCATCACGGAACCGCCACCCGTCACGACGCCGTTATTGATAACGACGTTACTCCCGGATGTGATCGTTAACGTGTCGCCATTGAGTCTCAAGGGACCGCTGAATTCAATCCGAGCGGCGCCCGTGGTGGAAACTCGCGTATCGGAGCCGAGGTGAACCTCCAGCTGGAAGTTATGGCTGCCTTGTTCGGCGTGGATGGTGGCCTCTGCCGACTCGGCCTCGAAGATCAAGTCGCCCACTCCCGCCAGCACGTACTCGTTGGCGTTGTCAAAGATGACGGAACTGACCGTCACATCGACTTCAGTAACCACGGTGCGTGGCGAAGTAATCGCGGCGCCGAACGTCGCGCTAGTGCCCAATAAATTGGGTTGGCCCCCGCCTGACCAGTTCGAATCGTTATGCCAAACACCGGAACTGTTCACGGCCCAGACCCGATCAGGACCCGGGGGGATGATTTTGAATATCTCGCCGGTTTGACCCGCTCCGAGGTCCAGGATGTAGAGCTCACCCGCGCCATCCTCGGCGAACGAAACGATTTGGTTGACTCCTACTGCGGCCAGGCCGGTGGTGTGGTCGACGAAGTTGGTAAAGTTCGTACCGTCGTGGGTGCTTGGAGCAGAGCCGTCCCACTCGAGCGACCAGACCCGCTCGTTGGTGAAGTCGGCGAAGAAGTATTTTCCCTGAAGTTCAGGGCTGGAACCGCGATAAACGTATCCACCGGTGACCGAGAATCCTTGCGAATTGCCACTGCCGTGCGTGTAGTCGTAGATCGGATCGGTTGCGCCCGGCAGAGACCCGCCGACGCCCGGTGTGGCAATCGTACCCTCGCGTAGCCGCCAGCCATTGTTGAGCCCACCCGCGTGGTCCGCCGGTTGGACATTCACTTCTTCTCGGGCATTGGCACCGACGTCACCGAGGTAGAAATCTCCCGTCTGGCGGTCGAAACTGGCCCGCCAAGGGTTACGAAAACCATAGGCCCAAATTTCGTCCGCGCCGGCCCGATTAACGAATGGATTGGATCCTGGAATGGCGTAATTGCGATTCGAGTCCCCAGGAAAGGCGTCGGTGCCATCGACGTCGAGACGCAGCACTTTGGCGTTCAGGTTGTTGAGGTTCTGGGCATTGTTATGGGGATCGTTCTCGCCGCCACTGTCGCCGACCGTCATGTAGAGCAAGCCGTCGTTGGGGCTGAAGCCCAACCAGGCGCTGTTGTGCCGAGAACCAGGGTTCTTGTCGATAGTGATGACGTTCCTAACAGGCGTCGGATTGGCTACGTTCGGATCGCCCGCCGACACCTGATACTCCCGCACGTAGGTGTCCTCGTTGGCCCCGACGAAACTGACATAGAACAGACCATTGCTGGCGTAGTTGGGGTGGAAGGCGAGACCTTGGGTGCCTTGGAAGGCAAAGTCATTGGGGTTCGTGTCGAGGCCGGTGATTGTCAGGAAGGGTGAGGCATTCGTCGCGCAAAGACCGTTGATGCCGCAATTGTTCAGATCGAGGATCTTAATGTTTGCCGTCGTGAGCGATCCGGGCGCGAACTGTTCCAGCACGAACAGGCGGTTAGTGTCGCCCGGGGGGGAGGTGGCGAAGACCGGGAGGTTGAATCCGCTTCCCACGCGCTGTGCGTCGACCCCTGCCAGCGCTGTGTGAGCCGCTGTTGTGACGGCAGCCAATACCCAGAACCACTGGAGAAACTCTGTCCATCGCGGCTTGAGTCGCCACGAGTCTCGTGACTCGCGTTCAGCCAGTCTGTTCCATTTTGCCATGATATACTGCCACGGTGCCTACGGATTTCAGTCTAACCGATTACTCGCCACGGAGCAACAGTTGCGGCAAATCCAACATCAGCGGGGATCGCGTTGAGATGGAGGACTATTAGAATGAACGGGCGAGCGCGCAAGCCATGCGGCACGGACCGTGATACAATCCAGTCGGGGCGACAGCACGTTTCAGAATCGGAGCTCATGTTGCAAACCTCCTGACATGTGACGCGATGGACTTTTCTAACTCTGCTTTTTCTGCTCGGCTGGCGGCGCTAGTGCTTCTCTGTCTCTGGCCAATCCTTGGTTGCCAACCTGAGCCAACCGCGATGCACGTCGACTCGGCGCCTCAGGGTCACGATGCGACGGGTAGCAACTCAATGGTCGACGAGCGCGACAGCGGCGCCGGCGGTCAGAACGTGTCGGCTGATCAGGACGCACTTCTGCCGGGACACGAAGCTCGGCGCTTCGATCTGCCTGTCCGCGCGGAGACTCGGCGAGTCGACGCGGTCGAAGATGGCTGGCAGACCGAAGCGTTCAGCGCGGTTGCGGCGCGCCGCTTGAAAGCACTGGCAAAAGAAATCTCTCATTCCGAGTTGCCCAGCCCCGAGCGCCTCGCGGGCTACGTCAGCGAGGCATTCGGCTGCGGAGCGCTCCGTCCAGAACTGGTTGACGTCTATCGCGACTCATCACTCGTCGTGCGGCGAGCGGATCCTGACAGCCAAGTCGATGGGGCGTCTTCTGGCCAGCGGTTCCACGAAGGGCCTGCGGGCTTCCGCGCGGCGCTACAGGCTCTGTTGTCACCGTTGCCCGTGGCGGGAGAGACACGCATGTCGGTGAAGTTGTTCAGCGTGGAACCCAGCGACGATGCCGTGGCGACGCGCGCCTACATTCAGTTGACCGGTCGTGCGGAGGGCGAATCGGTCCAGCAGAACGCCACGTGGATTTGTCATTGGGAAGCGGTGGCGACAAACCGACCGTTGCTGACGGCCGTGGATGTTGAACAATATGAGGAAATCGCCACGACTGCCGGGAAAGTGACCCTATTTCGCGATTGCACCGCAGCCGTGTTGGGAGCTTGCCCGTCCTATGACCAGCAGCTGGTCTACGGTGTGGATCACTGGAGACGGCGCATCGAGACGACGTTGGCCCCGCACTACACCGCGCTCAACGGCGTTTCGGTCGGAGATGTGAACGGTGATGGCCTGGACGACGTCTACCTCTGTCAGGGCCAAAGCTTGCCCAACCGGTTGTTCATTCAGCAGCCGGACGGCAGCGCGCGCGATACGGCCGAGGAGGCCGGCGTGAACTGGCTCGATCACTGCGACAGCGCCTTGATCATCGACTTGGACAATGACGGCGATCAGGACTTGGTTGTGGGAACGGACGCATCCCTTCTGCTGCACGACAACGACGGCGGCGGCCACTTCGAATTCCGTGGACACGTGCGGTTTCCCACCGATGTCGATTCGATGACGGCTGCCGATTACGATGGCGACGGACGTTTGGACATCTACATTTGTGGTCACACACCTGATACGCCGGATCAGCAGGACAGCGTGCTCGGCTATCCCATTCCGTTGTACGACGCCAATAACGGAGCGCCCAATGCGTTATTCCGCAATCTAGGTGACTGGCAATTCGAGAATGTCACTAAAAAAGTTGGACTGGACGCAAACAACACGCGTTTCAGCTTCGCTGCGTCGTGGGAAGACTTCGACAACGACGGCGACTTGGATATTTACGTGGCCAACGACTTTGGCCGCAACAACCTCTACCGCAATGACGACGGCCGCTTTTCCGACGTAACGGCCGTCGCCGGCGTGGAAGATATCGCTTCTGGCATGTCGGTGACCTGGGGCGACTACAACGGCGATGGGCTGATGGACCTCTATGTGAGCAACATGTTTTCGTCGGCCGGCAATCGCATCACCTATCAGCGGCAGTTCCGCGCGGGCGACGATCCGCAGGTGCTCGGTCGTCTGCAACGAATGACGCGTGGCAACACATTGTTTCAAAACATGGGCGACGGCACGTTTCGCGACGTGAGCGTAGAGGCGGCGGTGACGATGGGACGCTGGGCGTGGGGATCGAAATTCGTCGACTTCAATAATGATGGGCGTGAGGATATCGTCGTCGCCAATGGCTTCATCACCAACGATCGTGCCGACGACTTGTGAAGCTTCTATTGGCGACGGGTCGCGTCGCAATCACCCTCTCCCGGCAATGCCAACACTATCGACGGTTACCGCAAAGCATGGATGGCGGTGGGCCAGCTGATTCGCCAGGGACGTTCTTGGAGCGGACACGAGCGCAACTGTTGCTTCTTGAACACAGGTGCCGTGCGGATGGCCGACGTGTCCGCTGTCAGCGGATTGGATTTCCTGGACGACGCACGTGCCGTCGCCACATGTGACTGGGATCACGACGGAGATCTGGATCTCTGGTTCACCAACCGTGGTGCACCCCGGCTACGATTCCTACGCAACGACTGTGGCAACATGAATCATTTTCTCGCCGTCCGCCTCCAAGGCACGAGTTGTAACCGAGACGCGATCGGCGCGAGGGCGGAATTAGTAGTGCGGTTGGATGAGGGAGTACGGAGCGTGGAGTTCGGAGTGCGGAATGAAGCAAAGTATTCCACACTCGTCAAGACTCTGCATGCCGGGGATGGCTTTTTGGCTCAGTCCAGCAAGTGGATCCATTTTGGTCTTGGCGAGCGGGAGACAGTCGATCAACTCGTCGTCCGCTGGCCGGATGGCCGCCGGGAAGCGTTCGCCGATCTCCAGGCGGATCGAAGGTACAAGCTTGTTCAGGGTAGCGGACGCGCCCAGCCCTTGCCAGACGCGCCCCGGACGGTCGAACTGGACACGACGCCTCCTGTTTTTCCCGAGCCGTCCGAGCGCGCCCGCGTTGTATTGAGAAGCCGTGTGCCCCTGCCCCACATGTCCTACGATGACTTCGAGGGAGTGCGGCATGTTGTCGGCGAACACGCAGGGCAACCGACGCTGGTAAACCTGTGGGCCTCCTGGTGCCAACCGTGCGTCGACGAGCTAGGCGACCTGACCGACCAGTCTGAGCAGCTGCGGCAGCAGAACGTGGAAATCGTGGCGCTGTGCGTCGACCCGCTGTCAGAGGCCCGTACAAGCGACCTGTCCGCTGCCAAATCGCTGTTAGCACGACTGGACTTTCCTTTTTTGGCGGCCGTTGCCCATTCGGGCGCGATCGACCAACTGGAAGTCGTGCAGCGCACGCTGATCGACGTCCAACAGCCATTGCCGCTGCCCAGCAGCTTTCTGATCGATCCGCAAGGCCGCGTGGCCGTGATTTACAAAGGCCCCGTCGACGTGGATCAACTGCTGAGCGACATTCGGGAGTTGGACGAGCTCGATGAAGAGCCTCGCCACACCCAGCCGTTTGACGGTCGCCGTCTTGTGCTGCCGCACCGGAAAGATCCCATTCACGTGGCACTCACCTTCTTTGCCGGAGGATACGTTCAGCAAGCCATTTCGTACCTGCGGCAGTGCACTGACATTGCCAGCCGTCGCCTGCCGGGTCACGAGCAGATGGACTCTGCCGAGTTGCACTACTTCCTGGGAACGCTTCTGCAGCAGCAAGGCGACGCGGAGAGAAGCCTCGAGGCCTATCGCAACACGTTGCAAATCAATTCCGACCATCGGCAGGCGCTTCGCAACTTGGCTTACGCGTACGTTGAGCGCGGCGAACATGGTCGGGCCGTCGATCATTTCAACCGCTTACTGCAGCAGACCTCCAACGACTTGAAGCTCCGTCATGACCTGGCGCGAGCATTGGAACAGTCCGGCGACGCAGCCCAGGCGGTCGCACAGTACCGAGCCATCTTGAAACTGGAGCCTCGAATGGTTTCCGCCGCCAACAACCTGGCCTGGATCTTGGCAACGCATCCGGACGTCGAAATCCGGGATGGATCCGAGGCGGTTCGGCTCGCCGAGTTCCTCAGTCAGGCAAGCAACTTTCAAAATCCGATGGCGCTCGACACACTGGCAGCTGCCTATGCGGAGCAGGGACGATTTGAAGACGCGGTGCAAACCGCTGAAAAGTCGCTTGAGTTCGCGACTGCTGGCGACCAGCAGGAGCAAGCCGCCGCAACCCGCACGCGGCTGGAACTCTACCGCTCCAAAACGCCCTACCATGAAAAGCATGGCAAAACGGAGAATTAGATTTTTTGATCCTGTGTCGAAACTAACCCAGCAGCTCCTGCGCCATGGAATAAACCATCATGATCAGCATCACCACGGACGCCACCCAAAGCGTCACGCTGATCCAAGTCGCCGGCCGGATTGCGGTTGGCAAGTGAACGTAACGCAAGTAGATCGTCGAGAAGCCGATCACCGGAAGTAGCAGGGCTTGGGCGATGCCACCAATCTTGACCATCCACACTGGTTTCTGAAACCACATGAAATAGAGAGACGGCAAGAACAGCAGAATGACAACGGCGATCCGCGTGACGGCGATTCTGGCTAGGTAATCCCGTTTGTTGAACACTCCCATCATACCCAGGAAGTCCGCTAGCGTTCGGCTCTGAGAGGCCGTGCCGGCGAATACCGAGGAGTACAGTACGGCGAAAGCGCCGATTAGGAACAAATACCCCGACCACTCACCCAGGATCTCGGTGTAGACCTTCGAAAGAGTTTGCACCATTTGGGCACCTTCCGGGACAATTCCCATGCCCTTGAGAATGCCGGCTCCCAAGACGTAGAAGGCGACCGTCGCCGCTGTGTAGACGAGCATCGCAGTGACCACGTCGACACCCATCACGCGGATCCAGCCGCGAGCGCGGCGTTGCCATTGGTCGCTGTTGTCGCAAGTGCCGGTGAACCGTGCGTATCCCTTTTCAAGGCACCAGTATGGATAGATGACGAGGCTCATGGCACTCACCCCGGTCACGCCAAACACGGTCACAGCGGTCACGAAGCCGGCTTCGGGAAGGCGGAATGACAAGCCATCGGCCACGCTGGTCCAAGAGAACAGGTCGGGACGCTTTATCAACAGCACGGCACAGCTGACCGTCAGCGCGCTAAACGTCAACACCAGGACGACCGACACTTTTTCGACAACAGCGTAGCGGACAATCAACAGCAAAGTGACGGTCACGAAATTCACGATCCAAACCCATGAGCCGACGGAGATGGCGGGTGCGATGCGGTTGAGTATTTCGGCAATGCCACCCAACATGCCACCTAGACCAAACAGAGAAAACAACATGGTCACGCACCACAACCAGACGACCCAAGAGACTCGCCAGCGTGGTCCCGGAACTCGATCGAATGCCTCCAGCGTCGTTTCCCCCGTCCCGATGGCATACCGCCCTAGTTCGTTTTGCACGACGGTCTTGATCGTGCAGCTGACAAGAATGAGCCACAACAGCCGGTAGCCGTTTTCGGCGCCCAATACCGTCGTCGCCACCAGTTCGCCAGAGCCCACCAACCCCCCGGCAAGAATCAGACCGGGCCCGATCATGCGATAGGTGTCAATGAACCCCTGGGGAGGATCTCGTGAATACTCCGGACTCAATTGGTAGGGATCAAAGCGGGAACGATCAATCATCGGGCAATGCGAGCAAGCACACGTAGCACCGGGTCCACCGTCTGCCCATAACCGAGGCCATCTGAAATCGGGTGTTTTCAGTCACTCCAGGAAGTTGCCAGCGGCCGACTCGTGCTTGACATCCTCTCATGATCGTCGAGCGCTTCGTGGCGGATCGTACGGTGGATTGGTAGAGTGGGCCAAATCACAATCTCCGGGCAGCCATGAACTCTTGACGGAAGGCTAGCCAGTTCGGAAAGCAAAAATTAGCAGCGACAAATCTGGTGCCGGGTTTTCATCCGTTTCGTTCGATTTTGACCAGATCTCAGTTTCGGTGAAAGGGGGGTAAATCCGATGCATTCAGAGCGAGAGAATAGAAATGACCTGACACGCCGTGTGTGGCTGAGGTCGACGGCGGGCGCAGCGGCCCTCCGCGGGCTGGTGAGTTGGCCTGGCATCGTTCATGCCGCAAAGCAGACGGGCACAACGGAACAAATCATTGACCCGCTGCCCGGCAACGATACGATCAACGCACCTTGGATCCATTCAGCAACTGCTGAACCTGCTGACTCAACTGGCCGGCTTTCTCGACCTGATTTTTCTTCAAGCACGCGGTGAGCTCCTCGAGCAGCAGCCCAGCGCGAACGTAGCCAATCTCGCCGTCGCTGAGCTGCGCCAGGTAGGGATCGTCGCGCGGATCAACGCTCCGCAGGAAACCTTCGTAGAGTCGCACCAATTCAAAGTCCTCTAGCATACGAGCCTCTCCCGTCCAGACTTTGCGAAGTGTAATTGGTGCCAGGTATTCGATGAGGGGCCAATCATCCGAATTGATCGGGTATTTCTCGAATTCCACACCGGCGAGCGTCAAGTTGCCCGCGAACATCACGTGTGGATGCTCGGCAAACCACATGTCGTGGTCGGCGGCGACCTTGTCGGTCAGCCGTCGGATGTTGGCTCGGAAAACATCATTGTCCAGTGGGGCTGCTTCATTCTGTCCGACGAGCGCAAGCCCTGGAGACGACCTGGAAAGACCATTTCTCCAGACGGTGACCTGCGGAAACACTTCCAGCATCGTTCGGGCCACGATTCCAAATTCTTGCTCGGACATCTGGGCCAACGGCATCCACTGGGCGAACAGCCCCTTCGGCTGGAGTCGCGATTGAACGGTCTGAAAGTGTTCTTTGGTGTAAAGGCTGCCCGCGCCCGCTTTCCAGGGAAGAAATAGTTCCGCGATGATGACATCGTAGCGCTGGCGCGCTCCCCGCAAATAGGTTCGACCATCCTCGCTCAATACGTTCACCCGCGGATCCTCGAGGAGGCCATTCAGAAACGGCTGAAAATGCTCTCGTGAAGCTTGCACGACTTCGGGAACAAGTTCGCAAATAGTCACCGACCGCACTGGGCAATCTAGGGCCCCGGCTGCCGTCATACCCGTACCCAACCCGAGAAAAAACACTTCTTGAGGATCGGCGTGGAGACAAAGCGGAATCCAGGACTCCATTCGATGCAGGAGCATCGTCGGTGCATCGGTGTTCCCAAACGCGTAGGAGCTGTTGATCTTGATCCGCATTCGTTCTTTTGGGCCGATCACAGCAACCGTCGCATGACTGCCTTCGTAAACCTGAAGGATGGGCTCGTCGGCGTCGGCGAAACTGATGGCGGGTGTCTTGCTGGGTAAGAGGCCAGCTCCCACAAACAACATTGCCACTGCGGCAGCCGTGCGTAACACCCAGTGCTGCCGAATTCCAACGGGAAGCACAACGATGGCCGTGACCAAATAAAGCATGGCAATCAGCCGAATACTCGTCCAAAGGCCAACCAGTTCGAGCAGCAGAAAACCTGAGGCCAGCGATCCCAGGATGGCTGCCAGGGTGTTGACACTCACCAATCGGCCGATGGTCGTTGCGGCACTCGTCGCCCGCTGTTCGCTGATCTTCATCAAGTACGGAAAAACAGTTCCCAACGCGATGCCCGGCAGCAACAAGACCATCGCGACCTGCTGAAAATTCGACGCCGCGTAGGCGGCCCATCCCAGCTCGCCACCCAACGATTCAAGTCCAGATGTCTGTCGGTTAAACCACGTCGGGGTCAGGCTGACGAGCAAACCAGCAACGGTCAGCAAGACGCATAGCACGCTCGGCGGTGGCACCGCCAATCGGCACAACCAACTGGCAACGACCGATCCAACGGCCAGGGACGAAAGAAACACTACGAGAATGATGGCGAATGTGTACACTGAGTTTTCCAACACCTGGGCGTACATGCGGGTCCAAAGCACCTCCAGCGCCAACGCCGCGAAACCGGAGACGAAAGCAGCCATCCAAATGAATGCTGGTCGCACGGAAAGCGGTGTGTCAGTTTCGTGTTTTTCGAATTCCTGGGGCGGTTCGATCGGTCGGTTTCGAGGTTGGGCCGAGCGACTCCAGAACCACGCAACCCCCGCGATCAGCACGTTCAGGCCCACGGCGACGAAATACGAATTGCGAAATCCAAGTACTCGTGGCAGCCAGAAACCGGCTAGCAACGCGCCCGTCGCCGCGCCGCTCGTGTTGATTGCGTACAGCAGGCTCGCCTTCCGCCCCAGCTCGTCAGCACGGCGAACGAGAAATTGGCCCATGACGGGAAGCGTGCCACCCATGAACAGCGACGGGAGAAATAGGATCCCCACGGCCAACAAGAACTTCACGCCCAGCAACACGCCTGGCCGGTGTCCGATCGATGAGATCAGTGGAGTGTAAATCGCGTGGTAGAAATCGAGAATCCCAAAATAACAGAGTGCCGAAGCGGCAATGCCCAGTTCCAACCAAGCGTACAGCCGCAACGGATTGGAGCTCTGTCCACCACGTCGCCCCCACAAGAAGGCTCCGGCCGAGAGCCCCAGGAAAAAAACCGCCAGCGTAGTCGCGGCGGCGTGGGCGGTCACGCCAAACAAGCGACCGAGCTCCTTCAGCCACAGTACTTCCTAGATCAAGGCTGCCACGCCGGAAAAAAAGAAAAGCACCAGCAGCGCAAATACCTGGGGCGTAATGGGATCACGCCGAATGGCTCGGGCCGATCTATCGCGGCGGCGGTGTGGGTCGCGACGTACCATTTCCGTTCCTGGGTCTCAGTTCTCAGTTCGCGGTTCTCAGTTCGCGGTTCGCGGTAAATCCCCAGAGCCAGGGACAGAGAACTAGTTGAAGTTCAGAACTCCTGATCTGGGCGGAAAATGTGGTGACACCTAAATGGCGGGAGAACGCCCCCTGCCAGGCAAGCGGTCTGTTGATTTAGTCGCGCGTAGGCGAACGGGGGCCGTTAGGCCAATGCCATCTACTTTGGATATTTTTAGGATTTCAACGCGTTTCGGTACGAATTTTGCGCGACCGTTTTGGCACGAGATTTGCTAGCTATATTTGGCTTTTTAG
>Ga0310121_10004968_pt1 | contig 11557 bp, 13 predicted proteins | sample CB27_Tmax_986_MG_FD_203504 | JGI IMG/M metagenome (GOLD analysis project Ga0310121, IMG submission 203504) | Marine microbial communities from Western Arctic Ocean, Canada - CB27_Tmax_986 | ecosystem: Environmental > Aquatic > Marine > Oceanic | place: Canada: Western Arctic Ocean | collected...
CATCAATATCAGTACGATCCAATATAATATTGCCAGTTAAGAATGCTTCTGGTTCATATAAAAGATTATCACCTAAATCAGTATCTTGTTCACCAGCTGCAAGGCCGCTTTCTTGCATAATAAGATTACCAGAGCGCTCCGCCGCAGAAAGCCCATCGGCCTTGACTGCATCACCAGCATCAGCACCACCAACATCAGTTTGATTAAAAACCAATCTAATAGTTTCATCATCAGATGAAATTTGATTGTTATCAAGAATTATTCTGGTGCCGGCACTTACTGAGTTTTCTACAACAGAAGATAAGGTATTTTGTTTTGGGTCATTACTAGCTTCATCAATAATACCCTCTCCACTTTCCGTTATTAATCTTGAGCCGGAACTTCCACCGTGGTTTATTGTTTTGTTTTCAAATATATCATAGAAACCATTTATATCAGCAGTTGCGGAAAAGCCATCTTGACCTTCCAAAATCAATAGGTCTAGTGGAGTAGTTGTATCATATTGCAAGGAGTCTTCTAACTGCACTCCATCAATATCATCTATTACTCTAGTACTCTCAATAGGAACATTTATAAAATAAGCAGCTATACCTTCTGATTTAACTTTATCATCTTGGTCTAAAGTTTTACCGTGAAAGGTTCTAAGGGATGTTACTATATTAATATAATTTTCACTAGTACCATCTAATAATAAATGGCCATCCTCATTCTCTAATTTAATATCATCGCCTTCACTAGAAGGAAACCAAACTACCTGACTATTTGTTATTGATGATTCAAGATTTTCATCACTAATCCTACCTTCATCTATCCATCCGCCAGTAGTGAATTTTTGAGTTCTAGTTCCATCCAATAAAAACTTATCTTTTCTTTGAGTTTTATTTGACACCATTGAATGGGGTTCAAACAAAATTGCATCTCCTTCATCATCGTCCTGCTGTAAAACTTTATCACCAGCATCAGCGCCGCCTGATGTTGTTCTATCCAAAAGAATTTCATCACCGGCATTGGTGCCGCTGCCATCTGTACCTCCATCTTCAATTAAAATTGAATCCCCTACAGCTGTACCATCAAGTTGAAGGATCATGCCGTTATCTTCATATTCGTTCATAGATTCACGGCGAGTCGCTGCAATAATTTCGATATCGCTATCAACGCCAGTAATATTTTGATCTTCTAGTTGAATTTTTTCGTTATCTATAGAATAATCTGCATTTTGTTCTAAGCTTATTTGAGTAAAGCGATTATCTTGAGCATCTGCCACAATACGATCAGCAAACCCCTGTGTCGGAGATGTTTGAACCGCTACACCAGCAGTATCCTCAATCCCGGCAAAGCCTCTATCTGTAAGATTTTTTAAAGTGTTACTCTCAAGAACATTATCTCCCAAAATTCTACTAAAAAATACTTCTGTATTTTCCTCTTGCTCTATGTTTTGAGAAATAATAGAATCTTCTTGTTCCATTTTAACTTTAACACTGCCTTCAATTGTTGTAGATAAAACTTGTGTGTCGGAGTTGTATGACTTTACTGTACCAACATGAGAAGATAGGGTGTTCGTCGCAGTAAAAGTACCTGATACATCTTTTAAAATAAGATTTGTCGGAACTGTAGCTGTTGGTGCTTCCCTATAAAGAAAACCAGAATCTATAATATCTATATCTAATATAGAACCAATATCATTTGTAATAGGTATAAGAGTTCCACTTGTACCATAAGCGCTTGTTATTGTTACAGCTGGTAATGCATTATAACCAGAACCAGAACTTGTTAATTTAACTTCAGCTATAACTCCTTCTATAGAGTTTGTACCTGTTTCCTCTATTATTCTAGAACCAGTAGTATTATCTGTAACTCGCATTCCCTGATCAAAATTCCCAGAAACCAATCTCCCATTAGCATTAGTGGACGAACTATCTGTTCCATTTAAAACTAAGTTGTCACCCTCTTCAGTCAGAAAATTAAATTCTGGATAAGAGAAATTTGTTCTGTCTTCAAATATAATATAATCATTATATCCATCGGAATTATCTGAATCCTCAGACAACATGGCCCCGCCGATGACAGAAACATAACCAGTGGCAGATACAGCTGCAGAAGTACCAGTAAAAACTAAAACATCTCCTTCTCTGTAATTACTGCCTCCATCATCTACAATTACTTCAGAAACTCCGCCTGTAGAAACAGCGTTTACTTTTGCAGCTGCTAATCCATTACCAATAGAAGAATCCAGAGTTATAGTATCACCGGCGCTATAAAGAATGCCGGCATTTTCAATATTGATTCCTGTAACAATTTTTTGAATCTCAAATCTTTGTTCTACATCAGAGTTAACACCAGTGGCATAAAGTGTTTCGCCAGCAACAAAGGCTCCTATTAAACTGTCAACATCTATTTCAAATTCGGTAACTGAAGAAGGGCCTTGAATCAGTTCAACTGCATTAACAACAAACACAGTTGCACCAGAAGTTCTGCCTGTTAAGGTCTGCCCTATAACTTCTGAACCAGAAGAGCCAGGAGTATTTTCGCAACGAATGATAGATGGCTTATTCCAAGTACCATCAGAAGTTCTTAGCATATATTTTGTGGGATAGAATATATCAGCTTCTTCATCGAACATTAAACGTAGAAATAGTTTATGGCCTTCCGAAGTACCTTTAGCTGTATAAAGGTCTTTAATGTTTTTGATAAGATTGCGCTTTGATATTCCTGATGCAAGTGTGTTAGGAATAGTATCCATAAACTGTCTTTGCATTTCATCCAACATAAGAGCAGTTGTGTTGTCTGTATTTGCATAGTCCAGTAATTGCTGAATAGTCTGCACAGGATTGGCACGATAGGTATTTACTGCTGCTGTTGCACCAGAAGTTGTACCTGTTATCGTTTCACCAAGTTCAAATTTTTGTTGTGAAGATATAAACAATCTAGGAGTAGTATTAGAAAGATCGTCTACTAATACAGTTGCAGTAGCATTAGAAGTTCCCCCTGTTATTGTTTCTCCCTCTATAAATTTGCCTGTTGTTCCTACACCCGACTCTAGAACAACTCTTGTTTCGTCTTCACCCCAAATATAATTTGTTGACTCAGTTTCTTGAATGACATTATTGATAATACCATCACAAGTCAATTCTGCAGCTTCTAAGAATTGATAATATTGTTTGAGAAATTCCACAAAAACGGGATGGTCGCTCTGAATAAAATCAGGAACTTGCCCTTCTATCAGAGGAGATATTTTTGTTACTAAGCCAGAATCAAAAGGTGCCATTTTTAATAACTCGTATTACTTGGGTAGCTTGATGAAGTGGTGTATGTTGAACTTGCTCCCGAATCTCCTACAGCAATAGAATCTATTGTTCCATCAATAGAAAGGTTAACCATATCCAATTCTAGAATTTGATTGCGAACAGGAATAATATCCTTAGAAGAAGGTATAGCCGTCATCCTAACTTTTGTTGAAGACAAACCATCAACATCAGATACAGTTGTAATTTGTATTGCATTAACTTTAATATGACCTGTAGTATAATCTACAGTACCGGCTGTTGAATCAATATATATTTTTGTTACTTTTCCTTGATACCTTCTTAAGTTTCCCGCTCCATCATCATCAAAGAAACTCTCCGTAGTATCTGTTCCCACAAGAAACCCAGTGGAACCTATAACACCGCCCATCGCCTTATTATGTCCAGAGTGAGGATTATAAAATGCATTATTAAAATAAATATTATATCCAGTATTATCAGTTGTGCCTGTTACGGGAGTAAAGAATTTTGCTAGAGTAACATTTGTGACATTACTTAAAATAGCAGTATTCGTATCATCAACTAATGCTGATACATAAGAGTGCCTAAACATTTCGCTAAAACTTTTTAAAGAACTATTGTTATAACTCGCAAGAGTACTATTAACATCCGTGACTAGAGTATCTTTTTCTTTAGTAGTTCTGCTGGAATCAAATTTGAAATTAACAGTTAAAATAATATAGAGAATTTCTGGATCGATGATTACTGGAGTAATAGACGCAACATTATATTTTCGTAAGTCGGACACCAACAAATCTTTCTGTGCAACTGTTAAATTATTTCCTGTAGTAGATTTGATAGAGATATAAACTCTACCGTATGAGGCTATACTAGTCACGCCTAAACTAGGATCATAAGAACCAACATCACCACCGAACACCATGACTGCTTGTGTTTGTGGAAATAGTTTTTTCGCAAACAACTTATAGTCTTCTGCTGTCACGCATCTTCCTTGAGAAGCATAGTCTAGAGGCGCATTAAGTTTAATGGATGTTAACGATTCTGCGGCGCTGCCGCCTATAGCCTTATTAAGTGTAGTCACCGTTACACTAGTAACCGTATCAATTGCACCAGAACTTGTAAAAGTAGAAGCTCCATTTGCATCTGCTTTATTTGTTACCACATATTTAAGAAAAACAATATTACCATCCGACAGCTTTTTACTTACAACGCCATCTCCAAAGTATACTTCAAATTTTCCTGCTTCAACTTCTTGAATGTAATAAACACTACTCGTTTCTGTTAATAGAGAAATATCTGTTGCTTTTGTAAATGTGGTGCTTGTCGTATCAGTTGAAGAGTTTTGTACCTCCACTGTCAGAGTTGATGTATCTGATGCATCTTCTGGTAAAATAAATCTTTGGTCTACACTAGTATAATCTACTATATACCTAGATGTAACATATGTCCCTTCATAAATCTTAATATCATTAAAAGCTATATACGGCCCGGAACTTGCCTTTGTCATATCTGCTACAGTAACAAACTGATAATCTATATTATTTACTTTAGTGGTAAACACTGTTCCAGCTGGCATTGTTGCAGAACCTTTTGATGCATCATTTAAAACAACATTAACATCGGCATAAGGAGCTCTACAAGAATCTACTTCATACCCCAATGTTTTTGCGTGAGACACAATACTGGAACGTAGAGTTGAAGTGTCCAAGAACATTTCATTCGCAACCATGTTCAAGTTAAATCCAAGATAGTGAGTATTGTATGCTAAAACATCTAATAGAGAACTCATTCCAGAACCTTCAAAATCATAGTCCTTAAAGGTTGTTTGTGCTTTAAGAAATGTTTTGAGATTTAATTTTATATCATCAAAATCAAATTCTGATACGTCTAATCTTCTATTGGTTACATTGGCCATTATCGTAATCTCTCTAATGCTAGTGTTAATTCGACTAGTTCTGTTGGAGCATTAACAACGTAAAATTCTACAGTAATTTCATAAGCATTACGATCTAAATCTGGGTATGCTCTTACCCCCACCAACCTTGCCCTTGGTTCAAAATTTTCTATAACATCTTCAACCTGCCGGGCAATAATAGCTGAAGTTGTTGGAGTCATTAATTCAAATAACATTCCCCGTACACCAGAATATATTTCTGGGTGAAATGGTTTTTCGTATTGGTTTGTTAATACAAGATTACGTACTGATCTCTTTACTGCTTGAACATCATATACTATATTAACATCTTTATTAGAATTATTTTTACCAAAAAAAAGGTCTAAGTCAGAATATAGTTGAGCAGACCTTGAGGATTTATTCTGGCCTTGAGCATCACTATATGCATCGGTATTTCGTAACCCTTCTGTGGTAGCCATTTATCCGAACTCCTCTATTTATTATTTATACAAATTTTATTGAGATGTCTTCATCATATACGGAGTATATTTCCCCCAAACCTCTTCAGCAGCAACCCTAATAAAAGGTTTGTTAGTTTCGCTCTTTATAGGATTTGTGATAGTAAGCATCACTTTCTTACCTCGTTTCCACATCGCAATCTTTCTATTAAGAGTTTCCAATTCACTCACATCTTTACGTGCAGCTTTGGTGTTCCATGAAGACACGTTTCTCCGCTGACCTTTTGATGTGTACTGTGTTTTCTTATTCATAATTTATCCTTCCTATTATTTTTTGTACAAAGCAGTTACTACGTCATCAAAATTAATTATATTGTCTGGTTCAGGCATTGGAATAGATATGTTACCATCCGTATATGGATTTACTCCCGCCTGGCCAGGCTTCGAGCCTGGGTAGGGCCCTCGTTTTTGCCACATTGCGCCAGGATTCGGGAAACTGCCCACAAACAATTTCATAATCTGTTTTCGTAATTTTTCAGCACCTCTAGCATGCTTTTGCATCTTGTACAATTCATTTAATCTTTCGTATTCTGACTTTTCTTTTGATACAGCAGCTGCTGGTGCCGCTGCAGCTGCGGTCTGTACTAATTCTTCTTCTTTTTTTGAAACGGCATCTCCATAAATGGCCTTTACTTCATCTACACTTTCATCAGTAGAAAATGCTGATGCGGGTTCCTTTAATGCATCTACAGTGGGTTGCAAAGATGATTTTGCAAGTTCTATTGCTTCAGTTGCGCCGGCCGGCAACTCCAAATTTGGACAAACGCCACAAACATCTCCTCCGGCAAGCACAGAACTTAATGCATCCGAAACCACAGACTCCAGATTGGGAAGTTGCGATCCAAACTGGGATTGTAGAGTGGCTAACTTGGATATGTAGGCATCTGATCCAGCAGGCAAGGTAATTAGTGATGTAACCTCAGCCTGAAAGTTCACAGCTGGTAGAGAAGGAAGTTCAGGGATCATAGCCCGTAAGTCCGCCTCCAACTGATTGAGTGATGTGGTGAGGGTTGAAGCCATGGCACCAGCATCAATCTCCAAACCACCTAATATCTCCCCCTTGATGGAGTCGAACTGACTCATCAGTTTATTGAAGTCAGGACTTGCCCCACAAAGGTTAGGTATTGAAAAATCAACCATTTAATTCTCCTACGGTAGTGTTGGTGTAGTTGGGTCCGTACAATCGTTTTCTGCTGTTCTGGATGGATCAGAGGAACATGCATAATCAACACCGGCCGCATGACGAGCATAATAATCTGCTCCTTTCATGACACGCCAATCTCCACTATGATCAAATTCGTTAAGACCTTTATAATCCACATGATACGTTGAATCATATGTCTCATGAGCAGCACCAACCGATTGTAATGTATATACCCCACCGGATTTAATTTTCATTGCAGCTGCAGATCGGACGTTGACGTTACTTCCTGCTGAAATTGCAACGATTCCAGACACGGTTTTAAGAGACATGTTTGTTTTTGCTGATATATTAATATCAGCCAATGAAGTGACGGTATAGTTTCCGACAATTGTTCCATCAAAGTAACCATTGATGGTACGGCTCTCGTTCCCAAATATGGTAACATCCTGATCCTTCCCTACTCTACCCTTTACTGCATTATTAATATTATAAGAGTAGTTGCCTTTAATCTCTGACTCAAGATTTCCGCCAGATTCTCCAGCACCAATCTTAACTCTCTCATTCTTATGTACCTTACGAGTATAATCCCCTTCTACCTCCAAAATATAATCACCCTTGATCAATTCTTTTTTGGTGCCCTCTATAGTCAAGTTAACATCGCCACGAATCAGGACGTTAGAACTCCCTGCTATAATCTCATAGTTACTACCTATAACCTTGACAACCTTATCTCCAGTAGGGTGCCATTCTTCGAAGGTTCCGGTTTTGTGTTCTCTATGTAACCTCTCTCCACCGGGCGTATCATCTATTTCAATGATATGTCCAGCTTCACTTTCATATACATGGTTGAGAGGATACCGAGCAGAAGTATAAGGAAAGGTATCCTTGAGAAGCCCTTTGGGAGGCGGTTCGCTCCATGGCACCATTGGGTCTGCAACCTTTGTACCCAAAACAGAACCATCTTCTACAGACGGTATATGAGGCCGAGTTGCGGTTGGGATATCGGAGCGTTTTAATTTTCGCCTTCGTGCTAAAGCAGCATGCGTTTCAGATTGGTCGCCTCGGGCCAATCGGTTCGTATCTGGTTCACCAAATGAATGGTCTGAAAAACGACTAAAGTTACCGGAGTTGATATCGGACGTATCCTTAAGCCCACCTAGAGGATACGGGCCATATTTATTCATATCCTCTGGATTATAAGCATATAACAACTCACCATCACTATCTGTTTGTGTAGATTCATTATGCCTAGGATCATTGAATCCTTTACGGTGATCTGCCGAAGATATTGGATTACCAGGCAAGGAGCCTATAATAATCGGTTGCTGCCTCTCAACAGCATCCCGAAAGAATCCAATGACCCAAGACCCTTCAACAAGCCAAGAAGGACTGTTGCCCAGGCCATGCATGGAAGGGTCTGTAACGGGATGCATTACATGAGCCCAAGGCAAATCACTGGTAGGTATGTCGGTTAAATTGGGCGAGTGAAACCCTAAGCATCTTACTCGGCATCTTCCATGAAACTCAGGATCATCGCGATCCTCTACTACACCAACGAACCATACGAATCCGTCCAATCCCATAAAGTAATTTTTTGATAATGACATATTAATCCCTGCAATAGTATTTGATACTATTTATACGGATTAATGGAGTTCCGAATCTCGGCCTAGTCTATGAGCATCAGGAAAATACTCTTCTATTTCAATATTAGTTTTTCCTTGATCCCGATACATAGCAAGCATCTCATATGCTTCATTATGCATCATCCCGTCATGAAGTAAGAGATATACATCTGACTTTTCTGGATTTTCTAGGATAACAAGACGAAAACGATTTTCTTTTTGAGTCATGGTAAGATATATTTAGTTTATTATAGGGTAAAGATTCCCAGCCACGACGATTCTTTCATTATCTGCGAGTTGTGGATTAACCTTGTGCCTCAACCAGCCAGGAAAGAGCACCATATCACCAGATAACGGTCGAACATGATGCTCCCCTTGATATCCATCTGGAAATATGAGATCGGCGGAAGTTCGATGGCGATACTCCGGCTGGTCGCACTGTATATAATAAACAAAGGACCAAGGATGCGGCCAATGATCATGCGCCTTTGTCCAATCGTCCTTCTGATATATCGCTCCCCAGCAATCAAATAGTTGCAGTCCTATATCGCTGGGGCTATTCTTTCTTGCAATAGATATCGCCTTGTCGCCCACAGTTTGAAATTGAGGATGCTGTTTATGCATAAACCAATCGGTCATATTCGCTTTAACATTGGTCCTATGTCGTTGAGTATCTCCGCTGTCACGTATAATACTAATCAATTCCTCATTCAGGCCATCTTCGAAAGCGACTTTCTCTTGTATGATGGGGAATTTCATCTCAAAGGCCCGGCCCTTCGGGTGGCGAGTCAGTTCAGGCCTGATATTCACACTTGCTGCCAATTCTTTTAGTCCCATATTACATCCAGATTACCAGATATCATAACCCGCTCGTGGTCACAGGTATGCTCTGGTACGGCATGGTTAACCCACGATGGAAACACGATTAGTTGTGAGGTCTGTGGAACGATCTCGTATCCACCCTTAACAGCAGGAAATACAAGAGGAGCGCAGCATGGACCGGCTTTAACACAATAGGTGTAAGACCAGACAGATGGCCAATGCGTATGTGCCTTGGTGGTGTGCCCTATAGTATAGATCAATCCCCATGATTCCTGTACATAAAGTTTAATGGGGTTGTTTGTTCCGTCTGCATGTGTCCTTACTGCAAGAGCTCCTCTCTCTGCAACCGTACACGCAGCCTTACCTAACTGATCAAATGACTTATAAAGAGCATGCATATCCCATCGCGTCATAAAACAGGTGGCAGAACTATTACGCCCAGCAAAATTATCACCAGATTCACGGATGTCACGCTCGAGCTCTCTATTTAACTCTTTAGTCTCTTCCATTGCAGACATATCCACCACCATACGGGGGATGTTATAATGCATCGCCTGCTTGACAGGGAACTCCTCATGAAACATAGCTCCAGACGGTTCCATATTGGATGCAAGGTTTGTTAGTGCAGAATTATTCGGCATAGTGCAGATAACTCCCTAGTATGTACTTTGAGTCTTGCAGTGGCTTCTCTCCAGAGTGGACCCAAGGCCAGTAAGGGGGAAACAGAAGGATGCTGCCTCGCTTACAGGAAGACACAAATAGATCATCCTTGACATTAAGAGTGGTCTGCCCTCTTTGATTGTCAGTCAAGTAGATAAACATCACAAGAAACCTCTTGCAATTCTCCAGATTGGTAACATCAACATGAGCAGGAAAGGAGTCCTGGCCTCCCGGCTGGTATCTCTTGATCTTCATTGCCTCTAGAGCGAACTTGGGTGGAAACTGAAACTGTTGCACACCAAGATCATCCTTATACTTTCGCGCGGCTCTCATGAACACATTAGATAGATATTCAAGGTCTTCACTAAATGGATTGCTTATCCGCTTATACGCCATCAGGTTAATGCGAGTCAGAGTTTGACCGTCTGCATTAACCTGATGTTCATGAAGCTCTGGATACCGTTCGAACATATCCACAAGATACTTGCATTTCTTGATACTCAGGGCATCATCATAGACACGTATAAGGTTATCCATAGGGACTAGTATCCCTGATTTTCCATTCTCTCTTCAAGTCTCTTTTTCTCTCTGCGTCTTCCTGATGCCCGCGCCCTTCTTTGGCGCTCGCCCTTACTCATGAAGGCCTCTCGCTCGCGCAATTCATTAAAGAGTCCATCATCTAGAAGCTTCTTTTTAAGAATACGCAATGCCTTTTCGACGTTGTTGTTTCTTACCTCAACCATCAGTCCTGGCTTAAAATCCTGGCCGTGGTTAGTATTATGATTTTTCATTCTATTTCACTTTCTTTTCAATCGAAATATAATCAGGGATACCCTTCGGTTTATTAATTGGAACGACCTCTAGGAACACAGAGCTCAGGTTCTTCGCCTTTACAGGGGCGAATACGGGAGAGGACAGCGGAGACTTTTTCGCTTTTTTTCGTCGCGCATTTTCGGCTGCGGTCAACTTCTTGGAAACATAGTAGGACACTCCATCCTCAAGCTTCATCTCATCATAGGAGTCCATATCGGAGAACACTCCTTGAATAGTTCCAATAACGCTCTCTCCATACTCATTCAGATACTTAATCTTATCGCCAATGTTCATCACTTGATAATAACTCCTATATACCATTTATAAAAACACACTGCATACATACGACCACCGTACAAATGCACATCACTGTAAATTCCAAGCATCCAATTGTGAGGTGCCTCACAACTTATATCGTAAATCCCAGTTTCAAATTTCATTGTACACCTTTTTTATCCCTTTGTCAAGTACTTTATTCCCAAGATACTCCACTCTCGCTCGCAGAGCCCCCTCATAATCTTTAGAGATATTGGGCTCGGTCAGTTCTCTCTCTAAAACTTGTAAAGTGAGAAGGTCAGCAGAAGATAAATTGCTATTCATTTTTTTCCGCCTTGTTTGTGCCCCAACCTAAATGAGTTACATCAACAATAACTCCCTGTGGATCACGGAATTTCATCTCATAGAAGGTGGAGGGAATACCGTCAAGCGGGGGACGGCCCATGAGATACTTGCCGCCTGCATCCTCGATTTTCTTCTCAGCCTTCTTCAAATTATCTACTACGAAACCCATATGATGAATACCTTCGAAATCCTTACCG
>Ga0310121_10004969_pt1 | contig 11557 bp, 6 predicted proteins | sample CB27_Tmax_986_MG_FD_203504 | JGI IMG/M metagenome (GOLD analysis project Ga0310121, IMG submission 203504) | Marine microbial communities from Western Arctic Ocean, Canada - CB27_Tmax_986 | ecosystem: Environmental > Aquatic > Marine > Oceanic | place: Canada: Western Arctic Ocean | collected...
TGGTCTCCGTTTTGGCCCTCTTCGTCGCCGTGTTCGTCCGGGCCGTTGCAGGCCAGCAGGACGCCCAGACCAATCGAGAGCCAGAGCATCAATCCTTTGCGCGTTCTCATCAACGAATCCTCCTACACCCAACTCGGTGAATGATGATGGGTAGGAAGCCTACCCGAAATCTTCTCAAACCGCACGCGACACAACGCCCAATTTTTTCGGACGTGGATGGTCTGTGCGGCGGCGGGATGGGAAAAAGCGGGGGTGGGACGCGGAGAATCTCCGTTCACCGCCCCACCCCCTGCAACCGCAGGGGAGTGCGGATTAGAGTCGCAGCGTGATCGTGATGGTGCTTTTCCCACCGGCGCTGGGGAAATGCATGCGTTTTAGCTGGCCCGTGAGATAGGAATCCACGTCCTTCTGAGAGACCACGCCCGATTGGACGACGACGCTCAATACCCGACCGGCGGCGTTTACGCGCAGCGCGAGCACGATGGGGCCGCGTATGTTGCCCTTCTTGGCCCGCAGGCGTTTGAGGCTCATGGCAAAGAAGGCTCGGTGGCGTATTAGCACTGCCTGTGCTTGTTGTAGCGTCAGCGCACCCACCGTGGTCAGGAGTGGCCGTGTGGATGAGGAAGTGTCTTCTTTGTCCTTGGTTTTGACCGCGTCTGGGGCGACCATGGGGGCATCTTGCAGGCCGAATGTGTGAACGCGTCCCGAGCCACGACCCGATCCGCGGCTCATTTTCATGTGCGCTGGTTTGGGTCGGCGACGGTTCGAGGCCCTGGACCGTTTGCTTCTAACCGCAAAGTTGGACACGCCCCACGGCAATGGCAAGGGCTGTTGGACGGTGGTGGCTGTTCCACCCGCATTGCGGACGGTGTCGTCTACCGCCACAAAGCTGGTGTATGCCGTGAGCAGGTTGTACTTGAGACCCAACTCGGTGACGTGGTCTTTGCGTTCTTGGGTCGCGTTGCGGCTGTTCAAATCGTCCAGGAAGGCGATGCGTTGACGTGCCCAGAGGTAGCGCAGGGCGTCGTTGCCTTTGTCCTCTTCGACGGAGCTCACCCGGATGACTTTCTTGAACTTGCCGTGTCCGCTGGTGCCGGTGACGACTACGTTGCCTTTGGCTTTGCCACGGTATTTTCCGAAGACCATGACCGGCCGCTCGGCAAAGAGGTCGGGGACACTGGAGGGTTGAATGTCATAGGCATCAAAGCCCTTGAAGGCGACCTTGATGTTGGTGAGCGCAGGGCTCTCAATGTAGCGTTTGAACTTGGCCGCGTTCTTGACGGCGTCGTTACCCCGCACCCGCAGCACCACAAAGGGCTCGCCCATGCCCGCACGAGCCATGCCCTCGATGAGGTGGCGATTGACGCTGGAACCAACACCAAAGGCAAACAGGTTCGCGTTGCCGAGGTTTTTTCGGATGAGCTCAAACGCTTCGGCTTCCACCATGACGTAGCCGTCGGTGACGACCACGAAGGTACGGGACATGTCGTCGGCCGCAGGCATGGCCAACGCCTGTTTTAGCGCAGGCAGCAGGCGGGTGCTACCACCGCCACGGACACGGGCGAGCGCGGACATGGCGCTGTGGATGTTTTGGGGGGTCGCAGGGATGCTTTGAGGGGACAAGACGCGGTTTCCGCCCGAGAAAAGCATCACGTTGAAACGGTCTTTCTTGCGCAGTCCGTCCAGGAGTTTGTGCATGACCTGTTTGGCGATGCCCAAGGGAAAACCGTGCATGGAACCGGATACGTCTATGATGAATACGTATTCGCGTGGCGGCATGGCGCTCTTCTTCACCCGCTTGGGCGGCTGCACCATGGTCAAAAAGAAGTTCTCGTCTTCGCCGGGAAAGAGCAGCATGCCGGAGTTGATGGCGTCGCCGCGCAGGGAGTAGCGAAGCACGAAATCACGGTTGTCTCGCCCATGAGAGTTGCCGCCGTCATCCAGAAAGACCTTGGTTTTTTGTCCGTCGTTTTGGGTGTGGATTTTGTGCGATGGCGAGACGATGGTCGCGATGGGCATGCCCGCGTCGATTTGCATGTTTACATCCCAATCGTATTGGGCCTCTTTGCCGGCACGGGTGTAGGGCTGATTGCTAAATTTGCTGTGGTTGTCGGCGGTCTTTTCGGTCATTGCGGTGAATCGGGGACCCACGACGGCGGGATAGACAAATTCATACGTGCCGCCTTCTGGGATCAGCAGCTCGGTGTAATCCAAGACCACCTTGATGTCGTCGCCGGGCAAGATGTTGGCCACGTTCATCTCAAACACGTTGGGTCGTTGCTGCTCCAGTAGGCTGGCGGTCTTTCCTTGCGCCTTGGCTTGTTCGTAGATTTTGCGGGCGGCCTCTCGCTTCTCGATTTTGGCTTTAATCGTGCGTTTGCCGACCTGCATGGTCATCCCAAAGACGGCAGCCCGGGTCGAGCCGGGGAAGACGTATTTGGCTTCAATGGGTTTCTTTCCTTCGTTCTTGTAGGTCTGGGTGATGCGGACTCGGGCGATGACGCCGGAGATTTGCACGTCGGCGCTCGATCCTTTGAGCGGCAGTCCGTCCACCACCGACTGATCGCCGATCACCACAAAGTGAGGCGCCATGCTGCGGTCGGGTTGGGGCATGGGGCGATTGGCTTGGGCGGGCCCAGCCACCAACAAGATGACCGCAAAGAGTGCCGCCAGCCCGGCAAAGAAGCACGCGCGCGTTTCCAAAGTGGATAAGGGTTGGGGTGATCCGAAAGAGGAGGTGTCGGTGGGGTTGTATTCCGGCATAGGATGTCTCCTGAGGGTTGTTCAAGCAGCGGCAGTGCGCTGCGGTCCTCCCGTGGAAACGTGCCGGACAACGAAACGATCTAAGGGAAGGGGCGATTGTTGACGTTTGTTGGGCCGGGGATGTCACGGAAGGCGCTCCAGTCTCGTACTCACAGGGCCCAAGCGTTGCGCACTCTATCGGAACGGTCGACAAGCCCGCGCTGTCGTTCACATCATGGACAGTCCGGCGTGGAGGATACGGCCTTCCCCTCGGTGCGGCGCACGGGCGCACACACCGTTACGTTGGCCAAATCCACCTCGCCCTTGGACGCGCCGGATATCGCGCGGTTGGAGGGGCAGGCCAGCACCAAAGGCACCCAGGTTTACTGGCTTGCGTTGCGTTTCGAGCCGGTCGATTAAGCCCTAGCGTTTCGGCACCTAGATTCGATTTGCGAGCCAATGAGAGTGAAGGGTTGACATTGGTGGAGTCGGGGCTTACAAACCTCTCTCGCTTCGGCGAATTGATAACGTATTGCGGGGTGGAGCAGTCTGGTAGCTCGTCGGGCTCATAACCCGAAGGTCGCAAGTTCAAATCTTGTCCCCGCGACCTAGAAAGCCGGTCTTTTCGAAGGCCGGCTTTTTTGTTTAATGCGCTCAATACCGAAGGTCATTGGTTCAGGCCGAGGCAGGAAGCCGATGCCCTTAGCCGAGAAAAACGGCCACGGCCTCCAGGAAGATGTCGCCGAACTTTTCGAGTTTGCTTTCGCCCACGCCGTTCAGCTCCAGGAAGGCCGATTGGGTGGTGGGCTTTTCCAGAGCCATCTGTTTCAAGGTTTTGTCGCCAAAGACCATGTAGGGAGGGACGCCCTGGGCCTGCGCCAGTTGCCCCCGCACGTGACGGAGTGCGGCAAAAAGCGCCTGGTCCTGCTCTGACAAGTCGGCAATCACAGCGGTGGATTTGCGCTTCTTCTTCTTTTTGGCCGGACGCTCTATTTCACGCGGTTTGGCGAACTCTACGGTGGCGTCACCGGTGAGCAGATCGCGGGCAGTGGGAGTGAGCTTCAACACCGCGTAGTTGGTAATGTCCTGGATGAGGTAGCCGCGATGGATGAGCTGGCGGATAAAGCTCATCCATTCGCGTTCCGAGTAGTCTTGGCCCACGCCCCAGGTGCTGAGAGCCTTGTGCCCAAAGCGGGTGATCCGCTCGTGGCTGAGGCCGCGCAGCACGTCCACCACGTATTTCATCCCGAAGCTTTGGCCCAACCGGTACACGCACGAGAGCGCCTTTTGCGCCTCCACGGTCCCGTCAAAGCGCTCGGGTGGATTGCTACACAGGTCGCAGTTTCCGCAGGGCTCGTCTAAGCGCTCGCCAAAATAGCCCAGCAGCACCTGCCGCCGACAGGTGAGTGATTCCGCAAAGCCCACCATCGAATTGAGCTTGTGCAGGTCGATGCGCTTTTGATTGGCGTCGGTGGATTTCTCCACTAACGAGCGCGCGCTGATCACATCCTGGTAACCCAGCAGCATGTGCGCTTCGCTGGGCAGCCCATCGCGTCCTGCGCGGCCGGTCTCCTGATAGTAGCTCTCAATGCTTTTGGGGATGTCGTAGTGCACCACAAAGCGGATGTCGGGCTTATCAATCCCCATTCCAAAGGCCACGGTGGCCACCACCACCTCGATCTCATCGCGCACGAACCGCTCATGCACATCCCGACGAACCTGCCCGCCCAGTCCCGCATGGTAGGCGGCAGCGCGATGTCCGTTTTTTTCAAGTTTGCGCGCCACCTCTTCCACCCGCTTGCGACTCAAGGCATACACAATTCCGGATTCCCCCTGGTGGCGGGCGAGCACCTCCTCAAGCTGGCGGATGGGGTTGTGCTTATCGGACACTTTGTACTCGATGTTTGGCCGATCGAAGCCGGCCACCACGATGCGCGGCGCATGCAGATGCAGGCGCTTCACCACGTCTTGGCGGGTCTGGGCGTCAGCGGTTGCCGTAAGCGCGATAGTGGGCACGTGGGTGAATTGGTCGCGCACCGAGCCCAGTCGGGCGTAGTCGGGGCGGAAATCGTGGCCCCATTGCGATACGCAGTGCGCCTCGTCAATGGCCAGCATGGAGATGGTGATGTTCTGCAGCCGGTCTACGAAGTTGTCGTTTAGCATCCGCTCGGGAGACACATAGATGAGGTCCAATTCACCGGCGTGGAGCCGCGCGAGCACCTGGCGCGCCTCGGGGCCCCCGAGGGTGGAGTTGTAGTAGGCCGCGCTGACTCCGTTGGCGACCAGAGCGTCCACCTGGTCTTTCATCAGAGAGATTAGCGGCGATACCACAATCGCAGTGCCGTCCATCACCAGGGCCGGCACCTGATAGCACAGCGACTTGCCGCCGCCGGTAGGCATCAACACAAAGGCATCTTTACCGTCCAGCACGCCGGAGATTATCTCCTCCTGGTAGGGGCGAAACTCCGAAAAGCCAAAGACCTGGCTCAAAACCTGGGTTGGGGTCTGCATGCTGATAGGGACGATAGCAGTTTGATCAGGGCATGACGATTTGTTCTGAACTGAAAGCCGGTCTTTTCGAGGACCGGCTTTTTTTGTTCCCGGGATTTTCACCCGGGTAGGGCGCACATCCGCTGCGCCGCCAGTGGGTGCCTTGGCGTGTCCAGGACCGAAAGCAACTCATCTCACACTGCCGCCAATTCGGCGGTCTCTTCTTGTGTTTTGCCGCCCCAGCGAGCGAGCAGGGCCGGGACGACGATCATGTTCAACACCGTTGATGTTGAAAGACCCGTGAGGATCACCAGCGCCATTGGCGCCTGGATCTCGCTGCCCGGCTGGCCCAACGCCAGCGCCAAGGGCACCAGCCCCAGGGCCGCGGTCACCGCGGTCATCAAGATGGGTGCCAGGCGCTCTCTGGAGGCCTGCCACACGGCGTCACGGCGGATTTGACCCTCCAATTCGAGATCGCTCGTCCGTGTTGCCAGCAGGATCCCGTTGCGGGTCGCGATCCCAAAGACCGTGATGAAACCAATTGTCGTCGCCACCGAGAGCACGCCACCCGCCAGATACACGCCGATCACCCCGCCGGCCAGAGCGAAGGGCAGGTTGACCAGCACGATGATGGCCCTGCGCACACTGCGTAGCGTGGTAGCCACAATAAAGGCGATGCCGAAGATCGCGAGCAGACTGAAGAGAAGCAATCGCTGGTTGGTCGCCTCCTCGCGTTCAAATTGCCCCGCGTACTCAATGCGCACGCCTTCGGGGCTGTCCACCTGCGCATCGATGCGTTTCTTGGCCTCCTCAAAGACGCCTCGCACGTCGCCGCCGGACACATTCGCGGTGACCGCGAGGCGGCGCTCGACATTTTCTCTCAGGACGTAGTTGGGACCGCTATCGCGCCGCACGTCGGCCAGCGCCGAGATGGGCACCAGCGCCCCCGACGGCGTCGGAATCGGGATCTTCCGAAGCGCTTGAACGTCCGCTCGCGTTTGGGTCGGGTATCTCACAACCACCTCCGTCGACGTCCCCTGCTCGAACACGGTGGTGGGCACCGAACCCCACAGCGCCGTGCCAATGGCGCTCGCGGCCTCGCCGGCGGACAGCCCGTAGGCAGACGCTGCCTGTGGGTCCACGCGCACAATCAGTTGAGGAATGTCCACCAGCTGCTCCACGCCGAGATCGACCAGGCCCGGTATCTGCTCCAGCACGTCCTTGATCTGCTCTGCCACCCGCCGAAGCTCGCGCAGGTCCTCGCCGAAGACCTTGACGGAGAGGGCGGAGCGCTGCCCAGAGACCATGTGTTCGATGCGGTGTGAAATCGGCTGGCCCAGGGTGAACTGGGCCGGCACGATCTTGAGACGTTCGCGGATATCGGCGAAGAGTTGCTCCCGCGTGCGCGGGTCGTCGGCGCTGATACGGACTTCGAGCTCGGTCGTCTCCACGCCAAGGACGTGTTCATCGCGTTCAGCGCGGCCCGTGCGTCTGCCGACGGAGAGGACCGCCGGGTCGGCGAGCAGGGCTCGCTCGGCCATGGTCGCGAGCGCACTGCTCTCGCTGAGCGCCGTTCCCGGCGCGAGCACCATGTTGATGGTGAGACTTCCCTCGTTGAACTCCGGCAGGAAGGACCGGCCGAGCCCCGCAAAGGCGGCCAGGCCCACCCCCACGATCACGACAGCGCCCCCGACCACGACAAGGGGTCGTTTGAGCGAGACGCGCAAAATCGGGGTGTAGAGACGCGTGATCCCTCGCATGAGCGGCGCTTCACGGCGGCTCTTGCGCTTGGCGCTGCGTGGCAGCAAGAAGGCGCAGAGCACAGGGGTCACCGTGATGGCGACCACAAGCGAGGCGAAGATAGCCGCAAGATAGGAGAGCGCGAGCGGTCGCAGCAGCCGCCCCTCCAGCCCCTCGAGAAACAAGAGCGGCACAAAGACGAGCATCAGGATGTAGGTGGCGCTCACGATCGGCTTTTGGATTTCAAGGGATGCACGGAACACGGTGACCAGCACCGGCGGGCTCTCCTCCGGCGGTGCCGTCGCACGCTCCCGGAGCCGTCGCTCGACGTTCTCGACGACAACAATGGCGTCGTCCACGAGCACGCCGATCGCGATGGCGAAGCCGCCCAGGGTCATGGTGTCGATTGTGAGGCCAAAAACATCCAGCACGAGCACGGCGGCGAGGAGCGAGAGTGGAATCGCCACCACGCTGATAATTGTGGGACGGAGGCTCCAAAGGAAAAGAAAGAGGACCACAATCACCAGGATTGCCCCATCGCGAAGCACCCTCACGACGTTGGTGATGGCCGTGTCGATGAAGTCTTTTTGCCTGAAGACTTTGCGATGAAGCGTCACCCCACGTGCTCGGAGATCGTCCTCAAGCGAGTCGAGGGCCACATCGAGCCGATCGGTGGTCGATAGCGTGTCGGCCTCCGGTTGCTTGACGATGCTGATGAGGATCGCGGGTTCGGCGTTGTAACTCGCCGTGCCGCGCGCGAGCGCCGGGCCCTCCTGGACCGTCGCCACATCACGAACGCGCACCGGCGAGCCATTGCGCGTCGCCAGGACGATGGCCCCGAGGTCGTCAACGCCGTGGGCACGACCGAGCACGCGCACAACCGACTCCTGTCCGCCATCCACCACGTAGCCCCCCGGGGCGTTGTGAGTGCCGCGTTTCACGCCCTCGGTGATGTCCTTGAGCGTCAGTTTAAAGCGCTCCACGCGATGGGGATCCACCAGGATCTGGTAGCGCTTGATCTCACCGCCAATCGGCACGGCTTGCGAGATCCCCTGGACTGAAAGCAGGCGCCGGCGCACCTCGACGTCCGCAACGCGACGCAGCTCCATGGATGACAGCGTGTCACTCGTCAGGGCCACAAACGCGATCTCGCCCATCACCGACGACGCCGGCGCCAGCACGGGCGTCTCGGCCTCGGCGGGCAGCGAGCCCGAAATGCTCTGTAAGCGCTCCGCCACCCGCTGTCGGGCGACGATCGGCGACGTATCCCAGTCAAACTCAGCCCACACCACCGAGATCCCGGGCGCCGATGCGGAACGGACACGTCGGAGCCCCGAGGTGCCGTTGACGGCTGTTTCGATGGGGAAGGTGATGAGCCGTTCCACTTCTTCGGCCGCCATTCCCGTGGACTCGGTCACCACGGTGACGCGTGGTGCCGTGAGGTCCGGAAACACATCCACCGGCATGTGGGTGGCGCGATAGAGGCCGATGACCACCAGGGCCATGGACGCAGTCAGAACCAACCAGCGATGGCGGAGTGAAAACTTGAGGACCCGTTCGACCATCAGTGGATATGTCCATGCGGCTGTTCGCTGGTCGACCGGTCCGCCAGGCGCACAAGGTGAGCGCCTTTTGTCACGATACGCTCGCCGGCTAGCAAGCCATCTCGAATGGCGACCCGATCGCCGGCCCGGGGGCCTATCCTCACCAGGCGCTCCTGGAAGTGCTCGCCGTCGACCTGCACGTAGACCACGACGCGACCTTCGTGATCGATGAGGCCGCTCTTCGGGATGACAACCCCGTTGAACTCTTCACCGGCGGGCACGCTGACATGCACCAGTCCTCCGACACGCAGGGAGGCCTCCGGCGTCTTGAGCGCGTAGATTGCGTCCACGGTCCGGGACACCGGATCCACCGTTCGCCCAATCGTTACGATGGAGGCCGTTGGGTCCTTCCCGGTGATGTCGATCAGAGTCCACCCGTCCAGACCCGCCACCCGGTAGCTCGCATTGCGATCCGTCCGCAAACGGGCGGCCTCCTGCTCGGGCACTCGTGCAACAATCCACAGCACTCGGGTGTCGATGATTTCAAAGAGCGTGTCGCCCGGCGAGACCGTCTGACCCGGCGTCGCCTGCACAGCGACCACCGTGCCGTCGATTGGGGACGTCAGCTGCCACGTGGCCTCGTCACCGCCTCCGCTGGCCCCGGAGTAGAACTCAACCGCGCGGCGCGCGGCGCGCACCGACTCCCTGGCGACCCGAATCTCGCGCCGGGCATCTTCAAGCTCACGCTTGGAGATCGCCTGGTTCCGGAACAGTCGCTTGGCTCGCTGGAGGGCCGTGCGCGCTGCCGAGGCCCGGGCCTTTGCCTCGACCACCGCCAGGCCGGAGAGGGCGGCCGCTTCAGGAGAAGACGGGGCCGGCATGAGCGCGGCGAGTAGCTGCCCTTTATGTACGGTCGTACCCGGACGGACCAATCCACCGCTGGGCACCACAAGACGGCCCGTGACGGACGCTCCGACCACCGCCCTTCCATCGGGAGGCGTGTCGACTCGCCCGGCCACCTGGACGGACGAGACCACGGTGCCGCTTTCGGCGAACGCGGTTTCGAAGGGGACGCCCCACTGCTGCTCCTTCAGAAAAACGATCAGCCCCTGTTCTTCGTGGTCAGATACGGATTGAGCGGCTTTGTTTTCGTCGTCGAAAACCTGGACTTCAATGTTCTTGATGACACCTCCGGCCTCGCCCGCGATTCGAAGCTGTCCGTGGTAGCTTCCCGGCGCCTTTGGAGTGACCTGGATCTGGAAGATCCCGGGGCGGAGTACCGTTGATGTTTCGCCACGCAATGGGGCGGGGCCCTCCAGTTCCAGCGTCAGCGAGCCCTGCTCGAGCGCACGAAAGTCATCCAGGGTTGTGAGGTGGATCAGGAACGACATTGTGTGCCCCACCACCCCAGCGGGATGCTCGGCAAACAGTTCAAAGCGGTCACTCCATAAGGTCATTGAGACCATCGGCACGTCGCCGTGCCCGTGGCCCTCCTCATGGTGGTCGTGCCCGGAGGGATGCTCTGTACTGTGGTCGTGGCGCACCTCCTCGTTCTTACACCCGGGCGCGGATGCCAAGAGGGCTACCATCAGGAGGCTTGTACTAAAATAAGTAAAGAGGCCGCGATCGGGCGTCTCGGGCGTGATCCCTTCGCCTATTTTTGGGCATGTCACACGGTTCATTCGAAATCTCCCCTCGCGGCGCGCAAGGCGACCTCAGCCTGCTTGAGTGAACGCATCAACTCGAGTCGTCTGACTGCGATCGTGCTCCGAATTCGACGCGCGTCCAGAAATTCCACGATTGAGCGTTCTCCTTCGCGGTATCCGCTCTCTGCGGCGCGCTCGAGAGAGTCGACGCGGTCGCGGGTGCTTTCATCGAGCCGCCGGAGTTCTTGTTGGGCAGCGTTCACGATCCGCTCGGCACGCGCCCTCTCGATCTGGGCGGAGCGCTGCGCGGCGTCTGCGCGCGCATGGGCGTGCCGCCGACGGGCATCCGCCCGTGCCGACAGCTCTTTGCCCCGCGAAAATAAAGGGATCTCCACCGATAGTCCGGCCACGTAGCCGTATCGCGTCTTGTCGGCGAGCCCGATGCGGGGTCCGCCCGAAATCTGGAGGGTTGGGAGCCACGTCCGGCTCGCGGCAGCGCCGGCCTCACCGGCGCTGCTCGCCGCGGCGCGGAGCAGGCGGAGCGATGGTCTGACGCGCCCATTTTCCCGCTCCGTCGACTGGGCGACAAGGCCCTCATTGGGATCGAGACTGCCGCGAAAGCTCACGGATCCGCTCTGTATGTCGAGCAGCGAACGGAGCTCTGCTTGAATTCGTACGACACGGGCTTGTGTCTGGCGGTGGGTGCTCGCGAACAGCTCGCCCTCGACCTCGAGCCGGGCCAGATCATAACCGGAGGCCTTTCCTTCCTGTTTGCGGCTCTTGACGACCCGGGCAGCCTCTTCGAGCCGCTCCGCAGCGCGTTGCTCGATACCGCTGCGCTGTCGCTCAGTCAGCAAGTGATAAAAGAGCGTCAAGGCGCGGACGACGACATCGCTCTGCGTGAGCGCCGCCTCGGCGCCGGCGACCGCCACCTCCGATTGGGCGAGGTGCTCAAGCGTGGAGCGGCGCGCGGACAGATCGATTGGCATTGAGAAGAGCAACGAGTCTTCGCTTTCGCCGGCAGAGCCTCCGGGGAAATGTTCCCGGTCCCAGCCGACCGACGGGTTTGGGCGCAGGCCCGCCTCGAGGCGATGAGCCTCTGCCACGGCGACCGCCCGGCGAGCGGTCAACAGATCGGGATCCTGGGCCTTGGCCAGGCGGATCACATCGGTCTCGGAGTGGTCCTGGGCCTGTGCCTGGATCGGCCAGGTGAGTGCGGGCAGCAGCAGGACGGACACAATCCACCAACGACTACAGGCGATAGGTGTTGGTGGTACGATTTCAACGGTCTTGCTCTTCATCGGGGGGCCTTTTTGTGTCAGGAGAGACCGGGGCGGGCGAGCGCCGTCTCGATCCCAATGTGAATGCTGTCTAGAGGTTTGCGCCATAAAGCAC
>Ga0310121_10004970_pt1 | contig 11553 bp, 6 predicted proteins | sample CB27_Tmax_986_MG_FD_203504 | JGI IMG/M metagenome (GOLD analysis project Ga0310121, IMG submission 203504) | Marine microbial communities from Western Arctic Ocean, Canada - CB27_Tmax_986 | ecosystem: Environmental > Aquatic > Marine > Oceanic | place: Canada: Western Arctic Ocean | collected...
GGACCTCCCGGCGAGCGAACACACTCTGACCCGCGGTGCGGCGCCAAACGAGACACCATGAATCGAGAACTGGAACCGGAGGTCATGGATGGGGACGACCAGTCGATCGCCTACGCGCGAGCGGACTTTGATGAGGTCAATGAGGCCTTTGTCGACCGCATCGCCACCACGTTTCCCAATCTCATAGACGGTCACTTTGTCGACCTCGGCTGCGGTCCGGCCGACATACCCATCCGATTCTGCACTCGCTTTCCAGCCATCCAGATCACCGCAGTGGATGCATCCGGACCCATGATCACGTTGGCCCATCAAGCCGTAATGGAAGCCAATTTATCCACACGCATTACACCCATCGAAGGGTACCTGCCGGGCGCGCTAAAGGGCACATTCGACGGGGCCATCTCCAACAGCCTGCTGCACCACTTGCCGGAACCCAGTGTCCTATGGACGACCCTGCGAGACCACGTTCGCCCAGGGGCTCCGGTGTATGTCATGGATTTGATGCGACCCGGCGACAAGAGCCAGGCGCAAGCCATCGTAGACACCTACTCCCCCAACGAACCCGAAGTGCTTCGCCAGGACTTCTTCTATTCTCTGTGCGCCGCGTTTACGCCCAGCGAAGTGCGTGAACAACTCACACAAGCCGGATTGTCCTCACTCCAACTGGACATACTCAGCGATCGCCACATCGGTGTGTGGGGGCACATGCCCTAGAGCCAAAACAAGCACGATTCCACGCCGTACGACGCACGTTCACAACCCTTCGCCGCCGCCTGACCCCTCGCACGTGCCATAGGCACGCCCTTTGGGGTGAAGTTCGCGCCCTTGGCGCCGACAACGCAGTGTCCCGCTCGCACGCCTCACACCGCGTTCTATCGCTTGTTTTGGGACTAGATGCTGAGTGTCAGCGTTCCTCGACCACCCCGACCCCCTTGCCATTGGATGGTCAGTTCGCCCGAGCCCTTGAGCAGCCACGACGCGACGCCGCGATGACCGCGCTCCGGGAGGGCCGAGTAAAAGGAATTGATGGACGCCCCCGCACGCATGGATCCCCAGCCATCCAAGTGACCCAGATCTTGCTCCGGCGCGCCTTCGAGCCGATCCAATCCACCCGTAGTGGACAGGCTGGCGCTGACGGGCAGCGCCGCCCCAATGTCTGCGCCATGCTGCAAACTCGACGTGGGCAAGAAACCGGTGTTTTCCAAACACAAGCGAACACGACAGGCACCTTCTCCGCAGGGCAGCACATCCACTGAGGCCGTCACCTTTGGAATGGATTTTCGCAAGTGGTCGGCCACGGTGAAACCACGCGCACACTCCTCCGCCAAGAGACGAAGTGGCGGATTTCGAATGGTCCGAAGGTAGTCGAGTCCGCCGATCTCGACCGCGCCCAGTTGGGGATGGGCGAAGGGGGTCCAAGGCGCCACCGTGCCCGGCTCCTTGGAGAAGGCCTCCACTATGGCTCGGATCTTCTCCTGGTCCGGATCCGCAAAAAACTTAGCGGGTTCTTTGTTCTCCACGCCCGCAAATCGGAACGGATCCCACAACTCGAGGGTGTATCCCAAGACGCCAAAGACCGATGAGATGGCGTCGTCCCACACACCGGTGATCGACACTTTGTCGTCGTACATGAACTCGGGGTAAATCTTGAAAAGCCGGTAGTCCGTCCCTTCGATGGCATCGCGTCCCAAGATCTTCATCATGCGAAGGTCCGACTTAGGCAAGGCATCATCCGCTCGATAGGGTGACGACAACAACGCGCCCGTGTAGGTGTGGTTCGTCAGCACCGCACCAATATTGGGGCGAGCAGAGAACGTCTCCACAACACAGCGGCTCTCAGGCTCACTCATGGGATACGCACCACCGTCCATCCCAAACATGGAGAAGGGCTTCCAAATCGACGGGAAGTTGCGGTTCAGATCGAGCCCAAACTCCAAGCTTGCCGCTGTCCATCGGACCCCATCCCAGTTCAGAAATTCACCCTCGGTCGCCAAGAACCAAGCATCAGCCGGGTCATCATTGACGGTGCGAGGACGCATGAACAAGGGGACATCCGGGTCGGCCACAAAGGGGCCACCGGGATCGCGCCAGCGCATCCAGCGAACAGCCCCGTCGCCATCCATGTCTTTGGGGGAGAAGCCCGTACGCACCGTTCCAGTGGGCGGTGGCCGCAACGTAGAACGCAAGAACGGTGCACCGTCGTGAATGGCCTGATACCCGTCGGGGCTGATGCAAGGCATGACGTACACGGTATGGCTTGAAAACCAGTCCATCGCGGACGGATCACCGTCTGCCAGGCTGGACACCCACTCGGACAGGCAATAGAGCGTCGCCATGACCCCGGTCCACTCGGACGCGTGCGTCCCTCCGTCGAGCCAAAAAGCGGGGTGATCAGCCGGCGTTCCCTGTTGATTGCCAAGGGTGAGGAGCAACATGGGCCGGCCGTACCGGCTCTGACCCGCTTCTTCGAGGGTCACCCACGCGGGATGTGCTGCGGCCAATTCACGACACCACGCCTCCAGCGCGTCGAAATCCCAATAGTCCTCTCCACGGTACGGGCTCCAGCTCACAATCCCCTCCTGCGACCGGTCGGGTACGACGACCAGAACCCGGCTAGGCTACCGCCGAACCCTGTGCCTTTCAATGGTGCACCCACTCGCTGCGTTAATTGCAGGAATGCAAGCGCAACGTCAGGTCGTCCATGTAGGAGTCGTTGTCCGTGCCCGCGTGGCGCGTACCGGTCAGGACCATGGTCATCGACCGAGTTGCTGCGGGCACTTCATAGTCGGCCCCAATCCACGTCCACTCCGTCTGTTGCGTGCCAATGGGCTGGGTTGTTCCCAACACTGTCTGCTGCACATCCAAAAAGATCAGACTCAGCTCCGGCCGATCGTTGCCGTTGAAATCGGACAGATAGCCGCCCATGGCCGCCACCACCCCGCCCGCGTCGATGGCGTCAAACTGGGTTGGATCGATTGTCACCGTTTGATGCACCTCGGCGTATTCGGACTCGTTGCACAGGCCGCCCACGGCAAAATACTGGGTGCCACTGTAGGGCGCACCACCGGTGCATTCGCCGTCGGTGAGCGCCTCGAAGATGCCTTCGATGACCGTCCAACCCGTGACCTCGTCTTCTGCACCGGGATTGCTCAACAGATTCGCAGTCGTCTCGGCCCCCGTCACCGAAAATGAGGCGGGGACGGACCACTCACTCCACGCCAGGGCTTGATCCCGAAAGCGCACGCGCCAACAAAGCGATTCCGATGCGGCCAACGAGGGGATGATCTCATCGACCAACGAGTCCCCCAGCTGCAGGTCCTCCCCAAAAAACCAATTTTCATGCTGACGCCATCGGTCGTAGAGAGGGCTGGAGAAGTCGTCGCACGTCGTGCTGACCTGCCAGTGAGACGCACCGTGCGGATCCCCATCCACGTCGAAGTAGGCCGAAGCCGTCATCGCCAGCTGCAGCCCACAGGCCGTGGTACTTGCCGGCGCCACAGGCACCGGGGTGTCGGGCGGGTTGTTGGTTCGACGAACTGAAATCGAATCGCGCTCCACATTCTCCAAGGGATTGTCCGGGGTTCCCTGACTGATCCGCCGGAGATGAAATTGGGGATCGTCTCCTGCCATGACGTCCACCACCACAAATCCATGCTCGGGTTGAGTGACGGTAAACTCCTCGTAGTCCGCCTGGGCGTACTCTCCCCAATCATCCAGGTTGCCACCGGCGCTGGCGACGTTGACCCACAAATGACGGTGGTCCCGCGACTGCCCTCGAGAGTATCCGTGTGTGTGACCAAAGAAGTGAATGCTGGGCTTGCCACACAGGGTAGAAAAATCTTCCAAGGCCGCGATGACCTCACCGGTGTAGTCGATCTCTCCTTCGACCCACAACTCCGACTTGTGAGGATGGTGAAGCTGGGCAAACACAAAGTCGATGGTTGGCTCCTGACAGGCGTCATTGAGGACGCCTTGAAGCCAGTCGATTTGCTCCTGAATTCGATAATCGCCGTTGGAGTCCAAGCCGATGACCCGGAGGTTGGAGTAGTCGTGAAACCACCAATGTTCTTCGTAGCCGCTCGTTCCATTGTCCGGCAAACGAAAGAGCGCAAAGAAGTAGTCCGTGTCGTCCTCGTGATTGCCGAGGACCGGATACACGGGCACCCGTGAAAACAAGGAAGCGGCAGGCCCGAAAAAATGGTCCCGCCATTGATCGTAGAACCATCCCCACTGGACCAGATCACCCGGGAAGAGGATCAACCCCAATTCGTCCTCCAACTCCAAGGTAAATTGGTTGGTAATGAATGGAATCACCCCATTGTTGATGAGATTCGAAAACACGGCCGGGTTTCCAAAGTCGATCTGGCTGTCGCTCATCCCGACCAGCCGGAAGGACGCCTCCGCGTCGGCCGAGGGCGGCGTCACAAATCGATGGATCTCGCTCTGACTTCCCAGGGTCTGAACACGGTAATTGTACGCGCTGCCTGGAGACAGGCCCGTGAGCTTCACCTCGTGGATCTTGGAGCCCAAGAAACCCGTTTTCGGCAATCCGCACGCGATCTGACCCAACGCATCGGTCGGACCAAAATCGACTCGACTCTCCACGCCGCTGGCCGTCTCCCACAAAATCCAAACGCTCTCGGGCTTGGCCAGCTGCACATACGGCGCAATGGTGATGGCCACCGATTCGGTCCCTTCGCCCGGACAACTGGTGGGTGGCGGTACCTGCACGTCGGGCGGAGGGGGAGCGACACCGTCATCCGGCACACCCTCATCGGGCGGCGGAGATGCATCCACGGTGTCGAGCACGGTGTCCGGCACATCGGGCACAGCGTCCGTCGGGTCAACCGCCGTGTCCGACACATCGAGCACAGCGTCCGCCGGGTCAACCGCCGTGTCCGACACATCAGGCCTCACGCGCGCCGCGTCGGGCTGAGCGTCCGCCGGGTCAACTCCAGTATCCGGCACATCGGGTGGCACACGCACCACGTCGGGCACATCGGGTGTGGACCCCAAATCCAGTGGCGCGGTCACATCGATCGCGGTGTCTTCGGATGGTGTCCCAATGGTCTCTTCACCACAACCGACGAGGACCCACAGACACCCGACAAGCACCCAAACAATCCCTGCGTCCTTCCTCATGGGAAAAACCGTACCACAAACACCCAACCTTTGAATTTTCGAACGACTGTCCCACCGTGATGAGCCGACAAGTGTCGACAATGTTTTGCTGGACGACAAAGAAACCACGACGTATGTAGTGTGACGGGAGAAACACATGAATATTCCGGGACTTTTAGCAATCGCCATCACCGTCCTTCTCACGTTCGAACCGGCATGCGCATCGAAGAAAGCGGCTGCAACTCCCGACCATGGTGCGGGCCCAGCGCAGCCACCGGTCCCCGTGGCGCCGGTCCAACCCCCCCCTCCAACGTCTGCGCCGTCCACCCCAAAGCCTTCTGCACTCGTGGAGGATGTTGAACTCACCCCAGAACCAGAGCCGGAGCCCGAACCAGAGCCCGAACCAGAGCCCGAACCGGAGCCTGAACCAGAGCCCGAACCGGCGGTGCAAGAGCCGGCCAAACCCGTCCAGTTGCCCAAGGTCCGCGGCCGAGGCCGGGTCGGGGCACACGTCATGGTCGGGGACACGGCGTTCATGATTTGGGGCTCCGCCCGTACCGGGTCCATGCCCAAGGGGTTGGCCCTTAGTCCCGACGGCAAGCGACTCTACGCGAGCAACATCGGTCGTGTGCACAAAAAAAATATTGCGGTGTACGATGCCGATCCGCTGACCTTCGTGCGCTTTGTGAATTACGAGGGAAACTCGATTGAGATCGTCCCCTCTCGTGACGGAAAGTGGCTCTTTTCCACCAACATGCACCGTTATGGGCACTTCGACGTGTTGGACACAGAAACGCTGACACTTCAGCACCATATGCACATCACGGGATTCCCAAAGATGATCCTGCCCAACGCTGCAGGCGACACCATTTACTTGAGCATGTGGAATGGCAATGGTGTGGCCAAGCTCACTTGGCCGGGCCTGGAGATCACGAAACTGCAAACCCCGGGAAAGTCCCGATACAGCGACAAGCACTACTCCAAACACCCACGAGGCATGGCCCTCTCCGCCGATGAGAAGACGCTCTATGTGGTCAACAACAACGACATGTCCATGAGCTTCATCGACACAGACACATTCCAAGAGCGCAAGAAGCGCAACATCGGCAGTGCCCCGCGCCACATCGCACAGAGCCCCGACAAGAAAACGCTCTACCTGTCACTGACAGGGAACAACGCCATCGCCGTGTTCGATACCGAGAGTGAGAAAATCACCCGCCGGATCCGTGTGGGCCAACGACCCAAGGGCGTGGAGGTGTCTCACGACGGACGTTTTCTCTACGCCGCCAATTATGGCGGGAGCTCACTAACCATTGTGGATCTACAGACCGACAAGAAAGCCAAGCTCAAACTCAACGTGTTGAAGGTGTCGGGCTTGGTGGTTCATCCCACCGATGACTTCATTTACGTCACCGGCTGGTGCACCAACGACGTGTGGGCGATCCAACGAATCGATCCAGGAGAACAACCGCGTCCCCTGGGGACCGCTCGACGGAATTATCCCTGCTACGACTGCCCATCGCCCTTCACCGGCTGCCCCAGTCCGAAGAGTCGGGCCACGAAAACCACACCGACTACCGAGTAGATCGTTCCCACACCAAGGTATCTTTAACCCGCCTCAGAGGCGTCGAGAAACGCTTGCCTGAGATCGTTTGGATGGGCTTGAAAACACCGTCCGCTTCGCGTGTCGTAGAGGGGCGGGGACCGGCCTTGAGCTGTCGCAATTGAATGGGATGAATGACCATCTTCTGAGCGCGCCATCCTCCAGCCGGAGTGCGGTCGAAGACCGTCTCAAACACCGCCGAACGCCGACCGTCCGCACGGATAATGTCGAACACCAAATTGCCCAAACAGTACAGGATGAGGCCGTCCTTATAGGCTTCCACCGGCTGCAAAACGTGTGTGTGGTGACCCATTACAACGTTCGCGCCCGCGTCGATCAGCCAACGGCCCAATCGCACCTGCCCAACCGATGGCCTGTCTTTCCACTCCCCACCCCAATGCACAGACGCCACGATCAACGCGGTGGGGTGCTCTTTCCGAAGTTCGCTGATGCGTCTGGGCATCCAGATTTTTGTCTCGGAGTAGGGTTTGTGCGCCACCGGCAAATGGACTCCGGGCCGTGGCTTTCCCATGTTCCGAAACAGAGACACGGCCAACACGACCACTGTGTGTCCATTGACGGACAGGACCCGCGGAGCAAAGGGGTCTTTGGTGACGGAAGCCCCCACATGAGCAATGCCGGCAGCGTCCAACGCGGCCGTGGTGTCCGCGATGCCCGGCGTGCGACAATCTTCCGCGTGGTTGTTGGCCAGTACAGCCACATCCACGCCATACCTCTTCATCATGGACGCGTAGCGGGTCGGGACCCGAAATCGCACACTGTACCGGGGGGGATTCTTGGCCCGAGTGACGACCCGTGGATCCGCGTCCGAAACGGGCGACTCCAGGTTCACCACCGTCAAGTCCCCTCGCTGAAGCAAAGGCGCAATGTCCACAAAGGGATCGCCGCCTCCATGCTCGCGCAATCGTTTGCCCATGTACCGACCCACCATCACATCACCGCCCAGCACCAACGTGAACGAATTCGAATCATTGGGCACGTCCGCCACCAAGGGCTGCGGACCGATCATCAACGCGATCAACAAGGCGATCCATCGGGTATCCATCTTCATCAGACAGGACCTTATCAGACTCGCGTGAGAGATGTCTCGAATCCCGTCATGGAACGTGTTATCTGATCATCCGTGCCGTTTTCGGGATTAAGCCAACCCAGTTGAGTGTTCTGTAGAGGAACTGTGACGCCATCACCCACCAACCTCCGCTCAAACCGCGCCATGCGTCCCATTGTGGGGCTCGCCATGGTGTGCGCGTTGTGGGGACACACGGAGACCGCGCTCGCCCAGAAAAAACGACCTACCCACTACAAGATTGAACAACGAGACACTTTCAATCAGATCGCCCGCCGCTTCGGTTGTTCACCAGCCGAGTTGGAGGACGCCAACCCAAACCTGGACAACCCCAACCAGATCGGTGTGGGCAAGAAGCTCCGCATTCCAAGGTGTGACGGAAAGACGCGCAAGGCACCTGCCAAGAAATCCGAGACGAAACGCAAAGCAAAATCAACCCGCGCGAACAAACGCGGCAGTCAAACGGGCAAAATCTGCGATTGGCGCACGTCTCAAATCAACAGCAGCAAGCTCGCCCGACTCATGCACGCCAAAGGGTTCACACCGCCCGCCAAGTTTCGGGCGTTGGTGGTGCGCTTTGAGTTGAGCAAGAACAAAAAGAAGGTCCTCAGCCAACGCGTGTACGACTACGGCGGCCTCTCGGATCGAACAGGCGGTTGGAACCCCGCGTCCACCATCAAGATCTACCCCGCGACCGCTGTACTGGAAATGCTCCACAAAAGAGGACTTCACCCCAACGCCAATGCCCTCTATCACTACGCCGGTGCCGCCGAGACCTTCTCGGTCAAAAAGCTCATCTCCAGAGCCGTGTCGCCCTCGGACAACATCGCCCACAATCGCTTGGTTCAACTGGCGGGTTACGATGGCCTGAACGGCTCTCGCGGATTCTTCAAACGCTATGGTCTCCGTAATACGTACATCGTCAAAGCCTACGACCAAACCGGCTGGCGAAATCGGGGACAGTCCAAGTCGTTCTTGAAGAGTCCGGCCATCACCCTCAAAACGAGCAAGAAGACCGTACGTCTTCCAGCGCGCACGGGCACCAAGGTTCGATGCTATGGCTCGGTGTGTACCTCCATTGGCGACTTGGCTCGATTTCATTGTCGCCTCATGCTGCACGAACAGTTGCCGAGCAAACGACGTTTTAAGGTGCCTACGACTTGGCTCCACAACGGCATTCGGAAAAACCTGCGAGGCGTGGAATCCAGCGGTTCAAAAAAAGAGCGCCGTTCGCGACGCAGAGGCCGCGAAGTCGTATTGGGCCTGGCCAAATCCCTCAAGGGAGACCGATACAAATTTTACCACAAACCCGGTTTTGCTCGGGAGTGGTTCAGCGATGTAGTGTATGTATATGACCGAATCGGTCGGACACGATGGCTTGTCGCCATGGCCGGTTTTCCGGGACGCACTGTACTCAACGACGCGTCTCGCATTGTCGGTGAGTTGATCCACTCAGGAGCCCTGAAATGAACGATTGGAAACACCTTCTGACAGCGGTCCTGGCCGTCTTTGCCCTGGGGCTAACGGCGAACGATGCGCTCGCGAAAAAGCGTTCCAAGTATTACACGGTCAAAGACGGCGACACCCTCAGCGGCATCGCCTCCCGCTTTGGATGCATCGCCAAAGAAATTCTACGGATCAACAAGAGCAAGATCCCCAATCCCGACGTCATCGCCAAAGGGCTTCGGCTCTACATGCCTAAGAAATGCCGCAAACGGCGGCCGGTTAGCTCATCTCCCACGGAGCCCATTGAAGACATGGTCCGAGGGATCAAGTGGGCCATCAACTCGCCTTTCTGCAAACAAATCAAGCAGAAGCCCCAGAAACGCTTCTTCCGTAGCAGCTACCGCTCCCAATGTGGTTCAGGAACCGAATGTCGAAGGAAGCACAAAGCATTCACAGCGTTCCGAACCAAGAACTATGGCTACTTCCGAGGCTTTGGAGACAAGGAGTTGAACGCCAACAATCCCCAACACTACACCCAGTGGATCGACTTCATGGAAAAGAAGGTTCGGCTCAACCAACTGGCGATCCACCCGCTCAAGTGCGCGGAGCGGGCGATCAAGAAACGGTGCAAAAAATGCACACCGGATCCCAAGTATCCGGGTGAATGCAAAAAGAAGTTCCCCTACAAACCTCGTGTTTTGTCCGGCTTACGCCACCGAAACACATTTCGCGGCGGTGAGGTGTCCAACCACGTCTACGGAATTGCCATTGATTTGGATCCAAGCCACAACACCTGCTGTGGCTGCGTAGGCAAATGGAAAAAGCATCCCAAATGCCGAAGGAAGCTTCCCAAGAATCAACGAATGATCATGCCCATGTGCTGGGTGAAGGAATTTGAGAAATTCGGATTTTACTGGTTGGGCAATGACAAGTTGCAAGATACGATGCACTTCGAATTTTTGGGCGATCCGGACCGAATTCGGCGGGCGGTTCGGAAATACCGCAACCAATAGAATCACGAGGAAGAAATGACCTATCCGACGATTGTCCCCCATCGGGGAACCCGCCGACGCCCCCTCCTCCTACTCGCTGTCGCTTGTGCGTTCTGCGTTGCTTGCAGTGAGGAGACCACCACAACCCAGGATGTTATCGCTGACAGCAACCGTCCGGCGCCCACGTGTGACATCACCCGACGCCCCATTGTGTTCGCCCACGGGTTCTTGGCGGCCGGCGACACCTTCGCCAATCACGCCATGCGCTTTGAGGCCAACGGCTATTGCCTGGATCGCATCGTCGCCTTCGACTGGAACACCCTCGACCAAGCGCACGACAACGCGGGTGATTTGGACGCAGCCATCGATGCCGTCCTCGCAGCAACGGGAGCGGACCGGGTGGATTTGGCCGGCCACTCCGCCGGCGGTGGGCTGGGCTATACGTACCTTTCCACGCCCAGTCGTGCAGCCAAAGTCGCCCATTATGCACACATCGGCAGCCACGGTCAGGAGGGCCCGGCAGGAGCCGAGGGCGAGGTGGCGACCCTGAACCTTTGGTCGGAGGCCGACTTGATCATCGAGACCAAAGGGGACATCCCCGGTGCGACCAATGTCAAACTCGCCGACGCCGACCATTATTCGGTGGCCACGAGCGCCGAGTCCTTTGACGCCGTTTACCGTTTTTTCAATGACGGGGAGGCACCCACAACCACCGACATCGTGCCCCATGAGACCCGAACCCTGCAGGGGAAGGTGCTCACCTTGGGCGAAAACCTGATCGGGGTGAATGCCACGGTGGACATCTACGCATGCGATCCCGCCACCGGGTTTCGCCAAAACGACACCCCCACCGCGACGCTACTCACCGACGCGATGGGCCAGTGGGGCCCGTTTGAGGCGACCGACGGAGCCTATTACGAATTCCATGTGCACAGCGACCAACCGGACGATCGACCCATCCATTATTACTTTGAACCCTTTAAACGCTCGAATCCATTGGTCTACCTGCGGACATTACCCGGCCCGGGAAGCTTGGCCGGCAGCCTCCTATCGTCCCTGCCCCAACCGGACACATCCTCCACCTTGGTGGTGTTTTCGGCCTCTCATGCGATGCTCGCGGGTACGGACAGCTTGACCATCGACGGTACCGAGCTGCTGACCGCTGAATCGGCCACCGTAGAAGACACGCTGTTGGCGCTATTTCTCTATGACGTCAACGAGAATGGCGAAACGGACGGCGACCCAGCCGCAATCTTTGGCGTCATTCCTTTCTTGAATGGAACCGACATTCATATTCCCGCCGA
>Ga0310121_10004971_pt1 | contig 11551 bp, 9 predicted proteins | sample CB27_Tmax_986_MG_FD_203504 | JGI IMG/M metagenome (GOLD analysis project Ga0310121, IMG submission 203504) | Marine microbial communities from Western Arctic Ocean, Canada - CB27_Tmax_986 | ecosystem: Environmental > Aquatic > Marine > Oceanic | place: Canada: Western Arctic Ocean | collected...
CTGGAGCTCGACCCGGACTCCGATCGTGAACTGACTCAAGCGGATTTGCTCGACTGGATGACCAGAGACGCGGATCTGACATTGGACCTGCCGCTGGGCAATACAGTCAGGCGCACGCGTGGGCGCCGTTCGCAAGGCGATTCAGCGGTCCGCTCCCGACGGACTATTCAAGGCGGTTTCCGAATCAACACCCCGGATCTTGAGATCGCATTTCGGCGCAATAACCGTCAGCAAGAAGAAGATGAAGACATGGCGCTGGAGTTAACTGAATTTGACACCGACAAGAACGGGTACCTGGACAAGGACGAGTGGTCCGCATCCAATATCCGCCTGCCGATGTCGTTGGTCGACCGAAACAACGACGAGATGGTTCGAGCGGCGGAGCTTGAGCAAGCCGCCAGCCTGCTGCGCGGTCTCTCCCAGCTCTCACCATTGTTGCTAGGAGTCTTTGATCGCGGCCAGGATCTTTTTTCACTGATTGACGACAATCTCGACGGGCTGATCACCAAGCGAGAGTTGAACGAGGCTCATGCGGGATTGGGGGCCGTCGATATGGATGGAGACGGGCACCTCGAACCCAGCGAGATACCTCGACGCTGGACGTTGGAACTAGCACGGGCCAACAATGTGAGTGAGCTGATCGCGGTCCGGCCTCCGCGGCGAGTGGACATTGCGTCGGCTACCGACGAGCGTGCTGGCCCCAATTGGTTCCAACGTATGGATCGTAATGGCGATGGGGACGTGGACGAAGGTGAGTTCCTTGGGACCGCTGGCCAATTCCGAGGTTTCGACACCGATGAGGATCAGTTGATCAGTGGGGTGGAGGCGTCCGCCACGGTCGAACAAACGGCGGAATAAGTGAGACAGTATTGGCTGTACAGTGTGTCTGCTGACGGCACGATGGACGACGAAACACGTGCCGATCCGCGTCCAGGCCAAGCCACCTTGGACGGCTGAACGAAGATGGTCGAGCGTAGCGGTTCGCCAGGTACACGTTTAAAATGCATCCGGCGACCCACCTCAACGGACTGGTCAACCTCGTCCAATGTACGGCATTTTGGTAGCCATGACGGTCATGAATTGGACATTGGCTTCCAGCGGTAGATTCGCCATATAGACGATCGCGTCGGCGACATGCTCCACGCTGAAGCACGACTCGTCGCGAGTCGCTCCATCTGCCTGGAGGGCACCGGCAGCGCGTTGGGACGCGGACATCTCAGTCGCCGCGTTGCCGATGTCGATCTGACCACAAGCAATATTGTAGGCCCGTCCTTCGAGAGAAATAGACTTGGTCAGTCCCGTGATGGCATGCTTCGTCGCATTGTAAGCCACCGCATGGGGCCGTGGGACGTGGGCAGAGATCGATCCATTTTGAATAATTCGGCCCCCTTGAGGCTTCTGTTGCTTCATCATTTGAAAAGCACGTTGGGCGCAAAGAAACGCGCCGGTTAGATTCACGTTCACCAACTGCTGCCAATCGTCCAGCGACAGATCCTCAAACGGAGTGGCTGGTAGCGCCGCTCCCGCATTGTTGAACAGGAGGTCCAAACAGCCAAACTCGTCGGCGATGGCCGCAAAGAGATTGTCAACTTCCCGAGGCTGAGTCACATCGGTCGGCATCGACAGGACACGTTGGTCTGTTTCCCGCACGGCGTTGGCCGTCTCAGCCAAGGCCGTTGCCCGCCGACCAGCGATCACGAGGGAGTGTCCGGCCCGCGCCAGGGCTAAGGCGCAGGCCCGACCTACACCGGAACCAGCTCCCGTCACAAGACAAACTTTATCACTGGGCTGAGTCGGCGTCATGCGTGAAAGTCGCCTCGCTCAGTGAACTTTCTTGAGCTCTATCAAGAAATGGAGCGTGGCCCCGCCTGGAATCCCGTCACGACCCTTGGCGCCGTATCCCAACTTCGACGGGATCTTCAGCTGGATCATGCCGCCTTCGCCGATCAATTGAAGGCCTTCGGTCCATCCATCCACGACCACGTCGAGCGAAAAAGTCTTCGTTTCATCATCTTTGTAGGAACTGTCGAAAATCGTCTTGTCGTCGAACCAGCCTTCGTAGTGAACCGTCACCTCATCTCGCTTGCCTGGCTTCTCGCCATCCGACTTGCGCAATATCCGATATTGCAATCCAGAATCGGTTGTCGAAAACTCCTCAGGCGCGTCGGCGTCTTTGGGTCCCGGTTTCGCGGCGTCCACATTCTCCTCCATGGCATAAGAGAAGAGGCACAAAAATGACAACGTATAACGAAATCTCATCAAGGCTTCCCTCCTGACTGGCACGCGGTCGTTGTACCGCGACGAACATCGGATCAAGTAAGCAAACGGTTCACGTTGTGACCGGACGATGTCCAGCCGCTCTTTCATTGATTGCTGACAATCAAGCTTGGATTGAACCGCATCCTCGGCCGGCTGGCAACCCGTCGCTAGCTACCAAAACGGGCTTTCCTCGAGCGGATCGCCGGCCTTGATCGTGACTGTGGCCAATGCCGCTGATGCTGGTGGTGGCCCCTTCTTAGAATGAGAAAAGACCGATGAAATCGTTCACGGATCCAAAAGACCCGGCTAACGCTTAGGTTTATCCACATTTTAAAATGACGGGGAATAGGATGCCCGCCGCTTGCCGGCGGGAGTCTCACGCTGTGTACCCACGTAAATTCGCGAGGCGATTTCAAGATGCCCGCCGGCAAGCGGCGGGCATCTTGATTGTGAATAATGGGTATACACCTCAGGTCTGGCCCACGACCCGGTTATGGCCTGGGAGAGCGCATTAACGAAATGAAAACGCCCCAACCCTGGTTACCTTACATCGTGAAGACACCGAAAGAGTTCGCAACACTCTCCCCCGACTCTCACGTGGTCGGGGCAGAACGTCGGAAACTAAAGAATCAGTGAACGGTTTCAGACCGATTAATCCGTTTCTCGCTCTGGCGTCCCGCCGTGGGAATCATCAGGGGATTCATCAGCGGAATCGTCGTCATTTCCGGTCGGCCGATCCGCCTGGGGTGGCTGGCCACCTTGCTGCTGTTGCTGGCGTTTGCGCATCTGTTCGTAGTGCTGCTGCAAGGACTTGTGCAACCGGGGAACCTGCGGCGCGGAAAGAAACACACGGCTGGATACGGCGGGTTGCGGATAAAGATTGGTGAGGAAATCGAATTTGAAATCGGTTGCGTTGTGCATGATCATCACGCCGTTGGCATAGGCACCCGCCAACCGCTCATCTGGAATCTTTAATTCATCGTAGATTTCCTGCATGGTCAGCTGGCGCGGTGATTTGGCTCCGGGCACTTCGGGAATCTGCCCGAATTGATTCTGATAGAGCTCTATATTCTTACCCAATGCGTCAATTAACTGGGGCAAGACGGGCAACGGCAGCACAATCCTGGCAGCCACCTGCGATGGATGGCCCAGCGTTTGAAAAAAGTCCAAAACGATCTCCGTTGCGCCGTTGAGCACCACTGCGCCAGTGCTAAAAATCCCGGGGCCGACCGCTTCGGGCACACGCGCGGAGAGGTGTTGGCGAGGTGGTGTGGGCGGCTCTCCTTCGTCCGGCGGTTGCGGTTTATCGGAGTCGTAGTCATTCACGAGATTCATCTCCCATTTCTATCCAAGAAGGTCACGGTCGGAATGAACCTCGCGTCGCGGAGCCAGGCTACCCGTTCATCATAGCGTGGTTGAGCAGCCGCCATAACCGCAACACCGAAAGGAGTCGTGAGCGGTCCATTGAATGAACCAAAAACAACTCGCGAATACCGCTGGACGCCTACCGCGCTGGGCTCGAGGCACCCCCAAGGCGCCAAGGCTTCGTGGCCGGCACCCGCGCGAGCCGGGCGCTCCTTCCCGCGCAAGGCGGGTCGTCCGCAAGTCAGGTTTCCTCCAGTCTATTTTCTGAAATAACACCCAACGTGACCGGCACTCCTGGGCTGGGCTGATGAAAACCTCATACCTCGTAGAGTCTTATTGTAGCGCGTTAGCCTTGAAAAATGAGAATTGAGAAATGCAAAATGCAAAATCATTCCTGGACAATTTGCATTTTGCAATTCTCATTTTGCATTTTCCAATTCCCCTGCAGCGCAACAAACACGAAGCACACCATTTGCTCTAAATGGTCCATATTCCGGCCTTTTCATCAGCCCGCTCCTGGGCTCACTCTGTCGGGCAGCCTTTAAGAGTCTCGACCGTGAGAATACCACTCAGCCCGTTTGCGGCTTGACCCATGAAGCCAGGGCCGTGGAACATGCGATGTCGCTGATGGGAGTCGGCCAGTTTCGTTGGAGTTCCCCCGGCGACGGGTCATTCGCGGTCCGATCGGATTTTGGCTTCCTCACAGGAAGTGGTTTCACAGGACTTGGTGTTGCGGGACGCGGCGTCACGGGAAGTGGCGTGATCGTGAACTCATCCGCGAGGGCGAACGTATAGGTATGGCGAACGTGGCCGAAAAAGCGGCTCGAGGCAATTTGGGTAGTTCGGCGATTTTCGGTGCCAGTAGGTTATAACGGGCGTGAAAACGCGTCAAATGGCCAAACAGGGCCCGATATTATTGACCTGAGGGATTTCCGGTCCTAAAACGACCAACAATGCATGGGGATCCGTTGTACAATCAGCGGAGCGCCCACCACCGCGGCCCGATGCCGCTTGACCGAGAGCTCGGATTTCGTCCCTTCATTTGAATCGGGAAATTGAATGTCCACCACAAAGCTCGCTGACAGAAACCCGATCATGAAACGTGACCGGGGCTCGGTTGGTTGATTTTCGCCCCGACGGTCGCCCGTTCTAGATCATCTAGCGGTTCTTTTCACCACTGAATGGCTGGTCGTCATCACGTTTAACTCGCCCTCTTTGGCCGACGATGCCCCCGCCCCTCAGGCCTCCAGCGCGGGCGAATCCACCGAGAGCGAGCTGGCGGGAAATGAAGAGGCGGCGAGCGAAGGGGGGTTGTGGACGATGGGGAACGGAGCACCGATGAGGTCACTGCCAGTGATCGACTTGGTTTCGATCAGCAACAGATTCAGGCCGAAATGACGGAGTTGGAAGAGCGCATGTTTCGGCTCGCCGAAGCCTTGAAGCAGATGGAACCCGAGAGCTCGTCTCGGCTGATGCTCGGGTTGAAATTCTCTCGTGAAGAGTTGTTGGTCCATCGCATGCAACAATTGGTCGACGTGCTGGCCGAATCAGAGCTGGACGACGCCATCGACGAACAGAAGCAGCTGATTTCGCAACTGCTACGGCTAAGGGAATTGCTACTTTCCCGTGACCTGGACTTTCAACTGCAGCTGGAACGATTAAGACAAATTCGAGCCGCCTTGGAAAAGCTAGAACGCGCCATCAAAGAGGAGGACCGTGAGCTCCAGTGGTCGGATGCGACGAAACAACTGGAAGAGACCGCCGCGGAGTTGGCCCATCATCTCCAGTCGCTGGACGAATTGATCGAACTACAAACATCTCACAACCAATCTCGCGACAAGTTGGTGGAAGAGACGGACTCGGACGCAGCGGTCGAGCAGTTGGCGATCGACCAATCGACGACGCGTGAGCGGACGCGACCGTTGGCCGACCGTGAGGTGGAGTTGGCCGGCGAGGACCAAACCGAATCGTACCTTCCGGCGGCTATCGACCAGATGACACAGGCCGCCAATCAATTGTTAAAGATCGAGTTGGCCTCGGCCGAGTCGCCCATGGATCAATCGCTCCAGTCCCTGCAGGACGAACGGCACCGCATCGAGTCACTTCGGAGTCAGCTAGAAGACAAGCTGTCCGAGGAACCTTTCCCACGTTTTCAAACCGATCAGATGACCAATCACGACGTGACTGAAGACATCTCGGAAATGATTCGACAGTTGGGAGACAGCGGCGCCGAGGCGTTGGGTGAGACCTTACGCGCGGCAACGAGCATGACCAACGCCGCCGGGCAGCTGGGGCAACGACAGGCTGGATCCGCCGCCGAAATGCAGTTGGCCGCACTTCAATCTCTCAAGTACGCCCGGGAACGGCTTCAAGAAGAAGAACAACGGTTGCTGGATCGGCTCCGGGGTGAGGTCAAACAACGTGTGATCGAGGGTCTCACGTTCATGCTCGAGAAAGAGAGTGAGATACGGGCGGCAACTGAAACATTGGGGCCCAAGGCGGCCGCCAACGAACGCCGAGCCCAACTGGCTTTGACCAATTTGGGGGGCGAGCAAGAGAAGCTGATCACCCTTGCGGACGAACTGATCGCGTTAGTGGAAGAGACGGAATTCGGCATCGCGCTACCGGCCGCACTATGGATTGTGCAAGACTCGATGCAGCAAGTTGCCGATCGACTTCTTGCCAGTGACGGTTCCGAGCTGGTCGTGCGGATGGAGAAGGACGTCGAAGCCGACTTGGAGGCATTGCTGGAGGCCATGAAGCTTTTGCCGAGTTCTTCCGGCGAGAACAGTGAGTCGAACGCCAACAACCCTCAGCAGAGGTTGCGCGAGTTGAATCGTATTCTGGCCGAACTCAAGATGATCCGGATCCTTCAGCTGCGAGTCAATTCCGGCACGGTCGTCGTCGACAAACAAAGGGCCGCCGACGCCGAAAGGCTTTCGCGTTTGTTGCGCGACCGGGTGGCCAAGATTCGTGGGCTTCAAGAAGATGTCACGGACGTCACCGAGGAGCTGTCCATCTCCAGAGGAAACGAAATCCCCAGCGGAGTTAACTAATGTCACGGCTAACAATCCGCAATTCGAATTTTCGCGCTCTATTCGCGCTCGGTCTTGCCGGCGCGATGCTCGCATCGGCTCGCGCTCAGTTTGATGTCGGTCCGAATCCCTTGGACTCGATTGCCACGGACATGCGAGTGGTCAGTGGCCAATTGTCTAAGTTCATCACACACGATCCGACGCAATAAAAACAGCACGAGGTTGTATCCAAATTAGACGCACTCATTGCCCAGCTTGAGCAGGAGTGCGAGAACTGTCGCGGCAGTATGGCCAATCCCAATTCATTGAGGCCCGCCAATGCGTCCACCATTCGGCAAGGACCGGGTGGAATGGGCGACCTTCATGCGGCTCAACAACAGGGCAAGAAGTGGGGAGAACTTCCGCCTCACGAGCGCGATCGAATCACGCAATCCATCAATGAGGGTTTCCCGGCACACTACCAGCGGATTCTAGAACGTTACTATCGTCGGCTGGCTACGGAAGAACCAGTTCAGAATGCGCCAACCGTGGATGCACCCGATACGAATGCGGCGTCGTCAGACACCGAAGAAGCGGAGGCCGCCCAGGATGCAGCCCTCTAACTAAAGGTTGGACGCCGTGAGTCAATGGAAATCGGTTGCCGCGTGCTGGATGGTTGGCTTGACCAGTTGGGGCTGGCTCGCCACGTCGGTCTCAGCCGAAGAAGCACCCACGACGGACGTCTTACTGCATCTTTCGGTGCGCACGATTATGGGACAAACCCTGGACGGAACGTACTCCCGAATCGACCAGGAATCAGTGGAGATCGGTGGGGATCCACCGCAGTCGGTGCCACTTGAGGATGTGGAATTCATTACGCTGCGGCGTGTCGATCCTGTCTTAAAATGACACGGGCAAGTCAACCAAGACCATGCGCAGGCCGGCTCGCAGGAAGGATCCAACGGAATCCAGGATGTCCATCTCGAGCTAACGCAGCTGTCACCTCAACACAAACTCAAGAGCGTGTCGTTGTCCGTTGAGTTTCCCGGTGGGCGCCAGGAATGGTCCTCCACCGACGTTCCCAACGGCCGCTGGAAACTTGTCGTCAAAGAGGAACGAACCGACGGCGCGCTCAACCTGTCGCTTTTCTTCGAGCCGCCCGCCGTGGACGTGAAGGACCAATCTTTCGCGATGCAGGTGACGTTCGAAGACGACTCCAAACACGATTACCAGGTCCAGGCCACGTCGAGTACCAGCAACCAGGAAAAGATGAGCGACCAGGGCGACGAGGACAAAGAGGTTGCTGAGAGCCGACACGGCTGGCTCCTAACACTGGATGGCGGGCGAATTCGTGGCCAACTGATTGGCCTATCTGAAGAGCAGGCATCCTTCGATACCTCTTGGGCGGATGTTTCCGAGATCCCTTTGTCGGTGGTCAAGGCGCTCGAACTGCACCCGCTCGACTCTGACGAGAACCGGAACAAGCTCGCCAGTTTGATCGAAAACGCGGGTGCCGAAGATCAACTGTTGCTTCGCGACAAAACAGGCAAGACCAAAGTCATTTCCGGCCGCATCACCGGATTGGCTGACGAAAAACTGTTGGTTGAATTCAAAGGCGACTCTCGGAAACTGGCGTTGGAGCGAGTGTTGGCGATTGTTTTCGCGAAAGTCGGCCAGTCACCAGAATCCCCATCGCCGGAGGTTGGCAGTTTGACGCTGGCCATGTCAACGGACGATGACGAGAAAGTGGTTGGCACGCTCGAACGCAGCGACGGAAGGGAACTGGTCGTCCGCACGGCATGGGGTGAGGCGATCGAATTGGCCGTCGAACGGATCGTGGAAATCAAGGTTCGCAATGATCGGCTCGTGTACCTCTCGGACATGGAGCCGGAAGGTGTCGAAGAAGTACCCTTTTTCCGTCGCGTTTGGAACTATCGCGTCAACGAGTCGCTCACTGGCGAATCGCTCCAAATCGGTGAGAAAACCTATAACCGAGGGCTGGCCGTGCACTCTCGTAGCATGCTGACGTATGCGTTGGACGGCCAGTTTGATCGTTTTCGCTGCAGTGTTGGATTTGATCGCTCCGCTCCCACCGCCGGCATTGTCGACTGCCGAGTTTGGGTCGATGACCGGGAAGCCTTCAGCCAAGCCGGGCTGAGTCAAGATGGTGACATGGCCGAGGTCGATCTCTCGGTCACCAGTGCGGAAACACTGCGATTGGAGATCGACTATGGTGCCAATGAGGACATTGGTGATCGCATCATATGGGGCAGTCCTCGTTTATATCGAGTTCCTACCACGGAGACCCCATAACCGACATGCCGAACGAATCGCCAGACCTGGAGCCACACCGCTTCGCAGGCCGCTATCGAACATGGCCGGCGGTGATAACCATCGCCACCACGGTATGGTGGATGACGAGCATTTCGGCGACCATCTTAGTCGCAGCGGAAGACGACGATGCCACTCCCGACTTGGAGATCCATGACATGTCCGTCTGGATCGGTGATCTGACCGCCGAGAAACTGAACGAGACCCGTCGATACGCCAGCGCGTTCCCCAGCTTGATCGACTCTCCTCGAAAAGCGTTACGTTCCAAGGAACCGTTTCTCGCGCCACTGGGCTTGATGACGATTTACGGTTCCCTGGTCGATGAAGCCGATATTGACATTACATTGTCGTCGGGACGTTTCGTCGTCAGTTGGCCCAAAGCACGGCGCAAGAGCAAGCGGCTTCGCTGGTTGAGCGTCGCCTTGACCGACGAGATCGATGCCAATGGAGCCGGCGGACTCTTGGACCTTCCGCGGGATCACTGGTTCGATCAGGCTAGGGAATTCCCATCTTTGTATGTCAAGACCGAAGAACGAACTGAACGTTTCCTTGCGTACGACGTGGAGATCAACCGCGCGGGTTTTTTGTCGGTTGATGGCGGTCCCGACCAGTACGAACTGCGCAACCAGCTGGAGTTTCCCTTGTATGATGTCTGCATCATCGCCCCTCAGGGAGACCAGGTGCGAATCGGGTGGCTGGACGAGTTGCCCGGTAACCCAACGCCACCCGAACCTGCAGGTAACGACACGGATCAGGAGGGCAAGGATGTTGATGAGCACGAGGAGGCCGACGTGACCGAGCCGGTGGCCACGCCGGCGGAGGCGACACCAAAGACATCCGCGGCACCATCCAGCAAAGAAGACGAGTCGGATGAAGAAGACGAGTCGGACGAAGAGGACGAGTCAGACGAAGAAGACGAGTCGGACAAAGGCGACGATGTGGACCATGGCGGCGACGGGCCATCCGAAGAGCCGGAGAAGGGATCCAACGAGCCCGTCGACAACGAAGACGCGGCAGCGAGCGAGAACGAGCCGGCACAAGATGAGCCGCCGCGTGTGGAACCGATAGAATTGGCGATGTCCGAGCCGATGTCGAAATCCGCTGCGTCTTGGCAAACGAAATCCATCGACGAATGGACGGTACGTTTGGGCGAGACGGGATTGAAACCTGAGGAAATCAAGCTCCTGACAACTCTCTACGCGTCTTACCTGTTTGATTCCGACCAATTCATTGTGTTGGCCCGGTTGGCCCCAGAGTACCTCGACAAACAGATGCCGCTGGATATCTACCCTGGCTTTGAGAAACTGATTCGAGTCAGTCAGGTCATGCTGCTGAGCATGGATCCCTCTACACGAGCCAACCTCGATGAACTGATTGCGGAATTGGGGGTCGACGAATACGCGAAGCGAGAAGCGGCGGAGAAGGAGCTGGCCGACCTGGGAAACCTGGCCTTTGACAAACTGCGCCAAGCGTTGGAGTCCGACAATTCAGAGATTGTCTATCGGGCGGAGCGAATCTTGCTCTATCAGGGCCAGACCATTGAGGTGAAAAAAGAAAAGGAGAAAGAGTCACCCGACTCGTAACGATGCATGCTGTTCCACGACAACCTTGATACGCATGTCCGCTTCGAGCAGGAGCGATTGGCTCGTTTGCACCAAGCCAATATTCCGGAGGTTGGCGTCATACTGGCGGTACTCGGACCAAACGAAGACCAAGACGCCCGGGCGAATCCTGGTGGACACTCCGTAACTCGCCCGGTGGAGCGACTGGCACTCAACAGCCACGGCATCGAAGGCGATCGGCATGCTGGCTTGACTCGCTCATCAACTGGGCGCGAGAGCGCACTGTATCGCACCGATCGTGTGCGGATAACCAACCGTCGTCAGATATTCGCGGTTTCACCAGCGGATTGTGATGTGCTCAGCCAGCGACTGGAGGTCGAAGCGACTCCGCAATTGCTGGGAGCCAATCTCGTCATCGGACGTGAAGATGGAGAGAGTTTTTCTCTCTCTTCGGTGCCGATGAACACTTACTTCGTTATCGCCTCCGCGGGCGGCGCGGAAATGCCATGTCCACCTATAGCCACACTCGTACATTACGTCCAACAGCAGGGCTGTAGCCGCACGGGGAAAGCATTTGCCAGAGCGTACGGCGATGACTCGCTGGTTAAACGCTTCGTAACGCACTCTCGCGACCACCGAGGAATCCTATGTGCGGTGGAGTACCCAGCGGACTCCGTGGTCTATCTGGAAGCTGGCCAACGGGTCTTCTTCAAGTTCGCGATGGGACGTTGTCCGTAACTCGCATCATCTCGCTTTTCTCGCTTTTCTCGGTGAGCTCGTAGCGACATGCAGACCTACCAGACGAGCGACCAGTATGGCGAGATACATTTGGCCGACGATGGCCTCGATCATTGCCAACATCTTGGCTAGCTGAGATACGGGAGTCGTGTCGCCGCAGCAATTCCCGGTGAAGCGATGTCGAATACAAAAGGTTTGCTAGCACGAGTTTATTACGCGAACCAAGGCGTCAAATGAAGTTCATGCAACTCATCTTTCCACTAACAAATGCCCCAAAAATCC
>Ga0310121_10004972_pt1 | contig 11551 bp, 6 predicted proteins | sample CB27_Tmax_986_MG_FD_203504 | JGI IMG/M metagenome (GOLD analysis project Ga0310121, IMG submission 203504) | Marine microbial communities from Western Arctic Ocean, Canada - CB27_Tmax_986 | ecosystem: Environmental > Aquatic > Marine > Oceanic | place: Canada: Western Arctic Ocean | collected...
TAGACCATTACCGCGCGGCGCTCGATACCAGACCTTACTTTGCGGACGCCCATAATAACTTGGGGAACATTTACTTCGCTCGGGGCGATCTTGAGCTGGCTCTTCAGTCGTATCAGCAGGCGCTGGCAATTGACCCAGAACATGCCCGCGCGCATCTAAACATTGGAAATCTGTTTCATCTCGAGCGGAAACTCGATCGTGCGAAGCAGCACTTTCAACAGGCGATCCAGCACAATCCATCGTCGGCAGAGCCCCAATACCGACTGGGAGTTGTTGTCGAACAACAGGGCCAATTCTCGCAGGCCGTTGCCTGCTACCGACGAGCGCTCCAGATCCGTCCCGATCACGCAGAGTCGCATTACCGATTGGCAGAGCCGCTGATCCGATTAGGGAAGCCGGTCGCTGCAATCACGCATTTGAACAAGGTCCTCGAATTGAGACCGGAGTGGCCTCCGCCGCGAAATAATCTGGCCTGGGTCCTGGCCACGCATCCTGACAAGGCGATCCGTGACGGCAGAGAGGCCGTGCGGCATGCCCAGCTCGCGGCGGAGTCTACCGGGCGTCGCGAAGCTGGCTACCTCGACACCCTGGCAGCGGCCCATGCCGAGACCGGCAACTTCGACAGAGCGATTCGCGTAGCCGAGGAGGCGGTTGGTCTGGCGGTCGAGGGCGGCGCTGACGAGCTCGCCGAGAATCTTAAGAGCCGACTGAGGCTCTACCGCCAGCGGCAGGCATACCGGGATGAGGACTGACCGTGTCAAGGCTTGGCTCGTGGCACTCGCCTGGTTTTTCGAGGCGGAAGGGAGATTCTGCACTTTCGGAGAAACGAGAGTTCGTTTTTTCCTATAAAACAAAGGGCACATTATTTTTCGTCACCTCCGTCAGTACTTGGGAAACGATAAAAATGAAACCTCACGCGTTACGCATTTTGAAAGAAAGCCACGGATGAAACGCGGATTGAACACGGATGGTCCAGAAGAATCGAACAAGAACCGCTTGATAGCAATGCCGTAATCCGTGTTACTGACCGTTTTAGTTTTCGCTGCGTGCGCAAGTTTTTAAGGTTCTCCAGTGATACTAGTGGCTGATGGAGCACGGCAGGCATCTAAAAAATGCCGTGAATGATTTTTACATCGGAATGTCGCCCGATAATCGCCGTCGTAGCAGATGTCGCCAGACGTAGCAGATGCCGCCAGGCTTCTGGGCCTTGCAGTAGCAGATGCCGCCAGGCTTCTGGGCCTTGCAGACTGGCCCAGCCTTACTCCGGGGCTCCGAATCCTGGCGGATCCGGCTACGCGGTTCCGGCTACACCCGGCTACAAAAAGTCGTTCACGGCGTTGCCCTTCAGGGCAAGCAGTCGATTGCATCGACTTTACCAGCCACTAAAATTCCTCAAGAACCGTTTTTTTCTCTGCTGCCTCTTTTTCCTCCTGTTCCATCTGTTGGTTGCGGCCGCTGGCCGCGCTGGGTTTCATCCCTGTTCAATCCGTGGCTCATCTAAGTGGGGGAATCGAATCAGCCCGCCAATTACTTGGGGGTGATTTTTTCATAAAGTGCAGCGAGATTCACCGCGGAGGCGAGAATCGTGCAACCTGCTGTGCCTTGCCCAATAGCTCTGCCCCGTTCGGTCCCGCAACGCCGAACGGGTAGAGGTAGAGATATAAGATGTTCTCGGGATGCCCCTGTGCTACGAGCCACTCTAGGTACCAGCGGGGGCGTCCGTCGGGATAATGGCACTGGTCCTCGAGGAATTTGCCTGCCGTGCGCGGGGAAACGTAGATCCAGGCGCCGTCGGTGCGCTCCTCGAAGGTGTAATTCGACTCCAGCACCGAGAACGCCGCCTTGGCGAAGCTCTTGGGCGTCGCGGTTCCGCGGTCCGCCGCGGCCAGGATTACCTTCGGCCACTGCGGGATCTTCTTGAAGTCGGGCTCCCTGGTCTCGATTGTGTCGTGCTCGCCGTGAGCAAGTCGGCCGAGCATTTCAAGATAATCGAGCGGCGCCTTCGTTCGTGTGTCGGCATACGTGAGGTTGAAATAGGCGTCCTGCATCGAAAGCAGATCGCGCCGGTCAGCTCGAATCTTGACGAGCGTCGTCACGTGGGTCGCAGCTTCTGGACCGGCCAAGCCGGAATTGACCGTCCACGCCTGGTAGCCGTACATCTCATATAACTTTCGCAGCGCGTGTGCCGTGCCGCCACAGAACGAGCCGCCCCGGTCTAAACGATACAGCTCGAAGATGGCAGGTGCCGTCAGCTCGTGCCAGGGAATCTCAGGATCGACGTCCACAATGTTGGCCGGGCCGGCCGCGTGATTCACGTGACTCCAGGCCCATTGCCGCAGCAGGCAAGCCGTGGTGAAGTCGTCGAGCTGCGGCTCCCCGAGCTGTGGATACGATTTAAGAATCCGTTGTCTGAGCGTTTCTTCAGCGGACGGTTCAGCCCCCAGCGAAGGGGGCGACGCCAAGAGAACGATTACCATCGCCACAGCAAGTGCATCGCGAGATCTCGATCGCAGAGGTCGACCTCGCCGCCCAGTGACGCTCATTGCAGTACCTACCGCTCGAATCGCGCAGCATGTTGATCTCATGGTGGAACCCGATACCCTTCTATCGCGTCGCGACTAAAACGGCAAACCACACGCCGGGGGGGCCGATCCTGCCCGATTCTCGGCCGACGGCCCTAAAGTTTAGCTTGAATACTGAAAAAGCACTAGAAACCGCACGGCTGACGCTAACCTTGGGCAGGCTAGATAATTTAAATGGAGCGACATTTGTGCAAACTGGAATGATGCCTTGGTGAACTTGTGTTGACAAGAATGACATCGTTTGATCCAAGCGTAGTTGAGCGGATTCACATAATCACATTCTTGTTATGGGTCAATTTCAAAAGGGCAAGACGGGCAATTGCCCGTCTTGACTAGAGTTAGCGTCAGCCGTGCTAGAAACCGCTCTGCAGGCCATGATCGCAATCTCATGATCGGAATCTAATGTTGATATAAATTTTCTTGACACGCGATTTGCCCGTGGTACCCTGAAGGTCCATGGCAGGACTTATCGTAGCCCAATTCAGATCGGGAAGGGTATGGAATTGCGTCCCGTCGGGCCAGCTCAGAGTCACATACTTGGGAGGTTGATCTAATGAACCGACGCTGTCTTAGATTCTATTTGATGTTGGCCGTAGTAGGCGGCATGCTCACCTACACGACCGGGCTGAACGCCGCAAAATTGCTTGAGTACAACTTTTCTAACACACTAGCAGGCCCGGTTATCGATGGGCAGCCCGTGCAGGCTGCCGTGCCGTCTGCTCCGTTTGGGTCGGCGGAACTCTTGAACGATGTCAACGGCATCGACAGCCAGTACCAGTTTAATGTCTGGAACAACAACCCGGGGCCCACGGCGACTTACGAATTGGCAGGTGCATCGCTACCTGCGTTTCCCTCGGCCGAAAATTCCTCAGACGCTGCGCTCGGCTGGGACGGCGCTGGCCTCGGTGCGAACGGCGATGTCTTCATTCGTGCAATTGATAAACCCAACCTAGAGCTATTTGGCCCCTTTAGCTATTTTGCTCGCGTCTATCATCGTGAGGGCAACAATCGAAATCTTGGCGACGGAAGCAGTCCGAAGCAAGCGATCTTAAGTGGCGGTGCCAGGGGCGAATTCGGCGGCTGGGACGCCTCGACCAACAACATCGATCCCGACAACGATTTTGATCGTTTGAATGTTCAATTCGGCAATGCGGACTCGGGCAGCAGCGCAGTGATGGCGAACGGGTTTGGCGACACGGGCCCCCATATCCCCTTCGGTCAATGGGTTGACATCGCGGTCACGTTCGACGGAGACTCCGACGCAGACGCCGGCAACAACGACGAAGCCAACGAGACAGCGAAGGTCTACCTCAACGGCCATCTCCGGGGTGAATTCGTCGGCTCGGCTGCGTTCAACACAGACTTTGGCGGCGTGTTTAGCGCCATCTTGGGCGACACATTCGGCAACACGCAATTCGTTGGCGTGTACGAGAGATACGCGATTTGGGATGAAGTGCTGACCGACTCGCAGGTTGCCGCCATGTCGTTCAAACATGCTGTTCCAGAGCCAACGTCCGGGCTGTTGGCCTTAATAGCCGGCCTGGCGTGCCTCACCGGCCATCGGCGTCGCAGCAGCAGCTGAGACGGACTTGGCCTGACGGAGTTTTGCCCTGAGAATACGGGACGGTGCGACGCGAGTCGCACCGTCCTTAATTTTGGTTTGCCAGAGCGCAGCGCCAGTCTTGAAGTTGCGTTTTTTGGTAACCCGACGCGTAAGCGAGGGAAATACGCGTGTTTATTGCATCCCTCGCTGACGCGTCGGGTTACCATTTTTTCCGAGGAAATCTAACCTAGCGGAACGTCAAAAAGCGCCGGCGAGGGACACCGTCGAACGAATCACGACCCTCACTCCCCGTTAAATAATTCCGACGCGCTATCCGCGCGGTGGCGCGGATGCTGCTATGATAGGCAACATTCCGAGCCTGGCACGGTTCCAGGCAATGCCAAATAGGAAATCCCGGATTGGGGTAAGGGGATGTATCAACTCCTTGTTACGCGTCCATCGATTCTGCCAATGCGCCTCCTCCTGGCGCTCACCGCCCTACTGCTGGTGACCTACCCGTGCCCTGGTCGTGAACCTCCCGATTCGAACAGGAACTTGATTGCCAACGGCCGATTTGCGGCCGGCACCGTAGGCGAGTTGCCGAGTGGTTGGTCGCTCGTGGCCCCCAATCCCGTGCTGGCTCCGAAGTTCAAGCTCGCAGCAGACGCAGCCGGCCGGCAGCAACTTTTGGCCCAGGGGAATGGGCGGGACGAGTGCTTCGGGTACATTTGGCACCCAGTCGAGTTATCAGGTGGCAAAACGTATCGTTTCAGTGTGCGGTTTCGTTTCGAAGCGCTCGCAGACGTCAACCGCCATCTGCTTCACGGCCTCTTTGTCCCCAACGGCTGGTACAAAAGGGGCGGAGCCGTTGCTCTTTCCGAGTGCGGGCTATTACGCTCAGCTGTGCACGCACGGGCCGCTGACAATGGACTCGCCATCGCCGCCAGCAGCTTAAACTGCCCGGCCGGCATCTGGGACTCCGGTGGCCATCAGGCGGGCGAAAAAGAACCTGATTCCTCGCGGTACGCGCCGACCAATATTGTTGATTCTCAGCGCGACGAGGAACATCGCATGTTGGTTGCGACTCTCGATTTATCCCGCTCCCCCAGCCCCCATTGGTGGGGAGGCCCGATGCTGTCCGCGCCAGCAGCCAGACGCGTCCGGCAAACGTGGCGGGTGCCGCTTGAGGAAGAGATTGCTCGCGAAGCGCGCCGCTGGCACGAACCGGAGCAGCCGATTGCAGAGAATCTTACCGCCGATTAATTCTCTTTTTCGCCCGGGCCTGGCCGTCGTCAGGGCGGTGTTCCTTGCCGCCGTGGGCCGGGTCGCGTGGGGAAAACGTCTGCCAGGCGATTAGCAATACGGCGCAGAAGAGCGCCAAGGCTCCGACTGGGACCAGCAGAATACCGAGTCCCGGATCGCCAGCGTGAATGTCGAGACCTCCCAAGAAAAACCCCCCGGGCAGAAGGATTGTGGCGGCGATGAGGCACGCTGAGGCCACGGGCCGCCACCGCGCGGCGAGCCAAGGTGCAACGCTCCACGTTGCCGCGATCGCCACGTTGACTAGCGACAACAACGTGCCGTGGGCATGGGCCAATCGCCACATCAACTGCCGTGTTTGGTTGTCGACGTTCAAATACCACATAATCTTGAAACCGTGCAGGGTCTCCAACACGATTCCAAGACTCAAGAAACAGAGCAGCGAGCACCAGCCGAAGCGCAGGTGCCGGCCAACGTAGTTCGACAGATCGCGGTCACTCGGCGGATTGGATGGGGTTGGTGTCATGCTGATTTCGATATACCCAACACTTCAGCCGCGTGGGGCATCGGGAAGCTCCTCGATTCATTCTGCCAGTGAGATTATCCGGTCGTCCCGTTCGCCGAGCAACCTGGTGAACACGTCCTGCTGAATGGCGCCTGCCGAATCGAGCAGTACGTGTTCATGGTTTGGACGGGCGGCGCCCGTGCGATGAAGGTTCCAAATCTCCATAGCCCGGCCTTTCGCGCTAGCTGGGCCTGGACCATCGCTGAGAATGTTAGCGGGGATGTCGCTGAACTGCGCGTCTCGCTTCAACGATCGATGGGCGATCAGCCGCACGGCAAGATAAGGGTCCTCGAGGAGTTGGGCCAACAGCGGCGCCATCCACTCTGTCCCCGAAGTCGTACGGGCGTCGTCCCAGCCGAAACTCCATGCCATCAATGCCCGTTGACCGGCATCCCCACGAAGCAGCCACAATACGGACCCGGCGATCGTCTGCTCGTCGTCGCTAAGCTCCGGAACCGCAGTGCCATACCACTGATGCAGCCGGTCGGCAGTCCACTGGAGCGTTTTATCGAGGTGGCATTGGTTACAGGCGTTCGGGCGACCCGTCTGGAGGCTGGCCTGCACACTGGGCTGATCGATCTGATGGCTGCGGATCGCCTTCAAAAGGCCATAGGTCGTGTACGGCATGTGACAGTTGTAACAGAGGCTTCCCGTCGAACCAACAGCGTGGTGGGAGTGCTCTGCAAGCACCGTTTCGTCACGATAATCTTCGTGGCACTCGATGCATGCATGGTTGGCTTCCATGCCCAGTCTCAACTGATCGTTGCGCCACCGCTGGAGCGACCGCGGGTCGTCAGCTGGCTTGTGCATCACGTGACAAGACAAGCACGATAGCTCACCGCGCTGGAAGCACGGCGTCTCGATCAACCCGTTGTATTCACGTCCCGAAATGCGAACCATGCCGTCGGACCAGAACTGATTGGCCAAGTAATCGGGGTCATCGCTCGAAGCGTACTCTTGCATGGCGTAGTTCGCGCTTCCGTCGTAACGGACCACGAGCATTGAGTCCTCTAGCTCTTCTCCTGGACGGTACGTCGCTCCGTTGTCGAGCCACTCCTTGTACTGGGCGCTCTCCGAAAAATCGAGAATCGCATGGCACTGACCGCAAACCTGGGACGCGCGGCGATGGTCCAGTCGAGAGGGATTGACCATGCTCTTGTCGGGCTCGTTCGTGAGATGGTGGCGGTACCGCCGTAACGGGTTGCGATTTAGTGCGACATGCTGTTCGCCGGGACCGTGGCAGGCCTCGCACGCGATTCCGAATTCGGCCACGCGAGTATCGACGGCCTGCGGGTCGCGCGCCCGCGGCACGCCGTGCGTCGAGTGACACCTGAGACAACTTGTGTTCCAACGATTCGTGATCTTCTCGATTCTGGGCGGCGTGAGAAACGCCGCGACGCGCGGAACCCACTGCTGCTCTGCCCTCAAATAGACCAGAGGAATTAGCCAGATGTTTCTGTCATCATGGGCCAAGTCCCCTTGGTTTTGCAGCCAGTACGCCTGGTAGTGATGAGAGCCGGTCGTCATGACCACTCGGCTGGCGCCGTGAAATCGCGAGGGCTGCTCGACTTCTACCCAGTACTCGTCGCCGCGCCGGTGGAAGTGGTAGCCGAACCCGCCTAGTGTGATGCGCTCGCCGGCGAATGGCGCGAGGACGGTCTCACTCGAGGCCAGCTGTGTCATCGTACGGTGGTAGGTCGCGTGCCACGTGTGGTAGTTATGAGGATGGCACGCCTGGCAAGCATCCGACGTAACGTACTGGTCTCGACGCTCTTCGATCGGCCGCGTGGTGATCGGCAGCCGGCTGGTCGACGGTTGCCGATACGTAATCGCCTGCGATTGCCAGGCTATCCACAGCAGCACGACGAGACCGCCGATGACGGCCAGTGTGATGCCGAATTGGAAGTGTTGAACGTTGCGAATCTGAATTGCCTCCGTTGCCTCCCAATCTATCAGAGATTCATTCGTGGCCCTGGTCAGAACATGACAAAATTGTGCAGATTCAGTCGGTTATTTCGTTCTGCGAACAAGAACGGAGACACGTCGGGTAGCAAGTCGACGCTCGGAGCACATCAACCTGCACGGTGACCTTGAATTTACTGTCGACCAATGGGGCGCTGTCCAACTATACTCCGTTAGAACGACAGTTATAGGTCCCTTTAGGATTTCAAGGCTTTGTCCTTGGCGAGTTCGACTGTCCGACTTTGGTTGAGAGCCCCCATCCGACTTGGGGCGCGTTAGTTTTACCGAACTATGAGTCCCCGCCCCTGTCGCGGTGCACCAGGATTGACGTCCAAATGGCACAGCCAAAAACCACAGAGAGTCTCGCGACCCGCTCAAAGAAGCAACTCAACTCACGCGTCGTGTTTTTCATGCTAGCGGGTTTTGCAACCTTGCTCACGAGCCGCGTTATCGTGGCAGAAGATGGTGCTCTCCGCCAACGAGTATTTAACGAGTATCCACAGCTCGACCCGCAGCACCCGCAGCACGGACAGCTCGATGACTGGGATATCGTCTGCCTCCTGCGGGACTTTTCGTATCGACACACCTGCTACTCGAACAAAGTCGACTCGCAATCTTATCGCGCCGGCGCTGCGATCGTCGGAAAAATGTTAGTTGGAGAGCTGCCCCTAAGCGCCGCCTACGAGTTCTTCGACAACGACGGAGGTGGCGTTGTCTGTGGAGACACGGCTCACTTGCTGCGAAAGCTATATGCGGAATTCGGGTACGACGCGTGGTACGCGGGGCACGGTTTCTTTCCGCCGACGAAACGCGGCAGCCACTTCACACACGCCGAGACCCTTGTCCGGATTACGATTGCGGACGATAACGACCGGACGAAGCAAATCCTGACGTTGCACGACCCCAGCCTCAATGTGAGCTATGCCGAGGAGGATGGTGAGCGGCCAATCGACTACTTCGATATGCTCAAACGATTGGCGCACCGGCAGGCGGACACCATTGCGTTTCGCGGAGCATCTGATGAATCGCTTGCGGCCAGGCACCCAGCGACGATCTGCTTCGCCGACGAAACGGCTGGCCGCGCGCCGGCCGATTTTGAAGCATCTTGGAACGTCGGTGACAACTACGAATGGGTCGATCTGGGAGCCAAGAAATGGAAGTTCATCGGACCCCGCCAGCGCAAAGCACTTGAACGTCTCGGTGACAATTGGTGGAAACAGGAGCTGGTTCAAGAAGGAATGCCTGGCGAAACCATCTACCTGCATTGTTTTCCTTTCGAGGTAAGAGATGGGCCGGACGCAGAGCAGATACTGAGGCAGGCTCAAAGTCTAGTGAGTTCCCGGGAGCGTTTGTCGTTTCCATTACCAGGTGAGTGGCCTACGCATCGGCACAATCGCAGCTTGGACGGACATGCGCCAGGACATGGTGATATCAGCGCGCCTCATCTCGCGTGGAAGCATTACGTCGGGCAGGTTGTCACGTGGCTCGCTGTGACGCCCGGGGAGCAAAGGTCGAGGCTCATCGTCCCGGCTGATCAGCTAGCTGCCCTGCCGAATCACGAGCAATGGCTCGCACGATGGTACGGCGACGAGTGGACAGGCGAGATTGCCGGACAAACAGAGCGCGTCGAGCGGACAATCTCCACCGCCTACGCGGAGCTACTGGCCGACTCTCCCGGGCTGGAGAGAATCGAGTTCACCAGTGGATTCGGCCTGCCGACGCGTGACGGCAAGTGGCAATACGGGCGTGGTCGGCTCTTTGCCTGGGACGGCGACCAATGGCAACAGCAATGGGAAACCGACGTTGTCGATCGGAATTTCATGCCGTCACCATTGGTTGGGGACTTCGACGCTGACGGGCAGCAGGAGATTGCCGTGTTGCCGTGGTCGGAGTTGCAAATCTACAACGCCCAAACCGGCGAGATTGAGGATCGCAACCGATTCACCGAATATAATCAGGCACGCAACTACGGTTTCTTTGGTGTCTTCGATTTGGACGCCGACGGAAAGCAAGAGTTCCTCGTGCTTGCTGATTTGTCCAAGCACATCAACGTCCTGGGATACCGGGAAGGGCGGCTCGAACTCCTCTGGAGATACGAAATCGAGCTTGAAGTCTCCGACCCGCAAAAAGTCCTCCGGTTGATTCCACAGCCCGCCGTCGACGTTGACGGCGATGGTTCATTGGAACTGGTCCTCAACATCTTTAATGATCACGGCGATGGTCGTTGGCACACCGTGATTCGTGACGGGATGACGGGGGACATCGAGGCGGACTTCACCGACGAACTCGTACAAGGCGTGTGCGACGTAGACGGTGACGGATCGATCGAGTTATTGACAGCCCAGACGCATGGCCGACTGATTCCGCGCTTCGGGACGATTCGAGTTCGCGGTCTTACGCCGGACAAACCGCGGCTGCGCTGGCGGGCGACGCGGATGGCTTGGCAGCAGGTCCGTGCCCCAAGTCGCCCCAACACCCGCCATCGCATGCTCAACTCGCGGATGCAAGCCTTGTTGCGGGCAACTGACGGCAGGACGACCGTCGTTGTCCGCCGTCCGATCCGTGAGGATCAGGGGGAGTCCTTGTCGATGCTCGAGTGGAACGGTACGGAGTTTGACGTGGTCGCGACAATAATCGGACCGAGCTTGCATGCCACGGCGATCGATGCGTCGGGATCGATGCTCATGAGGGTGGCCACGCCGCCCGAAGAGCAGCGGACCCTGACAATCGAGAGGGGCCAGGCAACTGCCGTCGGCTCGTTACGGTCCGGCCTGGAGAATCGCGGGGACTGGCGGTCGAACAACGACGGCGTCGCGAATCAGCCGGTGGTCGTCCATCAGCAGGGAGAGTCAAGCCCGACGGTACTCGTACAAGGATATGGTGCCGAGCTCGTGGCTTTCCACCCGCCGTCAGACGGCCAGCCGTGCCGGGAACGTTGGCGGCTGGCGGGCAAGGGACAACGGCCTTTTGCCGCGTCGGTTCAGGGAAGAGGGTTCGAGCCAGTTACCACCGACTTGTTCGGAGACGGTCGGCGGCAGCTGCTTTATGCAGCAGGCGGGCCGAAGGGCTGCGCCCGGTTGATTGCCGCAGACCTCAATGGCCGGGCGCTGTGGCATCATGACTTCCATCGAATCCCGGAAAAGCGGTTGTCGCCGGGCGCGGATGTGAGTATTCGTACCGGGGGCATCATGACTTGGCAAACGGGCCACTTTACGGATCCACAGACCCGCGACGTGTTGGTGAGTGTTCGTCGATCGGAATCACACAGCGAAGAGACCTATCTCCTCTCCGGTAGCGATGGTGAGCGGCTTTGGAATTGCGTACGACACATAACGCCGAACCACTCAAGATCGTGCGGTGGGATGGCCTTCGCCATTGCGGACTTCGACGGTGACGGACTGGATGATGCCGCGAATATGTATCCGTCTATCTTCTACTTCTTAAATGGCTTTAGCGGCCAAACACACAGTTTGATGGACTTGCGGTGGGACGACGTGCCGGTAAGCCATGTCTACTGGACACAACCAATCGCCCACCAATCGGCAACCTCTAGCAAAACGACGGTGCTGATATCAGCGCTGAGTCGCAAGGCCTCGATGATTGGTCGCATGAACACGGACGGATCACTTATTTGGTCGG
>Ga0310121_10004974_pt1 | contig 11544 bp, 10 predicted proteins | sample CB27_Tmax_986_MG_FD_203504 | JGI IMG/M metagenome (GOLD analysis project Ga0310121, IMG submission 203504) | Marine microbial communities from Western Arctic Ocean, Canada - CB27_Tmax_986 | ecosystem: Environmental > Aquatic > Marine > Oceanic | place: Canada: Western Arctic Ocean | collected...
TACATACTCCAACGCTACGGTTCGTTCACGGCTGCCGGTGTTCTGAATCGAATGGGATCCGGAGCATCCTTTGAGTCTGCGCTATACGTAACAACCGGACTCACCATCTCAGAGCATCTCGAGCGCTTCTGGGAGAGCCAAATGACTTGGAAATACTGGATCAACTTTGCTGGTCACCCATTTACGCTCTGGGGCTTTTCCACGCTTCTGGCGATTGTTGCCATTTGGCGACACCGCCAACGCCGGCGAGAACAAAGACGGCAGTGGGAAATGGAAGAGGAGTGGGAACAAGCAACTTGGGAGGAACACCGTCGAAAATATCGAATTCACTAAGAGCGTTACAAGGCCGAATCTCGACAATCACAGATTGGCAAGAACTTATTCCCGTACATTGCCAAGACAATGTTTCCGTGTTTCACGGATTTGGCAATTTCTCGGTTGCCACAACACTCATAATTCGACAAGTTCAAGGCAAGAAACTTAATAAATATCACCCACCGGTAAAAACCCGCAACAGTCGGCTGACTGGATCGTAAAGTTGATCAACAACCCGTTCCTTTAACGGAATAATCGCATTGTCCGTGATAGCGATATCTTCCGGACACACCTTCGTGCAGCACTTGGTTATGTTGCAATAACCAATACCATTATCGTTGGCAAGGTCGTGCGTTCGATCTTCAGTGTCGAGAGGATTCATCTCGAGTTGAGCATTGTGAACAAAAAAGCGAGGCCCAATGAACTCATCGTGCAATCGGTGATCTCTTAACACGTGGCAGACATCCTGACACAAGAAACACTCGATACACTTACGAAACTCCTGCACCCGCTCGGCATCCGACTGAAGTAGCCGCCAAGTTCCATCGTCTGCGTCCGGAGGCCTCGGCTTAAATGCTTTGATTCGTTTTTTGACTTCATAGTTCCAAGAAACGTCGGTAACCAAATCACGGACAAGTGGAAACGCCCGCATCGGCTCAACCGTGACCGGTTCGTCAAGGTTTAAGGTGTCGAGCCGAGTCATGCACATCAGTTTTGGTTGACCGTTCACTTCGGCCGAGCATGATCCACATTTCCCTGCCTTACAATTCCAACGAACTGCAAGGTCGTTCGCTGATTCAGCTTGAATCCGGTGCACAGCATCAAGCACAACCATTCCCTCTGTAACTTCAGTGCTGTAGTCCTGATAGTCACCGCCCTCCGCATTGCCACGCCAGATCTTGAATGTTGCGGTCGCCATTACCCTCTCCGTCAAAAAATTAGGTCTAAACGCGAATCTACTTCTGATTCTCTTCGATAATCCGCTGAAGGTCGTCTCGTGGAGGTGCAATCGCTTCTCGTTGGACCTCCATCGACTTATCGGCAGCTTGTCGAATAACTAATGTGGTCTTACCCCACTTATCGTCTTTTCCGAGATGATCTTCGCGAAAATGAGCACCGCGACTTTCTTTACGCTCAACAGCAGCGCGGGCAACCGCCTCAGCCACCGGCATCAAATTACGCAGGTCAAGCGCTGTGTGCCATCCCGCGTTGTACTCACGGTTGCCTTGTGCTTCCACTCGACTGACTCGGTCCGCTAAACCTTGGAGTCCTTCGATCGCTTGTTCCAATTCTCCCTCGTTTCGAACGATTCCTACTTGGTTCTGCATCATCTCCTGCAACTCATATTGCAGTTGGTATGGATTCTCGCCGGACCCTTGCCGATCAAGTGGTTCGAGCGCAAGCCCTGCCACCGCTTCCACTTGGTCCTGCTCCACGTTTGTCGTCCCGTGTTCCTGAGCAAACCGAGCAGCGTGCTCACCTGCTCGCTTACCAAAAACAACCAAGTCAGACAAAGAATTGCCACCCAGTCGATTCGCACCGTGAAGGCCAGCCGCCACCTCCCCCGCCGCAAAAAGACCAGGGACCGCCGACATTTGCGAATCAGGGTCAACCCGAACACCTCCCATCACATAATGAGTCGTCGGACCAACCTCCATCGGTTCAGCAGTAATGTCAATACCAGCTAGTTGCTTAAACTGGTGGTACATACTCGGTAATTTCTTCTTAATGTGCTCCTGAGCATTAGGTAACTTCTCTTTAATCCAAGCGATATCAAGAAAGACACCACCGTGTGGGCTACCCCGACCTTCCTTGATCTCTCGAACGATACATCGCGCCACATGGTCCCTCGTCAAGAGTTCAGGAGGCCGACGGGCGTTCTTGTCACCCTGGGTGTAAATCCATCCTTCCTCTGGATTATCAGCCGTCTGGTGCTTGTAGAGATCGGGGATGTCATCGAACATGAAGCGATTTCCATCACTATTTCGTAGTACACCCCCCTCGCCGCGTACTCCTTCGGTCACGAGGATTCCCTTCACGGAAGGTGGCCAAACCATTCCGGTGGGATGAAACTGCACGAATTCCATGTCGATCAGGTCGGCGCCGGCCCGATACGCAAGCGCATGGCCATCGCCGGTATATTCCCAACTGTTGCTCGTTACCTTAAACGCCCGCCCGATCCCACCCGACGCCAACACGACCGCTTTCGCCTTAAAAAGTCGAAACCGTCCTCGCTCGCGGTCGTAGCCAAAGGCTCCAGCGATACGATCGCCATCCTTGAGTAACTCGATGATCGTGCATTCCATATGTACATCGATGCCCTGATGTATGCCGTAGTCTTGTAACGTCCGAATCATCTCGAGACCAGTCCGGTCACCGACATGCGCGAGACGCGGATACTTGTGGCCACCGAAATTCCTCTGCAAGATTCGGCCATTTTTAGTGCGGTCGAACACAGCACCCCACGCTTCCAGTTCTCTGACGCGGTCGGGGGCTTCTTTGGCGTGCAGTTCGGCCATCCGCCAGTTATTTAGATACTGGCCGCCTCTCATTGTGTCCGCAAAATGGGTTTCCCACCCGTCTCGATCGTCAACGTTCGCGAGTGACGCAGCTATGCCGCCCTCAGCCATGACAGTGTGTGCCTTCCCTAACAAAGACTTACACACAAGACCAACGGAAACTCCACCCGCCGAAGCCTCAATTGCCGCACGTAAGCCGGCACCGCCTGCTCCAATTACCAGCACATCGTGTTCAAAGGTCTGATATTCCATCTCTTATCCTATAAAATCCTGAAATCGGTCCAGACCCCCATTGAGCACATACGGACGTAGACATCAGAAAATCCCACCCACACAAGACTCATCCAAGCGAATAACATGTGCCTGGCATTGAGACAACTGACACAGTCATACGCCAACTGTTGAGCCGGTTTGTCTGCCATACAGTCCTGGCGGCCGCCGACTAAATGGCGAAGCGAATGGCAACTGAATGTGTAACTTCCAAGAAGACATACATTGAGCGCAAGAACCAGTGTCCCGATGCCAACGCCGAACGACACGTTTCCAGCAGAGTCTTCAAACCACAGCGCGTTCCAGACGTCGTATGAGAGAAACAGTACAAAGCCAAGAGCGAGGTACAAAAAATAGCGATGGACGTTCTGCAAGATGAGCGGAAATGAATTTTCTCCGCGAAAGCTGTTCCGTGGCTCGCCAACCGCGCAACTTGGCGGGTCGGCCCAGAAAGCCTTGTAGTAAGCACCGCGGTAGTAATAACAGGTCACTCGAAAGCCGGCAGGTGCCCACAGAATCAGAAATGCCGGAGAGAACGGCAGCCACATGGGCCACCAGCTCGGTTGAGGACCAAACAGGCTGTGCGGCGAATCACCGAATATTTCTGGCGAGTACATCGGCGACAAATAGCTGCCGTAAGAATAATGCTCGCCTTGAAAGGCTGCCCAAGTCGAATAGACAAGAAACGTCGAAAGCCCTATAAAAACGGCGACCGGTTGTATCCACCATCTGTCGCGCCGAGAGGTCTCACCAAACCCACGTACCGGTATCGCAATCTGTACCCGATCCATCCTTAGTGACTCCGTTCAACTACGGGAAATTTTGGCCACAGCAAGGCTCTATCCGCCCAACGGGCTTTGTATAGGATATCACTCCCATTCCCTGTTCATCCCTCGCATCAAGTCATCAGCAAAAGCATCACAATCAACACCGGATTCTAGCCATTTCTCAAGCAGTATCTACCAGTCCCTTCTTCCCAGAATGAGACTCCGTTTCACTAACAAATAGAGACGATCACGAATCCAGATTAGGAAGTTGACTTCTGCCTCTTAGTCGCCTTTCGAGTAGTCTTCCTGCGGCGAGGTCGAGGGCGACCATGCAACCCCTTGAGCTGGTCTCCGTCTCCAACGACAAGCAGTGGTTGGTCCGGACTTCTGAGAAGATTAAAAATTTCGTCAGCAGATGTCTTAGCGTAGACCTCTCGGCCGTCGGTAAGTAGCGTCACATCCCCACCATCCCCCAAAGCGTCAAAAAGTCGTACACCAAACTGCTCCCTGAGGACCGAGAGGATTGTTCTAATATTCTGAACAGTAAACCCTTTTCTCCTCAGGTCTGCTAAGGCAAGTAACTCATAGAGGTCAATAGGTGAGTATCTTCGCTCAGTGAAACCACCGGCTTTTGTCGGGCGCGAGGGCACCGTTGCAGAGAACAGACGGCGGGCATCCCACCATTGCAGTTGGCGGGCAGACAGACCAGTGAATACCGCCACTTCGCGTGCGCTGTACGAACGCTTCAGCTTCACGAACGGCTCTCCGTATGGTTTCCCTAACCTGCAGCAAAACGACTTAGCGAGGTCGCTTCAAGTGCTTTATCTCGCTTGCCGTCAAGTAAATAGTCTGCAACTATACGAGCAGTCAACGGGGCCAGTAAAACTCCATTCCGAAAATGCCCTGTTGCATAAAAAAGTCCCGGCAATCTCTCGGATGGACCGATGATAGGCAGGTTATCCGGGGTTCCAGGTCGAAGACCGACTCTCACACCTTGAAACCAAGCCTTCCTCGCAGTTGGAATAATGTCACAAGTCATATCAATCAACTGTTGAACGCCGGCTACTGTCGCGCGCTCGTCAAACCCAACATCTTCAACAGTCGCACCAACGAGTACCGAACCATCTGTCCACGGAACCAAATAGCACTGATCTGTCCAAATGACACGCTCTGGCGGCGACTTTGGCCACCCCAAATGAAGCAGTTGTCCCCGGACTGGGCGAACCGGCACCGCTTCCTCTCCCTCAGCCTCAACCTGACCCGACCAACTTCCCGCAGCCATTACCACTGCATCGCACGAGACGGTGTCGACCGGTGTTTTAACTTGTAACGTCCCATTTCGACTGGAGACTCTAGCGGCCGACGTCGAAGGGGTAAATGTCACACCGTGAGCTCCTGCAGCTCGACGCAGTGCACTGGTTAAATCGGTAGCTCCAACAAACCCATGAGACTCAACTACAAGACCCGACAACACACTCGAAGACAGTTGTGGTTCTTCTTGATGAATGGACTTTTTATCAAGATATTCGGCAACGATGCCCAAGTCGCGGTAGGTGCCTACCATCCTTTTGAGTCGGTCGACTGAGGCGTTATCGCGTGCAATTTCTAATGTCCCGCTGCGGACATACTGTACAGTCGCCCCCGAATCATCCACCACACGTGAGACAAATTCGTCGTAGAGCTCAAGACTGCGTCCACCTAACTCAAAAAGCGCACTACCTTCATGTGCAGTAATGTAAGGGGCCAAGACGCCGGCGGAAGCTTGGGTGGCTCCCTGCCCTACCTCCCGACGGTCAATCACGTGAACGCGACTACCGCGCCTAGCTAGTTCATAAGCCACCGCGCAACCAATGACTCCTGCTCCCACGACTATGACTTGTGATGTCTTCTTCACAATTGCGTGCCCAACCACCAAGTTTACGGAGGCAGGGGGTTGTGTGTCTAGTGATTAGCTAATTGCGATAATAGGCCTCGATTGCCAACAGGTCACACCATGTTATAGTTCGCAGGTGCCGCACGACAAAATCGCGCAGGCGGTGCTTGAACGTGAAGAGGTTGTTCGATACCTCCAAGGCAATGAAAACGAAAGCCCCCTTGAAGCTCAAGAGCGGGTTTATGCCTACCTTGAAGAGCTCAGGACCACACAACGTTACAAGATGTACCGGGCTCTACAGCATCCGCTGTATCCACTTCTGAGAAAGATTGACCGCCAGGAAGTTCAAGTCTCAATTGCCAAGAAGGCAACACGGCACGGACGTGTAATTTACGCGTCGAATCATAAAAGCCACACAGACTATCTCGTTCAACCACTTATTCTTGACGACAACGGCATTCGTCCGCCGGTAATTGCCGCTGGAATCAATTTATTCGGCGGGGCGCTGGGATTGATCCACAAACACGTGACAGGCGCAATCCCGATCCGGCGAGACGCGCGTGCAATGAAAGATCCCGCCTACCTAGCAACTCTAAAAGCCTATGTTGCCGAAGTTCTCAAACGTCATGATTTATTCCTCTACTTAGAAGGTGGGAGGAGTTACAGCGGAGAACTTAAACGGTTCAAAACCGGTCTTCTCCATGCAGCAGCTCAGGCACGACGAACCGATTTGGTGGTGATTCCCGTCGCCATTGCCTACGATTTAGTGCTTGAAGACTTTGTTCTTTCTCGGCAGAGAGTGAAACACCAGCAGAGACCATTTGCCCGCGAAGTAGCAGAAATGATTCGATACGCCGTTGGTTATCAAAGTCGTGCGATCGTTGGTTTTGGCGAACCAATTAAACTAGCTGACTACGATCCAGACGGTCGGCGTTCAATGGTGCAGCTGAATCGAAGACTGCGTGATTCGATTGGTCGCCTTTACACCGTAGTACCTACAGCACTTGTAGCAGCAGCCATGCGTCCGTCTATTCAACACGGTGAACTAGAATCCAAAATCGATCGGCTAATAGACATTCTGAGAGCAGCGGGAGCTCGCCTAGACGTCGACACGGCGAAAGAAGCAATAGAGGCCGCTATCGCACCACTGGTAACCCGAGGAATTCTTGTCGTTGAAGGAAAACGCTATCGAGTACGTGAGCGCACGGTACTTCGATATTATGCACGGACGATCGAGCACCTTCTGAAAGATAAGAGGCGGCCCGCCTTGAGCAACTGAACGACTGCTTCGCCAAAGATTTGCGCATGTGAATCCCAGTACTATTGATCGGCAACTGACTGCCGACACAGCCGACAGTTAATAGCCGGATCGTACCGGAGTGAGTTCTTTTTACAACACCGAAAAAATCAATAACTCTGGAAACTCCCGTTCCTAGTCGACCCAATCAGCAATGAAAATGTTCGTGTCACCTTCTGCTTCACCGTCGCGATTCGAAGCGAAAACCAACTGATGGCCATCCTGAGAAAACATCGGAAAACCATCGAAAGTCTCGCCAAACGTGATCTGTTCTAAACCACCGCCATCGACATTAATAATGAACAAATCAAAGTTTCGGCCATCAGGATTGTGCCAGTTTGACGAAAAGATAATTCGCTCTCCATCTGGGTGCCAGAACGGACCAAAACTCGCTCCGCCGAGGTCAGTTACTTGGTGAAGATTGCTGCCGTCAGCGTCCATGACAAGAATCTCAAGTTCGGTGGGCCTCCAAAGTCCTTCATCCAGTAAACGCTTGTAATCATCATACTCGGGACCATCTGGTATTTCGCGTCCGCGAAATACGATTCTTGTCCCATCTGCTGAGAAGAACGGGCCGCCATCTGGACCCTGACGACTGGTCAATCGTCGCACGTCAGAACCATCCCCATTCATGGAGTAAATCTCCATATCGCCGTCACGGACACTCGTAAACACTACGCGTCCGTCTGGACCGACCGTCGCTTCGGCATCGTAACCTGGAGTTTCAGTCAATCGGGTCAATCCCGAACCATCTGGCGCTGCTCGAAACAGGTCGTACGTATCATAGATGGCCCAAACGTATCCAGCCGCAAAGCTGGGTGGAGGTGGACACTCGAGTCCACCAAGATGGGTCGACGCATAAATGATTGATTGGGAATCAGGGTAAAAGTATCCACAAGTCGTTCGGCCGTCTCCGGTTGAAACCATTCGAAGATTTGAACCATCCAAGCCCATCCTAAAAATCTGGTCACAAGGAACACCTTCCCTGGTCGACTGAAAAATCAACTCAGAACCATCTGAAGTGAAATAGGCTTCGGCGTTTTCACCGCCGAACGTCAACTGCTGAAGGTTTGCGAGATGTATTTCATGGTCGGCTGACTCCTCATCACTGGATTCAACTATTTCAACCATAGTTTCTTCAGAGCTCGGCGCTCCGCATGCCAACATTAAGACAATTGAAAAAATCGTGAGCACGAACCTGAACCATTGCCACTTCATCTAATCCTCCTACCCGATCTCACTATGCTCCAAATGGGAAACCCTTCTATCGTCGACCAAGAAGTTCCAACATTCCAAGAGAAAGCCACGGCACATAAGTAATCAATATTACGCCAAGACCCAAAATGAGCAGCACCGGCAAGGCCGCTCGATAGACGTGCAAAATTGGACGATCGAACCGGTAAGACGCAAAGAACAGGTTAAGTCCAACGGGAGGCGTCAAGTAACCCAGTTCAAGATTGGCAATAAAAATAATGCCTAGATGAATCGGATCTACCCCATATGCAGCGCCCATCGCACTAATTAACGGCACGACGACAAAAATCGCCGAAAAAATGTCCATAAGACAACCAACAAGAAGTAGAAAAATATTTAGGGCGAACAGAAACAGCAACGGGGATTGGATCTGTGACTGAGTCCATTCAAGAAGGCGGAAAGGAAGGTCTGCATCCAGCGTGTAGGCGGTAAACCCCTTGGCTGCCGCCAAGATGATCAGGACTCCGCCGACTAGAACAACTGACTCGCTAACGGCAGCGTGCAATCCCTTCAAAAAAGGAAAATCACGATGGATGAGTCCAGTTGATACAAAGGCGTAGATCGCTGCTAAAGCCGACACTTCGACCAGTGTCGCCCACCCACTAAAATAAGAACCCAAGACAACAATCGGAAGTCCGAGTTCCCATTTCGCTTCCCAAACCGCCGGCCATACGCCGGCAGCAACAAACGGTCGACGTCCTGCACCAGTAATCAGACCTTCACGCATGCCCCAGGCTGAGACAAGTCCGATCAGTAGAAATCCTGGCAATAGCCCGGCGACAAAGAGGTCTTCCAAGGACACTCCTGCAACGACGGCATACAAAATCAGTGGAAGCGCAGGGGGTAAAAGTAGGCCTAGCGACCCAGACGCCGTCAATAGTCCTACCGAAAAACGATCCCGATAGCCATCTTTAAGAAGAGCAGGAAGCAGCAACCCACCGAGTGCCAAAATAGTGACACCTGACGCTCCAGAGAAGATCGTAAAAAATGCACAAACAACAACGCATACAACCGCCGTTCCACCGGGCACCCAGCCAACCAGAGCTCGGAACAGACGTAGAAGACGTTCCGAGACCCTGCCTTGAGCCAAAATACAGCCAGTCAACGTAAACAGTGGAATGGCGGGAAGAAGCGGTTCAGTAGCGAGATCGTATGCATAAAGTGCAACTTGCGCAGGTGGCACAAAGAGTGTCATGTACAAAAAGACACCAGCCCCTGCCAACACCGTAAAAATAGGCGCACCCGCCACCGCCGCCGCTACTACTAGTAATACCCAAGGCCACGCGGAAGTACCGTCAAGAAAATCGTAGGAATTACTCAGCCACAACCCAGCCAGCAACCCCAGCGCCGCTAATATTCGCTGGCCCCATGATTCACCCACATGCCACATCAGGCGGAATGCAATCAGCAGAAACGAAAAAGGAAGCACCAGAAGGACAACCCACACCGGAACACCGAGCGCAATCTCTGAGCCGAGGTCGCGTTCAACCAAAACCACATCTACGGCACCTATGGCAAGAATCACTGACACTGCCCCGCCGAACATAGCCGCGAGCACCTTCGCCACAGTGCGCACCCGCCCCTCAGGCATGAGTGTCCCGGTTGCGAGAGCAATCAATTTTCCTTCTCTGGTCGCGAGTGTCGCGCCGAGAAAGCCGACCCAGAGAGTTAAATGTTGAACAAAGGGAATCGACCCTGGAATACCACCAGCTATGAACGGGCGAATAGTTATTTCTGCCAAGGGAAGCAGAACCATAGCCACAAGGGCCGCCGCAGCTACCAAGTCCTCAATACTGTGGAGAAACCTGAGAAGACTTGGTCCGTTAGGTGCCGAGTGTGGCGACACATCCGTTCTGGGATGCTCAGTAGCACTCATCAATTCTGAGAAGAATTCACTGCGTCACCAACAACAGAACTGTTTGCTATCGACCACGAAAACTGTTCCGTTCCCTTAGAGCAAGATCATAGATGTCTTGTGGAACCATGGTTCCGCGCATCGACGAGGTCAACTTATCGGCTGTCTGACGAAATGTGACAATGGCCGCTTCATCCGGCATTGAAACTGTTAGTCCACGACCACGCATTAGGTCTATCGCTTCGCGGTCCTGCCTTGGAACTTCATCCCACTGATTATCTTCGAACTCCTTACCAATCGACAGAAACGCCCCTTGGTCCTCAGAACTTAGTCGATCCCAAGCCCTGCCAGTCACCAGTAGAGCGTTAATGACCGGCGCGAGAGGCACATCGAGCATGTGCGGTGCTGAGCGATAATATTGCACCAACATCACTGCGTAAGGCGGTAGTGGATACGCATTGATTAGACCGGTATTTAAGCCCATCGCAACGTCCGTCACTGCCAGTGGAACTGGATCAAATCCATTCTCCTTATACCACTGCACCATTGCGTCGTCTCCTGACGACGTAAAGATCTTGGCGCGTCTCAAATCTTCAAGAGTGGACACAGGCTCAGCCGTAAAGAAATGTGCCCACCCCGTGTGACCCCAGCCAATCAGCACAAATCCCTGATCAGCCAGAGCGTCTTCAAACGTCGACCTGAGCGCTGACAGGACGTGGCGAGCTTCGTCATCAGATTGAAAGAAAAACGGCATGCCCAAGACATTAAATACCGGATCGATTTCGGCGAGGGCCGTTTGTGAAAGAAGTGCCGCCTGGGTCGAATTTAGTTTCAGGCGTCGTACGATAGTAGCCTCGTCTCCCTGGGAACCCGAGGCAACGCGCAACCGTACTCTTCGATTCGTGACTTGCTGAAGATCAGCCGCCATCTCCTTCAGCGCCCTGTCCCACAAAGAGTTTGGTGGGGCAATCGATCCAAGGGTGATTGGCCTCTGAGCAAGAAGGAAAGCCGGACTGACCAACAGGGATACAGCGATGGCAATTCGAAGCAACCTCATCGTTAATTTTCTTCCTCCCTAATTGGCTCCTCAAACAGCTCATCGACATGATCGAGAAGCAGACGGGCCCGTTTCTGATTCACCAGATTCACCAGTCGGAGGCTGATATCAGCCTCCGGGTCAACAGCAAGCGCGGAACCAAGCAACGACTCAAACTCCGCGCGGTCCTGCGCCGCCAACGATACCCCAGTTGCCAAGGCAAGATAGGGTGAGGCATCAAGACCATTTGACAACTCTACCGCACGCTCAAAGTGAACACGTGCACGGCTGGAAGACCCCCCGAGTAACTCTGGAACCGATTCAAGTGCAATGGACGCTGAATGCAGCGCTCCACGAT
>Ga0310121_10004975_pt1 | contig 11543 bp, 10 predicted proteins | sample CB27_Tmax_986_MG_FD_203504 | JGI IMG/M metagenome (GOLD analysis project Ga0310121, IMG submission 203504) | Marine microbial communities from Western Arctic Ocean, Canada - CB27_Tmax_986 | ecosystem: Environmental > Aquatic > Marine > Oceanic | place: Canada: Western Arctic Ocean | collected...
GGCCGATGACCGTCACCGTCGTGTCACGGGCGAGCGAATTCCAGCGCACAACCGCCGGTACCAGGGAAGAACCCGCCATCCTGGTATCGCAGTTCGCCGTTGACCCAGGTCATGCGAACTCGCGAGCGCAGCGCGATGCCAGTGAACGGGCTCCAGCCGCATTTCGAGTAAATCGGGTCCGGGGGAGTCGGCATCGTGGGATCGACCAGCGCAAGGTCGGCCCAGTAGCCTTCGCGAATGAATCCGCGCGCGGCGATGTCGAATAGGCGGGCCGGCGCATGCGCGGTCTTCTCCACCACGGTTTCGACCGTGAATCGCCCGGCGTGCACGTGCTCGAATAATGATGCCATCGCGTGCTGTACCAGTGGCAGGCCCGCGGGCGCTTCGGTGTAGGGCCGCGCTTTCTCTGCCACGGTGTGTGGCGCATGGTCGGTCGCAATGACATCGATTCGCCCGTCATTGACCGCGGCCCACAATGCCTGCTGATCGGCGGGCGACTTAATGGCCGGGTTGCACAAGATCGCCGCGCCCTTGGTCGTGTACGATTCGTCGTTGAAAAATAGATGGTGGACGCATGCTTCCGCCGTGATCCGCTTACCGGCGAGGCCTCCCGAGTGGAACAGGTTGAGCTCCCGCGCCGTCGTGATGTGCAGCACGTGGAGCCGCGCGTGGTGACGCGTGGCCAGCTCGACCGCGAGGCTGGACGATTGGTAACAGGCCTCTTCCGACCGGATACGGGGGTGCTCGCTGAACGGAATGTCATCGCCGTATCGGGCGCGGGCGGCCGCTTCATTGGCGATGATGGTCGGGGTATGTTCGCAGTGCGTCGCAATGACCAGCGGCGAGCCGGCAAAGATGCCCTCGAGGGTGCGTTCGTCATCGACCAGCATGTTGCCAGTGCTCGATCCCATGAACACCTTGACACCACACGCGAGCCGCTGGTCGACCGCTTTGATCGCTTCGAGGTTGTCATTGGTGGCACCAAAGTAGAAGCCGTAGTTCGCCATCGACCGGGCGGCGGCTCGGGCGTGCTTGTCCGCGAGTGCCTCGGCCGTGACCGTCTGCGGCTTGGTGTTCGGCATTTCCATATAGCTGGTGATGCCGCCGGCCACCGCTGCGCGTGATTCGGTCTCGATGGTCGCCTTGTGTTCGAATCCCGGTTCGCGGAAGTGCACCTGGTCGTCGATCATGCCCGGCACCAGGTAGGCGCCGGCCGCGTCGATTACCACCGCGCCCACCGGTGCCCCGGTATTGACGCCGAGGATGCGACCATCGGCAACGACGAGGTCGCCCTCGATGATGGTGCCTTCGTTCACGATCCGGGCGTTGACGATGCGATAGGCCACGCCACTAGCTTAGGACACTACTGTGATCGGTGTCCTGAGGGCAGTTGTCTTGCCTTCGTCCAACTCCCGGCCGGTATCGACCGGTGGCCAGAAACGGACAAGTCAGGATGGCCACGTCATGGGCACTATTCATCTCCGGTTGCTGGGGCTTACGTCACGCGGGCGATTCCTCCACCATTCGATTCCAGCGTGACAACTCGTATGAGAGCTGCCGACGTCCGGCCGCCGTGAGCGCATAGAATTTCGCTCGACGGGTAGACGTTCACGGATGCGCCCGCGATCTTGGTCGGAGTGGCCGTGCTGGCCGCGATGCCGGCGGCGGTCCGTGCCACCCGGCTCGACCCGCTGACCGTCATCCGCTTAGAGTAGCGGTGACTATTCGACAGTCCACTGTGTCAGTGGTCACGTCCTTCACGAGGCGCGCCGTCCAGTGGCGTGCCGTTGCCCTCGCCGACCTCGACAGACCAGGCGCGAGTCCACCGCGCGGGCCAGGGGAGACTGGCCAGCGCCACGGTCACCGTCGCGGACGATCGCGATGCTCTTGTCGGCGATCCATTTGTGTGGGGTAGTCAAGTACTCGGTCGCGCGCCGACGGAGGGAGATTGGGGTTCGTACGACATTGTGGGCAAAGCCCAGGGATATCTGGCGCCTGATGGCCGGACAGGGCATCACGGCCACCGGGCGGTCCGGCCGGCTCTACGAGGACGGTGCCGGCGCCCCCGGGCCTGGGGCGCCGCCGTCACCTTGCTGATTGGCGTAGGCGCGCTCGCCTACGCGGTGCCCGCGAACCGGGCAAGCCGTGTCGAATCGACCCGCGCTAGGGCTCGACTGAATCCCGGACAGATCGAAACAAGGACGCACGAATGCGCGACCCGCAGCCACAGAGTGGAGCACTCGGGGTCCCCGCGGAGCGGACGCGTGGGGTCCGGGGCAGCCCCGTCTGAGCACTAAATCCCGTCTTCCATGCGAATGGTGATCGTCTCGCACAGCCCCTCGAGGGTGCGATGCTCGTCGTCGCCAATCTGGACGCTGAAACGGTGCTCACCAGCTTCGAGCGTCATCTCCATCCCATCCGAGCCGTCGCCAAAGTGAACCCACGGGTCGGCGGCCGGGATAATCTCGCCGGCCGGAAGGCATTCGGCGTTGACGCCCAGATGGTAGTGGCCCATGTCCGCGCGCGGGCTGGAGACTTCCCCGGGGACCGGGCTGACTTCGAAGCCCTCTGTCCCGAACGTGAACCCAAGCGGAATCTCGGTCGCGTGGTCCGTCTGGTCCCTCGGCGCCACGAAGAACACACGCGGCGCAGCCGCGGGCGCCTCGGCCATCTCAGCCGACCCGGCGTCGCCGGACTCGGCTTCGCCCCCGCCGCCGCACCCCACCGCCCCGACCGCCACGACCGTCGCCAGGGCCACTGCACCAGCCATCCTCACTGATTTCTCAAATCGCTGCACACGCACATTCTCCCCCTTGTGTTGACGATATCTTGCTTGTCCCGACCGTCCGGTCGGCACCTCAATACTCGAAAATCCGCGCCAGCAGCCGACGCCTCGATTCGCCGACGTTCTCACGGGACACCGGGTATTGTCTTACATTTGAAGCGACCGTTGCACCAGGATGGCTCTTCCGGAGTGGTCACCGGAACACTGGCCGGCGACACAGTCACGAGTACTGGCGACTAGGTCGGCCGATTGGCCAGCACAAGACCCGCCCCGGCCGCCGCCATCAGAATGCCAAGATAGAACACCGGCGACGGGCTGTTTTGCGGCGGATTGTAAAGCATGGCCACGAAGGTGCTGACCACCGGCGCGCCGGCGAACACCAGAGGTGGCACCACGGTGGGCCGCCCGCCGTTCACCAGCGCAAGGACGATACCGAGCGCCCCCAGCGCGCCCAGCACCCCGGCGGCGATGGTGAAGGTCATCCCCCCCGACGTGAAGAGGTGCCAGGTCCCAGCTTTCGCGATCATCGTGCCCGGAATCAGAATCGCAACGAGCAGATAGGCCACGCCAACCATCAGGAAGGCATGCAGCCCGCTGCCGCCCAGCGCCAACTGGCCTTTGTGCAGTGTCGGAATATAGGTTCCCCAACTCAACACAGTCAGCAGGACGAACGGCAACCAGCTACGCATTCTTGTGCTCCTTCCACGAGCCCCGGTGTTCCGGGCAACGACCAAACGCCGTATTGTATCGTAGGGATGTGAAGCGACACCCAGGTCTGGTCCCGCTCTCGCACGATCACCACGACACGCTGGTCATTGCCCAGGGGCTCATCCGGGGACACTCGTCGGCGCCCCGCTCTGACTGGCCCAGAGAGCGCCGGGCCCAACTCGACCGTGTCGTGACGTTCTTTGCCCACACCTTGCAGCCGCACTTCGAAGCGGAAGAGACCTGGGTCTTCCCGACCGCCGCCAAGTCGCTGACTAGAGGCGCTACGCTGATCGAAGACCTTTTGGCGGAGCATGAACAAATACGCGCACTGGTCTCCGACCTCCAGCATGATCCAGCGGATGACCTCGAGACCAGGCTCCCGGCTCTGGGCCATCTACTCGTCTCGCACGTGCGAACCGAAGAGCGGGTGTTGTTCGAAACGATGCAGCGAGAGATGCCCAGCGCCGCTCTGGACGCGATCGGCGCTCGCCTCGCCACCTTGCCCCGGAGAGGCCCGTCGTGCGGACTCCCACGCCGACCGGCCGCCGACGGGTGAGCGCCACGCGCCGCCACGAAAATCCAGACTTCAGCACGTCGAATCGTGAGCGGCCGGCTCTCAACACCCCAGGGCCCGATCAGCGGGTCCGAAGCAGCAGATCCGCCGATTGCAGAATCTTCGCCCGAAGGCGATGCGGAAAATCTGGAGCGAGTCCGTCGAGAAAATGACGGACGATATCGGCCGCCTCGGAAGAATTGTGACCACCGAGGGTGGCGTCGAGCCAGTTCGACGGAAAAAAGATGTCGCCCGTGCGCTGAATCTCTTCGACCATCTCCAGGCTCGGGCCGATGAACTGGCGGGCATGCGCCGCCCGCAATGGGTGATGCAAGTGCCCTAGTGCGGCGATGACCCAGGGCTCGCGCTCACGGCCGCCCGGCTCGGCCATCTGTTGGAAGAAGAGTTCCCGCGTGAGTGGCGCCTCAGACAGCGACGGGCGGACGAACTCGAAGCGAGCCAAGCGGTCGGGGTTCTCGATCCGAGCGGACTGCTGTTCGAGAATATCCTGGCCGTCGGCGACCCCACGCACCGCCAGTCCTTCGGCCAGCGCAATGAAATCGGTCTCCGCGAGACTCAGGCCCCGTATCTGCTCGTCGCCGGCCCAGAGTCGCCGCATCCGCTCGACGCCTGAGTCGGAGAGGACCACGAGGCGCCAGGCCTGGAAATAGGCGGCCTTCAGCGTCCCCGGGCTGTTGACCATCCCTGCCCACAAGGCTCGTTCCACCTCTCTCGAGACGGCTGTGCGTGCATCGTCGGACAGCAGCCTCCAAAAGGTCGTGCGCAGGTACCGCAACAACCGCTGGGTGTTCTGCTCGACCGTCTCGGCCGCGAGGCCGGCCAGCAGACGCTCGAGCCAGATCTCGGGCGCAATCTCGCCGTCGAGTACGTCTTCCCACAACGTGGCCCAACCGACTCCCCGAATGAGCGGGTCACCCACGCCGGGGAGCCCCGCCAGTAGCCCGTCTCTACTGCGACCATCGAGCCGAAAACGCCCATACTCGATGCCGGCTGCGTTTGGAACAATGAAGCGCGGGCGGCCGCGTGTGGTGTCACGTTCGAGCGTCACCGAGGCCGCCGACAGCGCCACGGGGATCCGCACATCCTCGTCGTCGTAGGCGAGGAGCAGTTCGAGCTGTTGCGGCCACAGGCGACCTCGGCCATCCGGATCACGCTGCGAGACCGTCAGGGTCGCGCCCTGGGTCCACTGCCCCTCGACCACAACCTCGACCAGCGGGCGCCCGGGCTCTTCGACCCAGACGGCACTCCAGGCAGCTAAGTCGGTATCGGAACGTGTGTCCAGGATCCGGATCAGGTCGGGCCAGGTAGCATTCCCATATCGAAACGTGTCGAGATACTCACGTAACCCATCGCGGAACGACTCCTCGCCGACCAGCCGCTCGAGGTGTCGCATGACGATGGGCGCCTTCTGATAGATGATCGGGCCGTAGAGAGTGCCCGCCTCTCGCAGGTTGTCCAGCGTCTGTCGAATCGGATTCGCCCCGGCTGTGCGGTCGACCGCGTACGCACGGTCGTGGTGCGCGAGGAAGAAACGAAGGTCGTGGTCCACCTCGGGGAATGACGGATGAACGATCTTCGCCGCCATGAAATTGGCGAAGACTTCCTTGGTCCAAACGTCATCGAACCAGTTCATCGTCACGAGGTCGCCGAACCACATGTGCGCGGTTTCGTGCGCGATGAGGCTGGCGCGGCCGAGAAACTGCTCCTGGGTCGCCGACTCATCGAGCAACAAGCTCGATTCTCGGTAGAAGATGGCGCCGGGATGCTCCATGCCACCGTACTGGAACGGCGGCAGCAATACGAAATCGAATTTGCCGAATGGGTAGGGAATCTGGGTATAGTCCTCGAGCCAGGCCAGCGACGCCGCATGCAGGTCGAAGATCGCGCCGCCGTTGCGCGCCACCTTCTCCGCGTCGGTCTCGCGATGCAACATCCGGAACGTACGCCCGTCTCGCTCCGCGGTGGTAATCCGAAAATCTCCAACCGCGAACGCGAAGAGATAGGTTGGAATCGGTTCGGTCGCAGCGAACCGGTGGATGGCGCTGCCACCCGGCTGGGGCGACGGCGGCGCGAGATCTAGCGCCTCGCCATTGGCCACCGCCTCCCAGTCGGCCGGAACCTCGAGCGTCAGGGAGAACCGAGCCTTGAGATTCGGTTGGTCGAAGAGCGGCAGCGAGAAGTGCGCGCGGTCCGGGACGAACAAGGTGTAGAGAAACGCGTTGCCGCGATTGAGCGCCTCGTCGCCAGCGGTAAATTCGACCGCCACCTCGTTGCGCTGCCCCGAGTTGAGCGCGGCGGCCGGCACAATCAGATGGTCGTCACTGACCCGCCAGACGACGTCGGCGCCATTCGCGCTGACCATCCGAACGCGCTCGGCCGCGTCTTTGAAGTCGAGTACCAGATCCCGCCCGCGGTCGTCGGACCAGCCGAACTCTGCCACCAGGGCGCCAGTGATTGGCGTGTCGCGCGCGCGGGGCACGGTGAGACGATACGCATACTCGATGTCGGACAACGTGGCGGCGCGCAGCTGGGCCAGCTCCCACGAAACGCCAACCTGCAACGCAGACGGTGTCACCCCCTCCCCTCCACAGCCCACCTGCACGACCAGCGCCGAGACGAGCGTGGCGCCTCGGAACGACCTGGACAGAAACGGATGGGGCATGAGGCGGCGCGATCCTCTCAGCTACGGCTCGACGGCACAGTCACCGTAATACTGTTCCGGCCTCGAAGTGAACCCGACCAGCTGCGTATCGGTGTACTCGTGACGGGTGTGCACCGCCATGAATCTGCCATCTCTGATCTCGCGATCGATGACGGTGGTCGTGTACAGCGGACCCACCGTGAACATCTGGACCAGATGCAGATAGTCGCCAGTTTGACGCACGATGATCTGCGACGCGCCGTATGGCCCCACGATCTCCGCGGTGGCGCCGTCGGTATCTATCTCCTCGAACCGCAGGGACAACGTGGATGGTCCCACGTCACCCCCAGCGTCGCCGTCGGCCCAACCGGCGGTTGACATCACGCTGAACGCGCAGTCGAGACCAGTGGCGTTCAGCAGCCGCTCTTGTCCAAGCGCGTGCCCGACCGGTACGAGCGACATGATGAGCGTGACAATGATCCTGTGGTTCGTACCCGGCCTGGTCGACAGCATGCATCCCCCCTAGTGCGTTACACTCCGTGGATTCTATCTGGTACGCCATGAGATTCCTGACGCTCACGCTGCTCTTCATCGCCGTGGTCGGTCTGCACGGACAACCCGTTCTCGACCCGATGGTCAGAGATCGCCTCGTCCGGCTATTTCCCGACGCCAACTCCTTCACGCCGAAGGAGGGATCGCCGCCGCACTTCAAAGCCTACAGTGGGGACGCCGGCGAGCGCGCGCTTCGCGGCTACGCCTTCTACACGACTGATCTCGAACCACTGGAGCGCGGATACGACGGTCCGATCCAGGTATTGGTCGGCGTCGACCTCAAAGCAGCGATCACCGGCATCCTGGTCGTCCGACACCAGGAACCCTACGGCTCATTTTCGGTCGACACCCCGGAGTTCGCGGCGCAGTTCATACAGAAAAGTATCCGCGATCGCTTTCGCGTCGGGTCGGACATCGATGCGGTGGCAACGGCGACGATCTCGGTGCGATCGGCGTCCCGCGCTATCCGCAACGGCTCTCGCCGTATCGCCAAGCGGTTCCTGGTCCCCACAGACTCGAAGTGATGCGCAGACTCTGGATACTGTTGTTCGTGCTGCCCCTGGTCTGGGCGGGACCCGTCTACCCGGCGTTTGCGACCGCTCAACCGACGACCGATGACTCGACCGAGCCACCGGGCGACACCAATCGGGGGCTGGAGAACGAGGGTAAGGACTTGTGGGATTTCGATGACGAGGAGGAAGACGTCGAAACCTGGGGCGCCTTGGTTCGGGATCAGGCGCCCGACCTCTCGCTCTTCACGTTGTTCGCCACACTCACCCTGGTCAGCTTCTTCCGTAAGAGTGTCTGGCTGAAGTACGTCACGTTCGTCGTGGCAATCGGCTACATGGGGTTCGCGAAGAGCCAGCTGATCTCGGTGGTCAATATCTATGGCGCGATGACCGGCAACATGCCGGTCTTCCGCTACAGCCTCGCCTGGTATCTCTTCGCCGCATTCACCGTCGTCTCGACCGTGCTGTGGGGCCGACTCTACTGCGGCCGCGTCTGCGCGTATGGCGCACTCACCCAGCTTCTCGACCGCTTCGTGCCGGCCCGGCTGCGCGTCAACGTACCGCCATGGCTCGAGCAACGTGCCGCGTGGGTCAAGTACGGCCTGCTGGCGACGACCTTGCTGTACTTCCTGGTCACCGCCAACATCACGGCGTATCGCTATGTCGAACCGTTCTGGCTGTTCACTCGGCGCGGCTCGACGGGGATGTGGATAGGTCTGGCGGTTCTGCTCGTCGTCACGGTCTTCGTGCGTAACCTCTACTGCCGGTTTCTCTGTCCCGTCGGCGCGGCGCTTGGTTTGCTCTCGAAGTTGACGGTCTTCAAAATCAAGCGCTGGTCAGAGTGCAACACCTGCAAAATCTGCGAAAAGACCTGCGAATGGGGAGCGATCCGCGGACCGCAGATCGTGATGACCGAATGTGTCCGGTGTGACGATTGCGAGCGGCTGTATCACGACACCTCCCGCTGTCCCCACTGGCTCATTCTGGCGCACGCAAAGCTGCGTGGAACATTGTCGTCGGTCAAGGCGGCTGTCACCGGCTGACGGTGCGTCGCCGGCGGGCCGGATGGCGCTGACCAACTATCTCCCACAAAGAGTTGTGGTGACGACGTTGCTCTACACTATGGGGCCGGTCTGTACGGACGGCTTGGCATTGTCGCTGGGCTACCGCTGGTGGCCCTCATCTTCACGGAGCAGGCCTGCTGAGCCGCTCGTGGATGGTCCGTTCCCCTTTCGGCCCAGTCGAGTGGCTGCGGCGCGACACGATCGAGCACTGATGTCCACTTCATCCGTAACACGCAGGCCTTCTGCGGGCTTCGGGCTAGAGCGTAGCGGACACTGCAGGCGCAGCGTGCCATTCTCATGTCGAGACACGACGCCCGGTCGAGCTGCTGGTCTGGGGCACATCGCGTCGTCCATGCGATGATGAGGATCAACCTACGTGGCCACACCGGGCACGGTCTGGTCGAAAAGGAGGCGTTGCGATGAAGCGGTTCTTGCTGGCGGCCTGCATCTTGTTCTTGATATCGGTCCCGGCGCGGGCCCAGTCGCACGCGGAGCAGATCGCGCGGGCCACCCTGGCTGCACCACCGTCGATGCGGGCAGACGCCATGGTGATCCGCATGGCGGCCGACGGGAGCCATGAGGTCCTGCGCGACGGGTCGAACGGGTTGGTCTGCTGGGACCGCTCGGACGAGCCGACCCGCTCGTTCAGCGTGCAGTGCACGAGCATCGAGAACCTAGACCGCATCAAGCAGAATCGGGCCTGGAACATGTCCGGTAAGACGGCGGAAGACATCCGGGCGATGCGAGACACGGCCGAGGGCGACGGCTCGCGAAAAGTCTCCACGTTCGGAAGCGTGTACTACACGCTGAACGGGGAGGACGCCGATTCGGCGAACATCCACCTCACGGTAGCGGTGCCGTTTGCGACGGCCGAGTCTCTCGGCCTGCCGGATCAGGGCAGCTACACCCAGACCGGCACGTGGATCATGGAACCTGGCACCACGTCTGCCCATATCATGTTGCCGGGACGGTAAACCCAAAACATCAGAGAAAAGATACGCACATGATCCATTCCACCACTCGTGGGCTCATCCTCGCGTCCATCGTCGCGATGGCGGCCACCGGGATCTCCGCCGCCAACGACAACTGGCCGCACTTTCGGGGCCCGACCATGAACGCCACGGTCGCCGACAACCCCAACCTCCCGGAGACCTGGAGTCAGACGGAGAACGTGGAGTGGATTGCCGACATCCCAGGCATTGGCTGGTCGAGTCCCGTGGTCTGGGGCAATCGGGTGTTCCTGACCACGGTGACCGCGGTGGGTGAGTTCGAACAACCCAAGCCTGGACTCTACGCGCCGAACGGCCGTCCCATCCCGCCGCCGCTCGAGCACGACTGGCTCGTCTTCTGCCTGGACCTCGAGTCCGGCGATGTACTGTGGCAACGATCGGTCAAGGCAGGCCGCCCCGACTTCCCCCGCCACATGAAGAACAGCTACGCATCGGAGACCGCCACTACTGACGGCGAACGGGTCTATGTACGGTTTGGCGAGTTGGGGCTGTTTACCTTCGACATGGACGGCAACGAGATCTGGAGCGCCTTGATTCCGCACATGCCCACCAAGTCCGACTGGGGCTCAGCCTCGTCGCTGGTGCTGCACGACGATAAATTGATCGTGCTGTACGACAACGAGGAAGAGTCATGGCTCGCCGCGCTCGACACACACACCGGCACTGAGATCTGGCGCACGGCACGCGAGGAGGTATCGAGCTGGGCTACCCCCTACATCTGGGAGAACGACCAGCGCACGGAGATCGTTACCTCAGGCGTCAACCGTATCCGTTCCTACGACCTCGATGGGAAACTGCTGTGGGAGATGAACGGCGAGATGTCCTGGGCTTCGATCGCAACGCCGTTCTCGAGCCACGGACTCGTGTTTGTCAATTCGGGGTACTTCCGAGACGAACATCGACCGGCCTACGCCATTCGTCCCGGAGCCAGCGGCGACATTTCACTGCGTGACGGGGCCACGTCCAACGAGTATGTCGCCTGGTATCAGCCGAAGGCTGGCAACTACAACACCTCGCCGCTCGTCTATGGCGACATCTACTACAGCTTGCTGGATCGCGGGTTCTTCGAGAGCTATGACGTCATGACGGGAGAACCGATCTACCGTCATCGTGTCCGAGTCGGGGCGAGTTTCACGTCGTCGCCATGGGCCTACAACGGGAAGATCTTCGCGCTGAGCGAACAGGGCGACACCTACATCATCCGGGCAGGTCGTGAGTTCGAGGTCATGGGCGTCAATAGCCTCGACGAGATGGCCATGGCATCGCCGGCGATCGTCGGAGACCGGCTGCTCATCCGGACCCAGTCAAAGGTCTACAGCATCAAGAAGTAGCTCAACGTTCCGTCCCCGCACGAGGACCCCCAGCGCCGTCATACGCCTGTCACGGCTTGGCCGGTGTCTGCTCCATAGACCGATTCCAATAGGTCATGCCCGGCGCGCGCGCTGGGCTGCCTGCCCTTAGACCCAAGTCTGTGCCCGACGTTTATCATCGGACACACGCCCAGCGCCAGTACTGCGATCACCGGCATCGAACATGTGGCTGCCAGGCGACCGGTGTTCGATTCACGTAAGCACTCCACGGCCGTGCTGAAGTAGCTCCAATGGTGTCGCGCACCGCGTCGACGATGATGCCGTCACCGACCAGCATCGGGGTGGCGTTCAGTTGACTATAATACAAATGTATTACAATATCTTTACATG
>Ga0310121_10004979_pt1 | contig 11534 bp, 7 predicted proteins | sample CB27_Tmax_986_MG_FD_203504 | JGI IMG/M metagenome (GOLD analysis project Ga0310121, IMG submission 203504) | Marine microbial communities from Western Arctic Ocean, Canada - CB27_Tmax_986 | ecosystem: Environmental > Aquatic > Marine > Oceanic | place: Canada: Western Arctic Ocean | collected...
GCGGCACCGTGTGGGGAAGACGAAACCGGTTTTCGTTGTGGTTAATCAAGGTGCCGGCTTCGAGTCGGCGGGACATGATGGCGACGTTGTCACCCGGCGCTGCGAGGCGCGCGACCTGATCAAAACAGAATTCCGGTCCGCGTGCATCCATAAAATAGCGGTCGATATTGTCTCAACTAATACCTTGGCGACCAGAGCAACACGCGCCGGAAGATGCCGCCCCAGTTGTCGTCGCAGCGGACGCGCACGGTGATCTCATGGTCCTTGCCCGCGGTGATGACGCTGGATACGTCGATGTCGTAGTTCTGCTTGACGACGTTGTACCACCACGGCCGCGGATAAGGTTGATAACCGGCGAATTGGCCGTTTACCCAGACAAGCACCTCTCCGGCCACACCGCCGAAGTTCATCTTGATACTGCGGCCCTCAAAATGTTTGGGCACGCGCACCGTGGTCCGGTACCAGCCAACGCCGTCAAAGCCGTGACCGTCGTTCGTTTCGTAGCCCTGGCCTTCCCAGAAAAGCGTCGTGCGCAATGGTTTCCATTTCGTCGTGTCATGATTGGGATCGAACCAGCGATAGGTGATGCCCTCACGCCGAGGGTCGACGGTAAACGACCATACGTCCGGCGTCATCACGACCAGTTCACCTTCCGTACCGTCGATCTTCGCGGACCGGGCGCGGTTGAACTTGGCCCACCCTCCCGGCATGTGCCAATGCTCGTCACCCTCGTCGGTGCGATCGAGGTCGCCAACCTTGTAGAGGACGGTGTCAACCTGGTCAATTCGTTTGCGCAGCGCGTGGATTTCATCGGCGAGGTTGGCCGCATCGGCGAAGCGGGCTTCGTCCTCGGCCTGACGCATTCGCAGATAGAGCATCAGGTTGTCAAAACTAAATCGGATTGCCTGCACGCGGCGGCTTTGCATCTGCGTGACTGCCGCCGCTTCGGCATCACGAACGTACTGTTCGATCTTGCGCACCTCGTCGATAGGGTAGATGATCTTGAGCAACTCATCCTCGAAGTAATATGCGTGCTGCTGATGTCCTGGCGCGTTGTATAGCATCTGCTCGAGTGCATCGCGGAAGCGGCGCACGTGCGGGCCGGACGGGCCGAACATCTTTGCGTAGTACTCGTCGAGCATTTGGCTAACGTCTGCCTGTGCGTTCCACATCAGCCGGGCGCGCACGTAGAGGTTAGCGCCCTGATTCATGATGGTGACCTGTGATTGCTGGAGGATGCCGCGCACACCAAGCTTGTCCATCAGGGGCATCTCGATCGCGAAACGATTTGTCGCGGGCATGGGCAGGCCATTTTCGATCAGCAGTGTGGGTTCGTAGTCGTAGATAAACACCTTGTCCGATATCTCGCACCATGTTTTGAGGATTTCGAAATTGGCGTCGCGTTGCCAGCACCGACCGGATCCGGGTAGATGGCGGGTGCACTGCTCGATGGGGGCAAACCAGGGCGCGAGATTTGGATGTGGCTTATGCTTGAGCGGTTGCAAAAAGTAATTGTTGTAAACAAGAAAACCGTATCTCTTGCCGGGCCGCTTCGCCTCCACGCGTTCGGCGACGCCGTTGTAATACGCTATCAATGCATCGGTCGAATGCTCCTGGTTCATGTTCCACGGATGGCGCAGTCCCAACGCCTTCGCGCCGATGTTCCTGGCACTGGTATCACCCCAACTGAGGCTGAACCATTTTGTCTTGGGGCTGCGATCGAGTTGATCCAGGATCTGGGTTGCCATGATCTCGGAGGCGTCGGGTTTGGAGATGTCCGGGTGCGGCGTGTGGCCGCCGTTGTACTGATAGTCCCTCGACAAGCGCATCCTGCGCGCCCATGGGCCCGTGGATTCTCCGGCTCCGTGGTCGCCGCTGAACCACATCGAGCGCATGTCAAACGTGGGTGCCTGCACGGTGTTGATCGGACCGGCGAGAGCGATCGTGGAAGACTGGGGCACAATCTCGCCCAACTCACCGGGCCAGAACCATCTGCACCCAAGCCGCTCAAGCAGTTCGTACGTGCCGAAGAGCGTTCCTGTGGATCGTACGCCACGGATCGCTATGGTATTGTTTTTCGTGCGGATCACGAACCCATCACGACAGTTGAGGTCATCGTTGCGGTTGCCCTCGGCGTGGCTCAGTGCATCGGCGTCGATCATTCCGTCTGCGGCCGATCCGAGCAGGATGCGCACTGTTTGCGGGCTGGCCGCATATTTGCCGGTCGATTCGATTGGAATCTTTGCACCGCTCATTTTCTCAAGGAAATGCGTCAGTTCGTCGGCCGCAAGTTGCTCGTTCTTGTCCGGCTGCTCGGGCAGGATGATCACGGCTCGCGGCTGGTCGTTCTCAACGAGTACGATCCGGTCAGGTTGTATCGGTAGCATGGAGGTAATGGCGGCGCAGCCTGGTACCACCAAGATGGCCAAGGCCGCTACCAAGGTCAGCGATTTAATCAGATCGCTTGGTTTTTGTGACAATAGCTGCATGGTGTTCTCCTTCGGGGCTCGCTCGCCACGGTTCGATGGCGCCGCGAACAATGTGGCTCACATGATACAGCAAGCGGCCTGGTGGGTCAGGTGCCGAAGCCTGGCGATCGGGTCGGTGGTCGCTCTTGAGAGATGTCTTGATTGTTGCACAAAGACGCGGCTGGTGGTCGCGGTCCATGTCAACCCTCGCTCGAGCGGATGAACTGCTTATAGAGGTTGGCGTAGACGCCGCCAGTGGCGAGCAGTTCATTGTGCGTGCCCCGTTCAACAATGCGGCCGTGGTCCAGCACGAGCACGAGGTCGGCGTGGCGTATCGTGCTCAGCCGGTGCGCCACGACGAAACTGGTGCGCCCCTTGAGAAGAATGTCCAACGCGTGTTGAATGCGCGCCTCGGTCATCGTGTCCACGCTGCTGGTGGCCTCGTCGAGGATCATGATCCGCGGGTTGGCCAGCATGGCGCGGGTGAAGCAGACGAGTTGGCACTGCCCCAGCGAAAGGTTGCTGCCTCGTTCGCCGACGTGCGTATTGAACCCGTCCGGCAGCGACTCGATGATGTCGAGGCAGTCCAGTTTTCGGGCCGCGTCGATCACCTGCTCATCCGTGGCGTCCGGTTTGGCGAAGCGGATATTGTCCATTACCCTGCCGGTAAACAGAAAGTTCTGTTGCAGCACGATGCCCATCTGGTGGTGCAGCGAGTCTCCCCGGATGCGTTGAATGTCGTAGCCATCGATCAGCAGTTCACCGCTGGTTGGCTGGTAGAACTTGGCGATCAGCTTGAGGATCGAACTCTTGCCGCTGCCGGTGTGGCCGACAAAGGCGATCGTTTGACCCGGTTTGGCGATGAACTTGATGTGGTGCAACACGGGCTGGTCAGGGTCGTACCCGAATGTTACGTCCTTGAATTGCACGAGTCCGTGGATAGGCGGTAACTCGATGGCATCGGGTGCGTCGGCCCAATCCGGCTCGGTGTCGAGCAGCCTGTAAATCCGCTCAGCGCCGGCCATGACGGCCAAGGCGTTGAGATAGAGCCCCGCAATCGACTGTGCTCCCACAAAGAATGTCGCCGAGAGAAAGAAGAACTTGAACAGCACCTCCAAGTCGATGTGTCCGCCCATCGCCAGATAACCACCACCGACGAAGAGCATGGCTGTAAAGACCTGGCTGGTTATATCGAGCAGGGGTGAGAAGATGCCGCTCAAACGCGCGACGGTGACATGATGGGTCGAGTGATCGTACACAAGATCGCCGAACATGCTCGCATTGCGGTCCTGGCGAGCAAAGCTCTGAGTGACGCGGATGCCGTTGACCGACTCGGCGAGATTGGCCGTTACCCGGCTGAAGCTCTCACGCGTTGTCCGGTGCGCTTTGCTCAACTGCGGGCGGAAATACCGGCCGATCACCCATTGCATCGGTACCATCATCAGCAACAACGCAAACAGCCACACGTTCGTCCAGAGCATGATCGCCGCGGCAATGATCATCTGTCCGCCCGCAACCAACGCCACAAAGAACAGTTCCTGCACACCCGAGCGTACCGCCTCGATGTCGCCGGTCATCCGGCTGATGACTCGGCCGAGCATCGTCCGGTCGTAGAAGCTCATCGTCAGCTTCTGGAGGTGCTCGAACATGTCGCGGCGCAGGTCACGCACGACCGACTCGCCCAACTCCAGCGACAAGCGCCGGCGGTAGTGCATCGTGAACTGGGTAATCAGCGCCAGTATTCCAAATAGGGCGGTGCCGCGCCAGATGCCCCAGTAGCTGACCGTCCCTCCGACCGCCGCCTCTCGAGATGCCGCCACGATCGGTCCGCTGAGTATGTGAGCCGTTACCAGCGCCAGCAGCGGCAGCTGTATCGACCGCACGATCACCAGCAAAAACAACCAGTTCCGCCTTGCCGCGTGTGGCTTCATGTAGCGAAACAGGCGGATGATCAGCTGTAAATCGAGTGGGCGTGTGTATGCCTCGCGCGTCTGCTTCGGGTCGACATGGGTCAGCGTTGAGTTGGCTGTCGCGGTCATCACACGCCCCCTGCATCAACGCCGAGCAGCCGCTTGCTTTCTTCGTCAGCGGCCTGAAGGCGCGCCACCTTGCGGTAATGACCTTTCGTGGCCAACAACTCGGCGTGCGTGCCCACCTGAACGATTTGGCCCTTCTCCAGCACGATCACCTGGTTGGCGCGGCGCAGCGTGCTGAGCCGATGAGCCACGACGAACGTGGTACGGTTGGCCATGGCGTTGTCAATCGCGCGCAGAATATCGTGCTCGGTCTCCGGATCAATCGCGGCCATCGGGTCGTCCAGCAGCAGGATGGGCGGCTCGAGCAGCACGGCACGGGCGATCGCCAGCCGTTGACACTGACCACCTGACAGGTCGCAGCCCCGTTCGCCGATCACCGTATCGTATCCGTCCGGCAGTTCGGCAATAAACTCGTGGGCGCAAGCGATCTTCGCGGCGTTCTCGATCTGTTGCGGCGTTGCGTCCGGATGACCGAAAGCAATGTTCGCAGCCACCGAGTTGCTGAACAGGAAGCTCTCCTGAAACACCAGCCCGATGTTGCGACGCAGGTCGTCGAGGTCGAGTTGTCGAAGGTCGGTACCGTCGAGCATGATGCGTCCGAAAATCGGATCGTAGAACCGCGGGATCAGCGACAGCAGCGTCGTCTTGCCCGCACCGGTCGGTCCGACGATTGCCACACAGGCGCCCGGTTCGACGTCAAAATCGATGTCGTGCAGCACCGTCTCTTCGGGACGGTAGCCGAAACGGACTGCTTCAAACCGCACCCGTCCCCGCGCCCGCGGCACCAGCACTGCATCGGGCGGGCTCTGAATCTCCAACGGTGTGTCGAGAATCTCGAACACGCGATCGGCAGATGTGAGGCATTCCTGGGCCTTGTTGGCCATTATCGCCACCCGTTGGATCTGCGTGGAAAACTGTGTGGCCAGCGTCGCGAACACCAGCAGGCCGCTGCCTAGGGGAATTCCGCGCAGCGGGTCCGACTCGTACAGCACGACCAGGTAGCCACCGTAAGCGAAGATCACCACCAGGTTGATCTGTGTCATGAAGGTCACCAGCGGGCCGAAGATGCTGGTCAGCCAGAAGATCCGGTGTTGCTGGTCGTGGACGGCTTCGTTGTCGTGGCCAAAACGCTCGATCTGCTCCTGCTGGCGGGCGAAGCCCTTGACCACGTGGACGCCCTGTACGTTCTCCGACAGCGTCGAAACCAGCTTGTCACGCAACTGCAGCCAGACCTTGGTCTCCTTGCGAATCAGCCGTGTGAAAATAAACGTCACGATGCACAGCACAGGTGTCGTCGCCATCACCGCCAGCGTCAATGGTACGTGGATGCTGGCCATGAACCCGACGTACAGCGACAGGGTCACGATGACCTCGAACAGGGCCAGCAGCACAATCGACAGGAATTTCGACGTCATTTGCACGTCGTTGGTGACACGGTTGATGATCGTGCCTCCGTCGTTCTGGTCGAAAAAGCGAAAACTGAGTCGCTGCAGTTTGTCGTAGACTTTCTGGCGAAGCATGACGGTGACCTTCTGCTGGATCAATTGCGTCACGCTTACCATGCGGAGGTAGTTGAGCAGCGACCGCGTGGTGACCAGCAGAATAATGCCGCCGGCGATGTACACGCTGATGACGACCATGGGCGGCCAGCCCGCTGGCGGCGCCATGTCGAACCACCACTGCGGCGGCCGGGACCCCTTGTCCATCACGTGGCGGATATAGTCCACGCCCAGCCCGGTCATACTCAGCCCGCAGAGCGTCATGATCACCAGCAGGATTTGAAAGGTCAGCACGCGTAGGCAGTGCCAACGGTGCAGCCATGCCAGTCCGACGAGCCGGCGGATCAACGACCAGTTGGACGGGTCAGGATAGTCGGTGTTGCGTAGTCCCGGCGATCTTGTTTTTCGAAGGGGAGACATGTTTTGAGGTTCCGGTGGGGCCGCACAAACCACCCAACCGTTGTGCAACTATTACGATCAAATCAAGCTCAAGTCTATCCGTTTCAATTCAGCCGACAAGATGTCGGTCATCATTTCCCACTTTTGTGGTGAATTTTTCGTGATTCAAGTGGCAAAGATGTGAAACTGGATAAGCGGCACGCCCGGTGAGCCCGTCAGGTAATGGGTCAACTAGACATTTAACACCTGCTCGTGACCTCAATTGATCGGGCCGTCACCGCAACAGTGGTGTTCGACGGCATCAGAATAAAGCACCGGCGTATCCTGTTTGCTGGCGTTGTACGGGCAGGGCATGGCAACCGCAGCAATGAATTCTACCGCCGCCACGTACGGAATAGGACGCCCGGCAGCGCGGCCGTCGAACTCTGGCTCAAAGGGTCGTTAGCGAACGACGGGGTCGGATTGCCCCGGGCGGCGAAAAGAGCGCCCTGCCATTTCGTGTGCGTCATGTCACCTAAACTGTCGTTGCCCCGGCCCCGATTGGGCAAGAGCCCACGCCCGCGACGAAAACATGAGCACATGGACCGACAAGGTCGACCAAGGTATTGGGGGGTGTATTACGCCCGATGATGATTCGGCAGTTTAGTCTGCAAGAAATGGCTCATTTGCCTTTAACGCCATGGGGCGATGATAATATTCAGCAGCAATGCAGATCGTAACAATCGAACAGGATGATGTGGAGAAGCGTCAGCAGATAGCGCGGCGCGCGGGACAGGTGCTGGCCGGCGGCGGGCTGGTAGCGTTCCCAACGGAGACGGTGTACGGCATCGGTGCGTCGGCGGCGAGCTTAAAGGGATACAACGCATTGAGGGCCTTCAAGGATCGCGGGCAGGCGCAGCCGTTTACCATCCACATGGGTAGTCCGGGCGCTGTCGAGCGATATGTTGATCTGGGCCGACCCATGTTGCGCCGCCTGGTGAGCAAGGTGTTTCCCGGTCCGGTGACGCTGATTGTCGATGTCAGGGACGAGGTGATCGAGTCGAAACTCCGGGCATTGGAGTTGAAAGGGGAGGCGCGTTCGTGGCTGTACCATCACAACACGGTGGGATTGCGCTGCCCGGACGACCCGCTGGCGCGCCAGATTCTCGATTCGATCGACGCTCCGGTGATCGCCAGTAGCGCCAATCGCCGGGGCCAGCCGCCGCCCCACGACGCCGCGGCCGCGGCCGCGGCCGTGGGCGGGGAAGCGGAGTTGATCGTCGACGGTGGTCGCTGTCGGTATTCCAAGGCCTCGACCATCGTGCGTGTCAGCACGGCCACGACGGGCACGACCAAGATCACCGTCGAGCGTGCCGGCGTGTATGATGAACGTTTCATTCGCAAGTTGTTGCGTTGGACGATGTTGCTGGTCTGCAGCGGCAACACCTGCCGGTCACCCATGGCCGAGCAGGTCGGCAGGCAGCTTTTGGCGGATCGGCGTGGGCTCAAACCCGACGAGTTGGAGGGGGCCGGCCTGGACGTCAAATCCGCCGGTACTTTCGCCACCGAGGGGGCGCCGGCCAGCGTGGAGGCCATCGAGGCGATGCAACGCATGGGATTGGACCTGTCCAGCCACCGTTCGAGGTCGCTGTCACCGGAGTTGATCCACGAAGCGGATGTCATCTATTGTATGACTGCCGCTCACCGCGAAATGGTGCTGGCGATGATCCCGTCGGCGTCGGACAGGGTTAAGACGCTTGACCCGACCGATGACATCCACGACCCCGTCGGTACGGATACGACCAGCTATCAGCGGTGTGCGGAGTTGATTCGCAACCGGCTTGAGGACCGTATCAAGGAGCAGCAGCCGTGAAGATAGCCATCGGCGCCGACCACCGTGGCAGCGAACTGCGCGATCACCTTGCTGGATGGCTTGTTCAGCAGGAGTACGAGGTGATCGATTTAGGTTTCAGCGGTGGCCGCACCTGTGATTACCCGGATCTCGCCCACGCCGTAGCGCACCAGGTTGCGACGGGCAAATGTGAGTACGGCGTGCTCATCGATGGCATCGGCATCGGCATGTGCATCGCGGCCAATAAGGTCAGATCGGTGCGTGCCGCGCTGGTGCACGATGAGATCGGTGCCGAACTGAGCCGACGCCACGCGGACGCTAACGTGTTGTGCCTGCCTGCCGACCTGCTCGGACAGAAAATTGTTCACCGGATCGTTCGTACCTGGCTGACCACGGAGTTCGAAGGAGGTCGTCATGCCCGGCGCGTGGCGAAGATTTCAGCCATTGAAGAGGGTGCTGCCCCGACGTCGATTGGGGACGCCACGATCGTGTCCGAAACGGAGTAACATCCCATGGCACAAGAAAACCATCCCGTTCGGGTCGATCAGATCGACTGGGCCTCGGCATTGCCATTTGCCAGCATGTTTCGGTCGTTCCGCATGGCCATCCACCCGCCCAAGTTGCTGCTGGCGCTGGTATTGGTCGTGTTGCTGTACCTGTTTGGTTGCGTGCTCGATTTCGCGTTCGGTTCCCGGGTCTATTCCGGTGAATTGCAAGCCTATGCCGAGCGGTCCACCGAGCGGTTTGATCGGTGGCTGGAGAATCGTGAAAACGTGGTATTTGATGAACTCGACGCTGCGCTCGGATTCCTCTCGGTGGATCAAAAGAAGGAATACACCAAGCTGATGCGCCTGCGGGCGAAGAAGCCCTCTGATGCCCCGAGTCTTGACCGTGTGCTCGAAGCGGCCAAGTCGGACGTGAGCGAGCACTATCGGCGAATTATTTACGAGCAACCTGACGCCGAATCTGGGCTGCGCGTTCAGCGTGCTGATCGTATCGGCCAAATCAAGGCGTTGCGGCTGCGTGGTATCTTCGAGGCTGCCCTGAAGTTCAAGATCGAAGCATTTCGCAGATTGGTGCAGTCTGCTTCATCGTTCCAGTTCGGGCTTACGAACCTGGCATCGGGCACGCACGACAACCAGACCGTGGTCGGTGCGTTACGCGACCTTGTGATCGTGCTGCCTGGTTGGATGTTTGGCAGACATCTGGCGTTCATGTGCGTGTGGATGCTGGGCGCGATGGCGTTATGGGCGCTGTTGGGGGGAGCCATCTGCAGGATGGCGGCGTTGCAGGCGACGCGGGACGAGTCGATGGCAGTGACCGATGCGCTGGCGTTTGCACGTGGTCGGTGGGTGTGGTTCTTCCTGGCGCCGTTGATTCCCCTGATCCTGGTGTTGCTGGTTGCGCTGGTCATGGCGGTGGGCGGGCTTCTGTTTAACTGGTACGTGACGGATATCGTCGCTGCCGTGCTGTTCGGGCTGTGGCTGGTTGGTGGACTGGTGATCGCCCTGATTCTCATTGGGCTGACCGGCGGTGCGAACCTGCTTTATCCTGCCATCGCGGTCGAGGGCACCGATGCATTCGACGCGATCAGCCGCACATTTCATTATGTGTTCTTTCGCCCTTGGCAATTGGTGTTCTACAACCTTGTCGCGTTGATTTATGGCGCGATCACGTATCTGTTTGTCGGGCTGGTGGTTTTTCTGGTGATGTCGGTGGTCCATCGTTTCACCGGTGTGTGGGTCACGGAAGCGTTGCCCGGTGCACGAACCCATTTCGACGCTATCCTGCCTCGGCCGCAGATCGATCAACTGGCGTACGAGGTTGACTGGTCGCGGTTGGACGCGTCGGCGAAAGTCGCCGCGGCCTTGGTGTACGTCTGGTCGTTGTTGCTGGTGGTGATGGTGGCCGCGTATGCGATCAGTTTCTATTGCAGCGTCAATACATGGATATATCTGTTGCTCCGCCGCGCGGCGGACGGCGAGGATTTTGACATGGTGATCACCGATGCTTCACCGGACGAGTTGGTCAGCGACGCGGCGGCCTTGGTGCCGGACAAGGTCGAGCCCGCCGATCAGTCCGAGCCAACCACATAGGGGATCGCGGTCAATGCGGTATGCAAAGCTAATCCAGCCGTGGAGAGCACTGGCGCTGGCGATATCGGTGATGATGTTGCCCGGTTGCGAGCGTGGCGACGAGCCGGCACCGGTACCGGCGAGCAAGACACGCGTCATTTCACTTGCGCCGGCCCTGACGCAGATCATCGTGGACCTCGGCGCTGCCGATCTGCTCGTGGCGGTCGCCGAGAACGATTACGCTGCACCCGAAGGACTGCCCACGGTCGGGCCTTACCCCCAGTTCAGCGCCGAGGCCATCATCGCGGCCGATCCGGCGATCGTCCTGCTCCTGCACGGCGACGGTACGCCGCTTGAGTATCTGCGCGACCTGGCCGAGCAGCAGGGTTTCCTGTTAATGACATATCCGTATCCCGGGAACATCGAGGACGTTGTTGCCCTGATCTGGAGCAGCGACGATGTGAATGCAAATCGTAAACTAAACCAGGCATTGAGTGTTTCAACCATTCTTTCCAGGGTGAACGAAGGATTAAATCTGCGAAACGATCGTTTCCTCAAGAAGCTTGCCAGCCTCTCGGATATCGTCGATGAAGATAGGCGTAGGCGGCCGCGTGTGCTGCTGGTCATCGAGTCCAATCCGGTGCAGGTGGTTGGCGAGCAGGAGGTTCTTGACAACACCATGTCGATGTTCCTCCGCGCCCGCAACGCGGCCGATTCATTCAGGGGCGGCGCCCCGACGCTGGACAAGGAGATGTTGGGCAAGACCAATGCGGACGTCATCCTGATGCTGATGCCCAATGCGCCGCCGCTCAAGTCGATCAACAAGGATCCCCGCCTGGCCCCGTTCCGCGACTTGGATATCCCGGCGGTGAAGAACAATCGCATTACGCTGATTAATGATCCGCTGGTGCTGCTGCCGAGTACGTCACTTGTGCGCATCGGGGTGGCCATGGCCAAGGCGATTCATCCCGACCTGGCCGACAGATTTGACGACCTGTTGTCTGACGAAGATAAGTATGACGACCCGGGTATAACCGACAATACGGCCGACGATGTCACGACCAAATCCGATTGACACGTTGCGGCCGCGTCTGGCCGACCAGAACCGCCACGCTACCCGGCACATCATTTGCCTGATCGCCGCGTTATTTATCGTGTTGGTCGTCGTTGCAACGGCGCGCATGTTCGTTGGTCCCACCCTCGGCTGGCCGGATGCGAGGGCATTG
>Ga0310121_10004981_pt1 | contig 11531 bp, 9 predicted proteins | sample CB27_Tmax_986_MG_FD_203504 | JGI IMG/M metagenome (GOLD analysis project Ga0310121, IMG submission 203504) | Marine microbial communities from Western Arctic Ocean, Canada - CB27_Tmax_986 | ecosystem: Environmental > Aquatic > Marine > Oceanic | place: Canada: Western Arctic Ocean | collected...
ACCGCCCCGTCTGTTGGCAACCGTAGCCAACTCACGGGGTGCCACATACGACACGCCACCGTCCGCAATGACCCAAGCCAGAATGTGGAGACCCACCGCAGTCGAAAAGGCAACAAAGGCCTCAGGATCCAGTTGACGCGCGAACACGATGAACAAAGCGTAGTCCGACCCCACAACTAATACCTGGACCATGACCGCATATATGGATTTCACCTGTAGCCTCTTTGATACCCTAAGATGCTGGCCAGACCCTCGAACAGGGACCCGAGCAACCCATTTCGAGCGAATTGGGCAATGAGGGTACGCTCGTCATCGCTCATCCTCGGTTTCGGTTCAAACAGATTCGTGAGGCCTGAAAGGCCAGTCTCCTCCACGACAAACAACTCCCCCCAAATGGGGAATAGCGATACGGTGGGGGAATCGGGAGGAAACGGAGATCGGTGAGAATCAATAGTGCTGCCCAAGATAATGATATTTTAAGGGTTTGCACTCCGGAACGGCTGCCGCCAAGTAGAATCTCCCTCATGGGGTACCAGTCTGGTGGTCCGTACCCTAGATTTGCCGGTTGAGAATCACGACATGACCTGAGATATGCAAAAGATACGCAAATTTGAACATGTGTAGTGGCTTGCCTGGCGAGATACGAATGCTCAGGCGGGGTTCCTGGATCGGCCGCAGATTTCCCTAATACGATGGAGTCCCTAGCCCCGGTACTGGGTTCCCCTTTGGGCCCAGGTAACGATGCGATTGATTTTGGAAAACTTGCCACAGCCGCCGAGATTCGGATGAACGCTAATTCAAAGACGGGTGATAAGCTGAAAATCGCCTGGGTGATTTCGCCCCTCGTCGCTCGTGGGGGGGGCTTTGATATCCTGCGCGGATGGATAAAGCATCTCCCGGAGGATCGCTTCGATTTGATGCTCGTGTACTATTCGTGGGAGCGCGAACGTGTCGAGGAAGCACTGGCGCCCTGGCCCCATGTTCGACTGGTACACGTTCCGCAACTCCACTCGCCCGGGGCCCTGTTCGTGCCTGCTGTCCGTGCATTGGCCGATATCTTCGAGCAGGAACGACCCGACGTAGTGCACTCGGTTATGGTCCAGGGCGACATCCTGGGTAGCATCGCAGCGCGGCGGGCCGGCGTACCGCTGATCCTGTCCACCGCCATCGGGTACCTCGTGGCCCACACAGCACCGTGGAAAGCGGTGCTATACCGTCTAGGTCTGCGACTCGCCCGACGACGCATCGACCAGGTGCTCGCCATCTCGGGGGCGACCCGTACACAACTGGTGGAGGAGTTCGGCTTCCCCGCGGACCGGGTAAGAGTCGTCTACTGCGGGATCGAGTTGGGCGAGACACAACCGGAGCGCGCGAACGTGATTCCACGCTTGGAAGCGCCCCTCATTGGCTTGGTGGGAGAACTCATCCTCGAGAAGGGTGCCCAACATCTGCTTCAGGCGGTTCCCGAGATCCTAGAAGCGCATCCCGGGGCGCGGTTCCGCATCGTGGGTGATGGGGACTACCGCCCATCCCTGGAAGCACTTGCGGCGTCCCTCGGCATCGAGGATCGGGTTGATTTCACCGGGTGGCTGGCAAGCGGAAGGAGGGCAATCGAGGAGTTCGACATCTTCGTGTTTGCATCCGAGCCAGGCTACGATGGGCTACCGCGCGTGCTCCTCGAAGCGTGGGACGTAGGTACTCCCTTCGTCACGACCAACGTGGCAGTGGTACCTGAAATTGTCCGGGATGGAGTCGATGGCCTAGTGATCCCACCCAAAGACCCCAGGGCCATCGCCGCCGCCGTCAACCGCTTACTCGGTGATCCCTCGCTATGGACCGCCGTCCGTAACGCAGGTTTGGCGAGGGCTCCCGAATTTGGAGTGAAGCACGAGGTGGAACTCCTTCGTGAGGTGTACGAAAGTGTGGTAGACCACAAACGGGAAGTATGTTAGCCTGATATTCCGACCTCCAACTTCTTTGCAGTGATCCCAGGGGAGCATCCGCTGCCCCCCAACAAACATCTGATGTTTGAGCAGGGTGAAACGAATCCGATATCATGACTCCTGAGACTCAACAAGTTGCTGTAATTGGGATGGGCTACGTCGGTCTGACACTGGCCTCCGTGTTGGCACGCGAAGGCTTTCGTGTTCACGGCGTCGAAAACAACCCCGACATCGTGACTAAGCTAAACAGCAAGGATCTTCATCTCGTGGAACCAGGGGTGGAGGATGCCATCGCCAACCACATCGGGGTTAACTGGACCGTTTCGGACGATTATCCATTTACACCCGATGTAGCGATTCTCTGTGTTTCGACACCAGTAGGGGCCAGGGGTGAACCCGACCTCGAGAACCTTAAGGACGCAACGAAGACGCTGGCCCGTGTCGTTGAACGTGACACCCTGGTCATCGTGCGAAGCACGGTGCCCGTGGGCACGACGCGGGAACTCGTAGCTCCCCTCTTGGAGGAACACGGTCAACGGCCGGCGCTGGCCTTTTGCCCAGAGCGTACGATTCAGGGAATTGCTCTTCGAGAAATCCTCGAGTTGCCCCAGGTCATCGGGGGTCGAGATCCCGATAGTCTGCATCGTTGCGAGACTTTCTTCAGAAGCTTTGTCAGAAAGATCGCTCCGGTGTCCTCCCTCGAAGCCGCGGAGCTCGTCAAGCTCGTCAACAACTGTCACACCGATCTGATTTACTCCTACGGCAACGTGGTCGCTCTGATGGCGCTGGAGCGGAAGCTGGATCCTCTCGAGGTAATCGAAGCCGCCAACACCGATTACCCGAGACCGAATTTGGCTCGGCCAGGTTTCGTGGGAGGTGCATGTCTCACCAAGGACCCCTATATACTCGTACATGCGTTCGAGGGGACACCAGGTCAACCGGAGATGGTCCGTAGGGTCCGCGAGCTTAACGAGTCCATGCCCCACCAGGTCGCTCAACACTTCAATAGCCTGATGCGGCGTGCTGCCAAGATACCCGCCGATGCGAACATCCTCGTCTGCGGGTATGCGTACAAAGGTGTTCCCGAAACGGATGACATGCGAGGTGCACCCGTCACCCCATTCCTTGAGGACCTCATGGAGGAGTGGCCGAACGTGGTTGGTCATGACTATGTGGTACGCTCGGAGGTCATCGAAGCGTTCGGCACGCCGGCGGTGAGCCTCGAGGAGGGTTTCCGTGAGGCTGACGGTGTGATTTTCCTCAACGACCACCCACGGTACAGGTCGGCTGATCTGGAGGCCCTGATTCAGACTGCGCGGAGTCCCCTTGTAGTGTTCGACTCTTGGCGGTTGTTCCGCGATCAGGCCTTTACCCGATCTGCCGACACCGTCTACGCGGGCATCGGCTATGAAGCGTAGGTATCTCCTTCTGGGTGGGACCGGGTTCATCGGGCTGCACCTGGCTCGTCAGCTTGCCAGCTCTTTGGGTTCCGGCGATGAGCTGTTGATCGTAGATGACCACTCGCGAGGGGCTTACGACGCGGATGTCGAAGCTTTTCTCGCGGGGAATCCACAGGTCCGCTCGCTCCACGCGGATCTCTCGGAGCCCGGCGCTTTTTCCGTGCTGGATGGTTCCTTCACGGATGTATATCTTCTCGCTGCCGTCGTGGGGGTTCACAACGCGGAGACACGCCCGGCGGACGTATTGCGCACCAACACGGTGCTCGTCCTCGGTACGTTGGATTGGATGGTGACATCGAGGTCCCAGCGGCTCTTTTATGCATCGACGAGTGAGGCTTATGCAGGGGGAGTGAACATCGGGGTTGTTCCTATTCCAACGACGGAAACAGTTCCGATGGTGATCGATGACATCACCAATCCACGCTTTTCCTACGCCATCAGCAAGCTGTGGGGCGAGGCGGCGGTCCTTTACTGGGCTGAAAAGCATGGCGTCGAAGCTGTCACGGGGCGCTTCCACAACGTCTATGGCCCACGGATGGGAGCGGCGCACGTGATCCCGGAGCTTGCACTCCGGATGCTGGAGGGTGAGAACCCCCTCACTGTGCGCAGCGTGGATCAGACGCGCGCTTTCTGCTATGTGGACGATGCTGTCGAAGCTATGCTAGGCTTGATGGGCACTGACAATGCCGTTGGGGAGACCTTCCACATTGGGAACGACGCCGAGGAGGTGAGGATCGGGGACCTCGTTCCCTTGGTCATGGAGGCTGCCGGAGTGTCCTGCGACATCCGGACCCTCCCGCCACCGCCGGGGTCAGTTGACCGCCGGTGCCCAGACATCACCAAGTTGCGTGTGCTCACCGGTTTCCAGCCCAATGTCTCGCTGAGCGACGGTGTCCAAACTACGGTATGCTGGTACAGGGAGAACCGCGCCAACTTCCTGGATCGAGCCCAAACTGACGCGACTGCCGCCTCTGGTCGCGAGAATCAGCAGTGAGAACCCTCATTTTAGCGGGTGGACGCGGGACGCGGCTGATGCCCTATACCTCCGTGTTTCCCAAGCCCCTCATGCCCGTTGGGGACGCACCAATCATCGACCTCGTGTTGCGGCAACTGCGACACGCGAGCATCCGGGAGGTGGTTATCTCCGTTGGGCATTTGGCCGAATTGATCATGGCCTACTGTGGTGACGGCTCCCGATACGACCTATCCATCACCTATGTCCGCGAGCACGAACCGCTGGGCACGATCGGTCCCCTGGGGCTGCTTCCGGACTTTGACGATACCTGCCTCGTCATCAATGGAGATGTGCTCACAGATCTGGATTACGGCGCCCTGCAGCGGTTCCATCGTGAACGAAAGGCGGTGGCGACGGTCGCCTGTTACCAACGTCCCGTGAAAGTTGACAAGGGTGTTGTGGCCATTGATCAGGACGGATTGATTACGGAATGGCTTGAGAAGCCCACCTACCACTACCCGGTGGCGATGGGCCTGTACGTCCTGGAGCCCTCCGTGCTGCGGTTCATCACCCCGGGCAAGCAGTTCGACGCACCGGACCTCATCCGCCGCCTGATAGAGGAGGGCGAGCGGGTTCAGGCGTTCGAGTTCGACGGGTACTGGCTCGATATCGGAGTCCCTGCGGATTATGATCTGGCGCTCACGGATGCGGAAGAGGTGATGAGCCGGGTGCTTCACACACAACAGGGAGAATAGGCGGCCCGCCGAAACTGCATGCGTCTCCTCTTCGAGTCTCTCGGGTACGGTGAAGGTGACAACCTTGGTGGATCAAGCCGTGTGGCTGCGGCGAATGCCCAGACACTCGCCGCCCGAGGTCACGAGGTCACGTTCCTGTGCACCAACCGCATCGACCGTAGGGAGGCCCTGTATACGGATACAGTAGAGCGCGTGATGGAGGACGGTATCCGCGTAGTGTACCTCCGGACCACGACGATCCCCTGGTGGCCGGGGAGCTTCGGGCCTCAATACGTGCATGGGCTCCGTGCCCGACTCGACCGGGAACTCGCCCAGCACGATGTTGCCCATCTGTACGAGTATCGGTCGGCTCTTGCCTGGGGCGTGGCAGCTGCGGCGCGCCGGCAGGGGGTGCCTTACGTTCTGCAGCCCCAGGGGACACTTCGTACTGGGGAGCGCAGCAAGAGGCTGAAATGGGTGTATGACCGATGGATTGGGCGGAACCTGATTGATGGTGCCGGGTGTCTGGTTGCCGGGACGACCCGGGAGCAGCAGCAGTTCGTCGACAGCGGTGTGGAGTTAGAACGCACGGTGGTGGTGCCGAACGGCTTGAAGTTGTCGGGAATCGACCCGCTCCCAAAGCGCGGCAGCTTCAGGGCCAAGTGGGGCATCTCCCCGAAAGTGCCCATGATCCTGTCTGTGGGGCGCCTCGAGCTCACCAAGGGTCAAGATATCCTCGTCGAAGCGTTCTGCCAGATCGACGAACCCGGCGCGGTACTCATCTTGGTCGGGCCGGATCATGGCCTGATGGATCAGCTCCGGCGGATGGTGAGGGAAGCGGGACGCGAGGATTCCGTAATACTCACTGGTCCATTGCCGGAAGACCACGAGGTCCTGGAGGCCTTGGTGGACTCGGACATTTTTGTCCAGCCGAGCCGATCCGAAGCCTTTGGGATGGCGATCCTCGAAGCGTGTGCAGCGTCTCGGCCCTTGCTTCTGTCGCAGGCCTGTCAGAACTCAGACGCCTTCAAGGATCGCGCTGCCTTGGTTGTTACATGCACGGCAGCGGGCTTGGCCAGCGGACTCCAGCAACTGCTCGAAGACGAGGGCCTGAGGGCCCGGTATGGGGCCGAAGCGCGTGTGATACTAAAGGAAAAGTACACATTACCCATTGTGGCAGATCGGCTGCAGACGATCTACGAGAACCTGACGGGGACTCAATAAAGTCTCCTGTGTCCTTTAGGATAACGGGCATCCTTCCGCGGCGGAGCACGAGTCCGTTGGAGCCGAATCACACTCGGCGAATATTGTAAGCGGTCCACCAATGCGTATACTCGTCATCACCCTGGACTACCCTCCCTCGTTTTGCTCGACTGGTGTCCTCGTGCGCCAACTTGTTCAGGAATTTCAGCGTAGGGGGCACGTGGTCACGGTTGTGACCAGTGTAGCCGAGGGATCAGAGGTGAGCAGAAGAGGTTGGTCGTCGGACGGGGAAGCACGAGTCCTACGGCTTCCCCTCCCCAAGTTCCGGGAAAGCGACTCCACCTTCGCCCGGCTACTGGTCTTCGGTTGCTTCAACGTGCTCTCGTTCGTCGCCGGGATCTTCAGCGGTCCTCAGGACGTCATATATGCCCCGTCTCCACCCTTCACCAATGGGCTCGTCACGTGGCTGCTGGGACGCCTGCGTAGGATCCCGAGCGTGTACAACGTGCAAGACTTCCAGACGGAGGCGTACGTGCAGTTCGGCGTGCTGCGCAACCCCTTTCTAATCAGGGTGTTCAGGGCTATGGAGCGCTTTGCCTGCGTGGCCAACACACGTGTGACCGTGCTCGCTCAATCGTGGTGTGAGTACCTGAAGGGGGAGGGGGTCGACCCCGGCAGCATCGCCGTCGTACACAACTTTGTTGACATTGAGGAGATTCGACCGCTCCCGGCCACCAACGGATTCTCCCGACGCCACGACTTCAATGCCAGATTCGTTGTAATGCATGCCGGTACGATAGCCTTTCGGCATGGTCTCGGCGTGCTTGTCGAGGCGGCAGCCTTGCTAGGCGATCTACCCGACGTCCTGTTCGTAATCGTCGGAGGTGGCTCGAAGCATGAGGAATTGGAGGGTCAGGTGGAGAAGGCCCAATTGCCCAATCTCGTGCTGCTTCCGTGGCAGTCCCGTGCAGACCTCCCGTACGTGCGCGCAGCGGCGGATGTCCACATGATCGTCCTACGGCGCGGAATGACCACGCACTCGGTTCCTTGTAAGGTTTACGAAATCATGGCCAGTGGCCGTCCCTTCATCGCAGCCGTGGACGCTGATAGCGAAATCGACCTCATCGCCAGTCAGGTGGATTGCGGAATCGTAGTGGAACCAGAATCAGCTAAAGCCATCGCCGACGCGGTGCGTCGCTTACACGGAGACCGGAAGATGGCCCGCGAGATGGGTGAGATTGGCCGTGGTGAGGCTGTGGCACGGTATAGCGTCACCACGTCCGCTGACCAGTACGAAGCTCTATTCGAGGAGACCCTTGAGAGCAGGAAGCCGTCACCCCGGAGCACGTGACCGGGTGACCTTCTGGGAGGGATCTCCGGACAGGATCGAACAGAGGGAATCCAGTTGGGGGGACAACTATCCTGACAGTGCCTATGTTGCACTGGGTACTTCGCTACATCGTGTGTCAACTGGGAGGACAAGTGTGTCAACTTTTTGAGTTGTCGTCGGGGTTGGTCCTCAGCGTCAAGAGCTTCACATTCCTGGATGACAGTCACGCACAGCGAGCCAATGAGCTAGGTGCGCCCGGCAGTCCTGACCGTCCCGCAGGAGCTAGCGAGTAAAAGTGAATCCCTCGGGGGATACGACTGGAGCCAACTGACCGGATCTCAATGAAAACACTCGAAGCCAATCTCCCACAGGAGATCGCTAAGTGGCGGGACGAGATCCAGACCGCGCTGACCATCAAGTTCACCGAACAGAGGTTACTCGAGCTGTTTTCTCAGGGAAAATTGTCCGGGACCATCCACACTTGCATCGGGCAGGAGTTTGTTGGGGTTGCTGTCGGGCGCAATCTTACCAATGCAGACTACGTGTTTTCGAACCATCGCTGCCATGGGCACTTCCTCTCGTGCGGCGGCGATGTCGGAGAGCTCATCGCCGAGGTGATGGGCAAGGCCACCGGCGTTTGCTCGGGTCTTGGCGGCAGCCAACATCTTCAGAAGGACGGTTTCTTTTCAAACGGGATCCTAGGAGGAATCGCGCCCGTGGCGGCGGGGCTTGCCATGGCGCAGAAACTGGCTGGGGGGGACGGGATCGCCGTGGTCTTCCTCGGCGACGGCACGCTTGGTGAGGGAGTCCTCTACGAGGCATTGAACCTGGCGTCCAAGTGGGAACTCCCGCTTCTGTGCGTACTCGAGAACAATACTTATGCGCAGTCCACTCACCAGAGGCAGACGCTCGCAGGGGACATGCGGCGACGATTTGAGGCTTTTGGGTTCGAGAGCAAGCAAAGCGATACGTGGAACTGGACGGGTCTCTTCGCCGATATGTCAGAGAGCATAGCAAGAGTACGCGACGAGCGGAGACCGTTTTTCCATCAAGTTGACACGTACCGTCTCATGGCGCACTCGAAAGGAGATGATGACCGGCCCGAAAGCGAGATCGAGCAGTATCGCTCGAGGGATCCCCTCAACCGATTGTTGGACGAGCACGAGGGTGAGCCTTGGTTGGAGGATCTCCTGAAGTCCATCACCGACCGGATCGATGCTTCTGTCGCGGCTGGAAATGAAGCTGGGTTCGCTCGTATCGAGTCCGAAGTCCGGATGGGTGATCCGGTATCTTGGCGGGAGATCACGTTCGAGAGGGAGCGCGTGGTGGGTGCGGTCCGGGAGGGCCTGCGTGAAGCACTTTCCTCGGATCCACGAGTCATCCTGATCGGCGAGGACATTGAATCGCCTTATGGAGGTGCGTTCAAGGCCACCGCCGGCCTCAGTGCGGATTTCCCCGGTCGCGTGAGGAACACGCCGATCAGTGAAGCCGGCATCGTGGGCATGGGCAATGGCTTGGCTCTCGCCGGTTGGCGTCCGGTGGTCGAGATCATGTTCGGGGACTTCATGACTCTGGCGATGGACCAGTGGATAAACCATGCGGCGAAGTTTTCAGCTATGTACGACGGTAAGGTTTCGGTGCCGATCACCATTCGCACCCCTATGGGTGGCAAGAGGGGCTACGGCCCCACTCACAGCCAGTCCCTAGAGAAGCACTTTTTGGGCCTTCCTGGCACACAGGTCCTGTGCCTGCATCATCGCTACAGTCCAGCCTTACTCTATCAGACCGTCCTGCAGACGAGTGACCAACCGACCCTGGTTATAGAGAACAAGCTGCTTTACGGGCAGTATGCCGATCCCGAGCCTCCGGTCGGCTATCGCTTGGTTTTCTCGAATGAGGCGTTTCCGGTGGCCCGTTTGATGCCTACCTCTCCCGCTGACGTAACGATGGTAGCCTTGGGGGGTATGTCGCTCGATTGTGAGCGTGCTCTCCAGGCGCTCTTCGAGGAGCAGGAAATCATTTTGGACTTGTTTTTCCCCTCCCGCCTCTACCCACTGGACATCGGCTTCATGCGGGAGAGTTTGGAGCAAACCGGTCGACTGGTCGTCGTCGAGGAGGGTCAGAGCTTCGCGTCCCTGAGCAGCGAACTTTTGGCCCAGATTGCCGAGGCCAGGTTTGTGCGACCTGTGCGGTCGGTACGGGTTTGCGCCATGCCCAGAGCTATCCCCTCATCGCGCCACCTTGAGGAAGAATGCCTCCCGGGCCCGGATGCGATCATTGCGGCTGCGCTCGGGGTCTTCGATGGCTGATCGCGAAGGGATCGTGATTCCACGAGAGACCGTCAACGACGATCTCGTCCGGATCGTCAAATGGGAGGTTGAGACCGGCGCACAGGTAAAGAAGGGGGATCCACTTCTTGAGGTGGAAACCAGCAAGGCGGTGCTTGCCATCGCGGCAGAGCACGATGGGTTTGTCGAAATCTTCCAACACGCTGGGGATGAGGTCGAGGTCGGTGCGGAAGTGGGGGCGATTCTCTGCAGTCGGCCAGCAATGATGAACGTGGGCCCGAGCGCTACTTCCACTGCGACCGTGGAAAGCGGCGAGGTAGATGCTTCTAAAAAGAGAGTCTCGCGGAAGGCGCAACAACTTATCGACAAGCACGAGGTCGACCTCGCGGTATTCGAGGGCCTCCAGATAGTTCGAGAAGCCGACGTCCTCCGCTACCTCGAGTCCGGGTCCCAAATGCCCGCTGATGTGACCGACGAGGTTGCGTCCTCAGCGCCTACTGGATCGATGGTCACCCCTCCTCCCGAGATCCTAGAAGGAGTTCTGAAAGCCGAGGCCGCTGAGGGACCGACCGTGCCTAGCCGCGCTCTAAGCCTCTGGGAGGAAGCGCGAGCCGCAGCCCGAGACCGTGGTATTAGCGTGCTGGGTCTGGTCTGGCATTATGGGTTCCAAACGTATTTCCTTGGCTTTCTCGCGCGGATCTCCCCCTACGGAATGATCGTCCATATACATCGCTGGCGGGGTGTGAAGGTCGGCCGGGGGTGCTTCGTCGATCAGACCGCCATCCTGGAAACTGCGTACGCCGATAATATCACGATCGGGGACGATGTCCGCGTTACGGCAAACGCCGTTGTGATGACCCATATCAAGGCCTCCCTCTACCTACGGGAGAGTGGCCTAGTCCCACGCACGATCCGGCCGGTGGTCCTAGAAGACCACTGCTTCATCGGCGTTGGCGCCCTCATCATGCCGGGCGTGACAGTAGGAAAGGCATCGGTGGTCGCGAGCGGAGCAGTCGTGGTGAACAATGTACCGCCCTTCAGCATGGTGGCGGGTAACCCCGCGACGGTCGTCAAGCGATTCCCGGTCGCCTAGGGCGACCGAGTGCAAATCCAACCGTGTCGGGATCCAACGACTTCATCAGTCTGGGGTCTTCTTAGTTCTCTCTGTCGAGCTTTTCACTCACGCAATTCTTGAAATCAGTATCATTCAATCGGGTGAAGATCTCCCGATTCAGGAACTTCAACTGTTGAATGACTCGATGTGCGCGTTCTCCCAGGGGAGCCCAGGCTCGATGAAGAGCATCTTAGTGCCGAACTCTTTCAGCTATTGCCGCCTGGCCTGGCGCGTCTGCCGATCTGCTTCAAGGGAGACGCGGCATCGTCGGAGGGGATTCTCCACCATATGGCCGCCGACTATGATCTGGGGGGAGTTGATCTCTGCCCAGTCTGTCGACAAGCGCGCATCTCCTTGGCGGTGTCACCCAGAGGCCCGAACTCGAACTCTTCCAGAAGCCTCGCGAGCCGGGGCTCCGTTCGCGCCAGGTTCCAGTGGTGGCGCCAACGGTATTTCCGAGGCATCGGTATCCTTGGCTGCTCCGGATCTAGTTCCCACGGGTGG
>Ga0310121_10004982_pt1 | contig 11527 bp, 9 predicted proteins | sample CB27_Tmax_986_MG_FD_203504 | JGI IMG/M metagenome (GOLD analysis project Ga0310121, IMG submission 203504) | Marine microbial communities from Western Arctic Ocean, Canada - CB27_Tmax_986 | ecosystem: Environmental > Aquatic > Marine > Oceanic | place: Canada: Western Arctic Ocean | collected...
CGCGCCGTCGAGCGGCCCACCAATCCGATCGTTCCGACCCAACACAATACTCCCGTGACGGGCCGCCAACCAGGCGGAACCACCAAAGGACCTCTTATCGAGGAGATTGATCGCAAGGTGGAAGGCGAAGTGCCCCTCCCTCCCATTCTCGATTTTTCCAGCGAGACCATCAAAACCACCAACTCCATCCCGGCCCAGAAGGCAGCCGGAAAGGCGCCTAACGAACCGGCCGCGATTCTCGAGAAGTTCCTGTCCGCCTCCACCCTCGAGGAGCGGCGGCCCTTCCTCACCAAGTCCCGGCGTTCCGACAAGGTCCTCGCATCCAGCCCCCTCGCCCAGCCTCTCCCCGAGGTGGTGCACCGCCGCATCATCCACTACATGGAAGACGCTTCGGAAAAACACACCGAGCACTTCTTCGAAGTCTCCTTCCTCCGGTCTCCGGACGTCACCCCCGTCCCCATCCTCGTCCAGCTCAATGAATGGGGCGACGGGCAAATCCGCGTCCACACCGATGCCTTTCTCGACCTCTTTGACGATGAACTCTCCGTCTTTGCACGCGCTCCGGTGGCTGGAGAGCGCACCTTCCACGTCGTCGGTGACGCCTATAAGCACTGCTTCGACGAAAGCATCCCCGAGGCAGGCAAGAAGTCCTTCATCAAACTAAGGGCCCATCCCCGCATCACGCCGAGACTCAAGGCCTACTTCGCCAGCGACTCCTCGATGGCGCAACAAATCTCCCGCCCCAATGCCCTTCCCTGGGGCTTCTCCGGAGTCTGCACCGTAACGGTGAAGTGGAATACCTCCACTCCCAATAAACCCTTCGTGGAGCTCCTCCGGGTGGACGGATTTACCTGGAATCCCTAGCCCGCATTTCTCACGCTTGTTTCTGCTGCGGCTTGTCCTCCTTGATCCTACCAGCGTTGTCCTTGAAATCGACTTGGGCAGGGTGTTCAACCCGGCCGCTGCGTCGATTTCCGCGTCCGCCTTGGTAGAATCGAGGACTGCTGCGCCTCGCGACGAAAACGCGTGAGAAGTGCGGGCTAGAGACCGGATCAGTCCTCACCCTCACGGACCCCGCCCCCTTTCGGGCCTACCCGCCAGGCCCCCGCTTCCCCCCCGCCGGAGGCACCGGCTTCGGACGCCGCACCACCAGGAAGCCCTGCACGCTCTGGTGATTCTTGAACTCGCAGTCGGTCCGAATTCGGAGCAGACCAAATGCACGCGTGCGGACCGTCTTGGGCGTCACTACAACCTCGTACTCCCGGCCCTCCTTGATCGTCTTGAACTCGTGGCCGAACTGCTCATTCGTCCCCGAGATGTCCGTGATCTTGATCGGCTTGTCGTGCTTGACCTTGATTTGGAATTTTTGTGGCTTGGCCTCGCCCTCGAGGTCCCAGAAAAGGGTCGGAGGATCGATTTCGACCAGCACCGGAATGTGGACCCGCACGGTCAGTTTCACCGGCGCAGCCTGCTCCGCGAGCCGCAGAACGATGAGCTTGTCAACCGTCCCCTTGAAGGTCCCCATCTTGAAAATCCCTTTCACGGTGCCCTTCTCCCCCGGCTTCCACACCAGCTTTCCGTCCTCACTGATCTCCGCCGCCAGGCAGCTGCAGACCGCCTCATACTGCTTGATCGTGATGGGTTGATCTCCCTTGATCGTAAAAGGAAACTCGGCTGTCACGATGTTGTCGTCCGGCTTCCCTTGAACCTCCACCAGCTGCTTCTCGAACACCATCTGCCCGTGCAGGCCCGGGATGGCGACAATCAACAGCGCGAAAATCGTTGCTGCGGCTATCTTCATTTGTCCCTCAAGCTGACCAGCTGAACCCTAATGATCAAGCGTCCACCCCGCCATTTTGGACCGAGAATGTAAACCCGCTCACCACGATCGAGCGTCGGATCGGCCCGCATGACCATTTCTTTTTTCTGCCAGAGCTCCAGGTCCATGCGGAGCTTGTTCCCCACCACTCCCTGGGGCTGAAAGGTCACCATGATGGCCTTCGAGCCCGCGAGCGGTGCAGCCCAGTTCTTGTAGCCCCGCAGGATGGGTTGGGTGTCCGAACCAAGCCGCGCGAACAACTTGAACTTTGGAATATTCTTGGACTTCCGCAAGCGCTCCAACTCCGCCCCTCTCAGTTCTTTGGCCTTCGGTCCCAGCGCCTCCAATTCTCCATCGGTCCCGAAAATCAGTTCCGTCTTTACCGTCCCGATCTCGTCCTTGCCCGGATCCTGCCCCCGCGCCGCCGCACCGAACAACAGCACTCCCAGCAGCACTGACATGGAGAGTTTCATTCGGCCTAGTAGGTTTCGAAGGCCGAGATCAGCAATCCGGGCCTTTCCGAGTGCGAACCGCCGCCCCACCCGATCAGGTTCTCGTCCGGGAGGTCGGCCAGACCCGTCAGCACGATCACGGTGGCTTGGAGGTCCTTGTCGTCCACCGCTGCCGCTTCCACGTTCTTGTTGGGCGCATACACTGCGGTGGCGGCCGATAACGGCGGCGGAACGCTGGAGGGGTTCAGGAGCGTTCCCGCCATGAACGCCGCCAGCAGGGCGGCCAGTCCGGCTGGCACCATCCACCAGTTCCAGAGCCGGCTCAAGCCGGTCTTCCCCCCTGGCCCGGCATGCGGGGACCGGGAGGCCCCGTGCACGAGGCGCTCCAGGTGCGCGTTGAAAAAATCCGGATAGGGCGGCTCCAACTCGGCCGGGATCGTCGCTTGCAGATCCTCGCGCAGCTTCACGTATTCCTCGCGCTCGCGCTGCAGTTCGGGGTGGCCGGCCAATACCGGCTCGAGTTCGCTGAGTTCCTCGGAACTCAGCGTTCCATCCATCCAACACGTGAGGAGTTCTTCTTTACGATTCTGGTTCATGGGTCCTGGTCAGCAGTGTTTGCAGTTTCTTGCGGGCATAAAACAAGCGGCTCATCACCGTCCCGATGGAGCAATCCATCACGTCGGCGATCTCTTTATACTCTAATCCTTGCACTTCGCGAAGCAGGATCGTTTCGCGGTGTTCGGGGTTCAGCTTTTCCAAGGCGCCTTCAATTTTCTTGCGCAGTTCTGCCTGCACCAGGGCCTCGTCCGGGCGGGCACCGTGAGCCGGGGTGGCGGTCGCCCCCACCGCAATGCGCTCGCGGTTCAGCACGTTGTCGTCCAGTTCTCCCACCGTCTCGAACTTGCGCTTGCGCATCCAATCGTAGACCACGTTGTGAGTGATGCGGTACATCCAGGTCGAAAAGCGGGCCCGGGCCTCGAACTTCGGAAGGGCCTTCCACACCTTCACGAAAACCTCCTGGGCGAGGTCCCACGCGTCCGCTTCGTTTTTTACCATGTTTTGGATCATCGCATACACCCGTCCGCGGTGCTTGGTCACCAGGGCGTCGAAGGCACTGTAGTCGCCTTTCTGGCTCCGGCTCACCAATTCGGCGTCGGATTCGGGGTCTGAGCCGCCCCCCGTTCCGCCACCTGCAGCGTCGCCGGGAACCGGCCCCTTCACTAGGTTCGACGCGATCTGGCGGAATAAATTCATCTGGTCAGCGCAACCGCCAATCTGGACTCAAACAGTCGTTTGAGCAAGCCGCACGTGCCGGCACCAGCGCGACGCCACGGGTCGAACCCCGCACCCCAGAACTCCAGGTAGGAAAGTATGTCCCTCTGCCTCCGCCCCCCCCGCCTGCCACCTCGCCCTCCCGCTAGCCCGGGAACCAGAGCCGGCACCCGACCTCCTCAATAAACGTCGCGCGAGTACCGCTTTTCCTTCTTGAGCCCCTTGATGTAGGCCACGGCATCTTCCGCGCTCAGGCCTCCATGGGTCTCCGCGATTTTGTGGAGGGCGGCGTCCACATCCTTCGCCATGCGCGAGGCGTCGCCGCAGACATAGAAGGAGGCTCCGTCCTGCAACCAGCTCCAGATCTCCGTCCCGTGCTCCTCCATGCGGTGCTGCACGTAGATTTTCTGCGCCTGGTCGCGCGAAAACGCCAGGTCCAGGCGCTGCAGCACTCCGCTTTTTTTCATGGCGCTGAGCTCCTCCTCGTAAAGGAAATCGGTGGCGCGATAGGGACTGCCAAAGAAGAGCCAGTTCTTGCCCTTTGCCCCCGTTTCGCGGCGCTCTTCGAGGAAGGCGCGGAACGGCGCAATTCCCGTCCCGGGACCCACCATGAGAATCGGCGTGTCCCCGTCCTCCGGCAAGCGAAAGGCCTTGTTGCTGTGCACGAACACCCCGGGGTTCACGCCCGCGCAGCGATCCGAAAAGAAGGTCGAGCAAACTCCTCCACGCTCGCGCCCATGCGACACGTAGCGCACGATGGCAATTGTGAGATGCACTTCCCCGGGGTGGGCCTTCGGGCTCGAGGCGATCGAGTAGAGCCTCGGCTGAAGCTTCTTGAGCACCGCTACGAATTCTTCCGCATCCGAGAAATCGGCAGGATAGTCGATGACCAGGTCGATCAACTCCCGGCCCCAACAAAATTCGTTCATCACCACCCGATCGTCGGATTCGACCACCGAGCGCAAGTAGGGCGAGCCGCTCCGCACCTGCCAGGTCTTCAGGAACTTCGGTGTCAGGGAGCGAGTGTCGTAATGACTGATCAGGGCCTCCCGAAGCGGGGCCTCCCCGCCGTCCGGAAGCGGCACGGATTCGCGCACATTGACAGGTAGGTTGGCGAGGATCTCGTCCACCTGTTCCTCCCCATTGCGCGGAAAGACTCCGAGGGCATCGCCCACCTCGTACTCGAGACCCGATCCTTCCAGCGAGAGTTCGACGTGGTGGGTCTCCTTCGGCGATCCGCTCCGGTTCAGGTTAACGTTCTTCAGAATCGCGGACGGGAAGGGATTCTTCTTTCCATACGGAATCTCCTCCGCCACCTCGGCGCCCGGAGCCTCGCTCCGCCCCGCCGCCCCCAGCGTCTCCAAAACTCCCTTCCGCCAGCCCGCGAAGCCCTCCTCGTAATCCACGTCGCAGTCCACCCGCTGGTAAAGTCGTTCCGCCCCCAGGGCCTCGAGCCGCGTGTCGAAGTCTTTCCCGCACTTGCAGAAATCCGGGTATTCCGTATCGCCCAGAGAGAGGACCGAAAACTTCACCCCTGCCAGCTTCGGCGCCTTCTCGCTATGAAGAAATTCATAGAGATCCGTCGCATTGTCGGGCGGCTCGCCGTCCCCGTAAGTACTTGTGATGACGAGGAGGTGCTTTTCGTTCGGGAGGCGTCCCTGGTCGTATTGCGCCATGTCGATCACCTCGGGCTCAAACCGCCCCCCGTTCATGGCTTTCGCCATCTTCTTCGCGCAGCCCTCCGCGTTTCCGGTCTGCGAACCCACCAGGATCGTTACGGGCACCGCCGGTCCGTCGTCTGCCGGGGCCGCCCCCTCCCCGGACGCAGCAAGCATTTGATCGAAAAAACGATTCAGCCACTCACGCTGCTCAGGCGTGAACGGCGCATCGTCGGGAACGTGAATCCGGTCCGGCATGCTTGGAAATTCCGGCTCCCGCCGGGGTTGCGGAAGATAAGGGGATCGTCCCGCCGTGCAAGCCCCGATCCGGTGCGAGCCCCCTGACCTACGCAGTTTGCGGGCCAACAGAGCAGCCCTCCCGCCACTCCCCGGCCCTGCTAGGGAAGGACCAGATCCACCTTCTGCTGGATCAGGAGCGGCCCGCGAACCGCCATCGAGACCCCGGGCTGTGGAGAACCCGACATGCTCATCTCCCCCGCGAGCTCCATTTTCAGATCCTCCAGGTGCTCGAGCGATCGGTACGTAGTCACGCTGGCCGTGACATTGATTTCCAGTCCGCTCTCATCGTCCTCGCGGGGTGTTCCCACCACTTTCATGCTCCCCAGCAGGACGGCGCATCGGTGACCCTCGTAATCCTCCACCCGGTCGAACTTCAGGTGAAATGTTCCCTGGAAGTTGGAGTCCACCCCCATCCCCGGAATGTGCTTCGGATCGATCTCCCAGTCCTCGCCGACTGTTCGCGGCCCGGTTCCGTAAATCCCGACCTTCTCGCTGCCGCCGAGTTTTTCGGAGAGACGCTTCGTCTTTTCGCGTTGCTCGTCGCTCAGTTCCCCGCCCCCGTCCAGACTCGCTACCCACGCCCCGTCGAGGAGAGTGAAGGTCAGGGCCTGTCCCTCGATCGGACTCACCTTGGGCGGCCGCGGCTGCCGCTCGCCTTTGAGAGTCATTTCCTGCGTATCGCGGTCCTTCTCGACCAGGATCTTCACCTCGGTCGCGGAGAGCACTTCATACCTCATTGCCTTCTCGGTCCGCGTCGTCATGGTCCCCACCAATTGCTCGTCGGGCATTTTCAATGTCATCGGCGCCTCGACCATCTCGAACCGTCCCGATACGTGGCCCTTGGTTCCCGCCGGTGGCAGGGCGTGCGGCCTCGCCAGCACGTATCCGGTCGCAGCAGGCAGATCGGCACCTTCCCCCGCCGCCTTCTTCTTCTCCCCGTTCTCACAGGACACGGCGCAGAGTAGCCACACCAGTCCCGTCATCCACCTGAGCGTGCCACCGGCCTTCATTGCCTGGCTCTTATCAACCCCTCCGCCGGTGGCAAAGAAATTTTCCGGCGCCGGGAGCTTCACGAACTGGCCGCGCCGTGACCCTGCTCTGTCAGCAGGTCGTCCAGTCCTACTCGTCCACGATCACGGCCCGCACCGGCCGCCCTTCGAACGGAACCCGGAACGGGCGGTCTTTGACCGGATCGCGGGGATCGCGCACCAGGGTTCCCGCTTTCAGTTGCCGCACATCCACGATGGTGTTCGTGTAGGGATTGAGCACGTATCCGGGCTTCCCGGGCAGGATCACCGCGAAAGGATATTTCTTTTCCTGGGCTGCTTCTGCAGCAGCACCCGGCTTCCCTCCCTCGCTCGGAACGGGAGGCGCCGTAAAGTCGATCTGGCTGCGGTGGATGAACCCCAGCAACCCGCCGTCCGTGCGCACCAGCAGCCAGCGCTCGTCCTTCTGGTCCCAGACGTGCAGGTTCTCCCCGTTTTCCACCTTTCCGATAATGTTGTTTCGCGTCGTGCTGGGCGAGGAGCGAATGTTGCTGCGACCCGACTTCGATTCGGCCTTCCTGAGCTTCTTCCACTGCCCGGGCTGGATCCCCTCGCGGTTCGCGAGCAGTCGCTCGTGTCGAATCCGAGGCGCCCCGTCGTCCTGGAGGCGCACCTCGAAGCTCCGGAGCGAAACCCCTTCCCAGGGCTCTCCGTCCTCCACCACGCTCAGGTGCACCGCGCAATGCACCCGCACCAGGTTGTCCCCGATCTTCTCCACCTTGGGCTCGCCCAACATTTCCAGGCGCCGCACTTCACGGTCCGAGGAGCGGTCCATTTCCCATTCCCGCCAGGCCTGCTCGTTGAGCACCCGGTAGCGCCCATTCTCCCGCGTGGTGCGAAAACTGAATTCCAGAATCCCTCTCCGGCTCTCCACCCGTTCCCCTGCGCTCGACTTCTCCGCAGCGACGTACTGCTCCACTACTTTCAGGGCACGCATCACTTCTGCCGACCGCTCCGGAGCGGCGGGAGGACTGGCGGGATCCTGGCCGAAAGCCACAAGGCCGCCCAGGCCAAGCGAGAACGCGGTAACAACAAGTCGATAACGAATAAGCGATGATTTCATTGGGGGTCCTTGCGATAAGGAGGGCGGATCGTAACAGGTCGTAGTTCATGCGCACCCTCTTTTCCTGCGCAATTCCTGTCGTATTGAAACCTGAAATATCGGATCCATAATATTAACCCTGTGGCTCTCTGATACCTGAAATGGGAGCTTCCGATTCACACCAGGCCCAGCAGTTCCAGGAAGGCGGGCCACACCTTTCGAAACAAGGCGTCCTTCCCCCCCCGAGAAAGCTGCTCCGCAATCAACGCCACCTCGTCCTCCGCATCCGCCGGACCGCTGAGCGCCAACTGGTGCCCGGGGCACTCCAGGCGCTGCCGAAGATGCCCCGACCCCCGCTCCCGCCAAACGCTCACTTCGCATCCGGGAGCGCGAATTTCGAGGTGCCCGAGCGGTGCGCTGTCCTCCTTCCACTCCACCTTCACCGCAATGCTGCGGCCCTCCCGCGACTCCAACCTGAAGCACTCCGCGCAGCCGGCCGCCCGCTCCGCAGCGATCCCGAGTTCCAATCCCGGCCGCCATCCCGCCTGCGTTGCCAGCCACGCAATGAGCAGCAGAGCCGTCGTCCGCTGGCCGGGATGCGCCACCAGCCGCACTTCATTCACTTCCGGCAGCGCCCGTTGTGCTACCAGGTCATCGAATAGTCCCGCCACCGCGAGCCGAAAATGGTTGCTGCGGGTCCAGGCCAGGTCCTGCACCGCGGTCCGATTCCGCGAATCCCCCGCCGCTTCCTCGATGAGTTTGAATCCCGGCAGGGGGTCAGCCCACTTCGTGCTGTCGAACACGAGACAGTCGATCAGGCCGTAGAGCGCCGGCTCGAACAAATCGGACAGCTCCCCCTGCCACCAGAACACCAGCGGCAAGTCGCTGGCCAGGTGCGCAAAGACCGTGTTGCGCAGGCGCCCGATCGCCTTGCCTTCCAGGAGGAACGACAACTGTTCGCAGCAGACCGATTTCTGTCCGTGCGCCAGGTGGCAATGGGCCGTGATCCACGACTTGATTCGGATCTCGGGCGCCTGGCGGTCCATTCCAATCAGGATGGCCCGGCAGGCGTGCTCCCGCGTCAGCTCCCGGATGGCCCGGGAGTTGCGCTCCAGGGAGTCGGGATCCTCCGAGTAGATTGCAAGATTCATCATGGAAGCGTTCGTGCTCGCTTCGTCCGCCTCCCAAAGCTTCTTCAATTCCCCCTCGATGCTCCCGATCGGAACCTCCAGTCCAAGTTGCGCTGTCCCGGCCGTCGTCATCCCTCACTCCCGGATTCTGAACACTGAAAACTGAACACTGAACGCTGAACGCTGACTGCTATCACAACCTCCTCCACGTTCTCCCCTCCCCCGCCAGGAGGGCGTCCGATTCCTGCGGACCCCACGAACCGGACGCATACTCCGCCATGGGGGGTGGACTGTCGCTCCGGTGCCAGCCGTGCTCGATATGATCGATAAATCGCCAAGCTTCCTCCACCTCGTCCCGCCGCGCAAAGAGGGTGGCGTCCCCCGCCATGGCATCCAACAAGAGCCGTTCGTAGGCTTCCGGGCTGCTCTTCCCAAAACTCGAAGCATAGTGAAAATCCATCTTCACCGGCTCCATCCGCAGGCTCGCTCCCGGCAGCTTCGAAATGATCCGTAGCGAGATCCCCTCGTCCGGCTGGATGCGGATGACCAGCACATTGCCCTGCGGCACCCGCCCCGGCAGAGCCCCGAACAACACGCCGGGCGCCTCCTTGAAGTGCACCGAAATCTCCGTCGCCTTTTTCGGCAGCCGTTTGCCCATTCGCACATAAAAGGGCACTCCGCTCCACCGCCACGTGTCCACCAGCACCCGCAACGCCACATACGCCTCCGTCATTGACTCCGGGTCGACCCGCTCCTCCTCGCGGTAGCCGACCACTGCCTCCCCGTCCACGTAGCCCGTGCCGTACTGGGCCCGCACCACGTTGGCCGCCACCAGCTCGGGCGTGTCCCATTGGCGCAACGACCGCAGCACCTTCACCTTTTCGTCCCGCACCCCGTTCGCGCTCAGGTCGGTCGGCGGTTCCATCGCCACCAGGCTCAGGAGTTGCAGGAGGTGATTCTGCACCATGTCCCGCAGCGCCCCCGCCTGGTCGTAGTACCCGCCACGCCCCCCTTCCATCCCGAAGTGCTCCGCACAGGTAATCTGAATCGAGTCGATGCTGCGGCTGTTCCAGATCGGCTCGAAGATCGCGTTGGCGAAGCGCAGCACCATCAGGTTCTGCGCCGTTTCCTTCCCGAGATAGTGGTCGATCCGGTAGGTGTCGCGTTCCTCGAAGGTGGCGTTGACGATCCGGTTCAGGTGCCGGGCCGTCGGCAGATCCGTCCCGAAGGGCTTCTCCACGATCACGCGCGACCAGCAGCCCTCCCGGTCTTCGTTCAGTCCCGCTTCCCCCAGCCGCTCCAGGATGTCGTCGAAGAACTCCGGCGCGCTGGCGAGGTAATAGAGCCGGTTCCCCCGGCCCCCCCGCTCCCGGTCGATGGCCTCGAGCCGCTCCGCCAGCGCCTGGTAGCCCGCCGGGTCCTGAAATTCGCTCCGATGGTAGGAAACTCCCTCCCGGAACTCGGTCCACAACTCCTCGCTGTGCCCGTTGCGCGAGACGGCCCGATTCACCTTCTCGAGGCTTTCCCGAAAATACTCGTCACTCCAGTCCTTCCGCGCCAAGCCCACGATCTTTACGCCGGGCGGAAGCTCCCCGTCCGCCGCCAGATTGTAGAGGGCCGGCACCAGCTTGCGATGCGTGAGGTCTCCCGTCGCCCCCAGGATCACGACCGTGCAGGCCTCCGGCCGGGTTCGGGACACAAGTGCTTCTCGAAAGGGATTCGTCATCGGCTCACGGGGTTCTCACGCAATCTCGCCCCCTTCGCAAAGGAGTTTTTTGATGATTTCTGGTAACCGGATCCATGAACGCGGCCCTCCCCCCCGCAGGGCCTCACCGCCCCAACCATGAAGACGGCGCGTTCCTCCGCCTCCTGACTCGACAAGTCAGGCGGGATCCCGTTCCCGTCAAGCCGGCAGGCCGGGCCTGCGGTCCGCTCCTCCCCACCCTCACAGACATCACTCCGGCAGCGGAAAAACCTCGTTGAAGGCGAAGACCCGCTCCCGGATCTCCGCCAGCTTGCCCCCGTCGCCTCGATGCTGAATCGCTTCGTGCATAAAGTCCGCAACCCGCACCACGTCTTTTTCCACCATGCCCCGCGTCGTGACGGCCGGCGTCCCCACCCGGATTCCGCTCGGCTTCATCGGCGTCCCGCTGTCAAACGGAATGGCATTCTTGTTCACCGTGATTCCGGCCGCGTCGAGCGCCGCATCGGCTTCCGTCCCATCCAGCCCCGCCGGGCGCATGTCGATCAACATGCTGTGATTGTCGGTGCCACCCGAAACGATCCGGTATCCGTGTGCCCCCAGCTGCGCCGCCAGGGCCTGCGCGTTCTTCACCACCTGGATCTGGTAATCCTTGAACTCGGGTCGCAGCGCTTCGCCGAAGCACACCGCCTTGGCCGCAATGACGTGCATGAGAGGACCGCCCTGCACCCCGGGAAAGACCATCGCATTGATCTTCTTGGCATATTCCTCCCCGCACAAAACCAGGCCGCCACGCGGGCCGCGCAGCGACTTGTGGGTCGTGGTCGTCACAAAATCGGCATGGGGAATCGGGCTGGGATGCACCCCCGCCGCCACCAGGCCCGCAACATGCGCCATGTCGACGAACAAATACGCCCCCGCCTCCTTCGCAATCGCACCCATCCGCTCGTAATCGACCACCCGCGAATAAGCGCTCGCTCCACACGTGATCAGCTTGGGGTGCACCTCCCGCGCCGCCTTGGCCAGCTGGTCGTAATCGATTCGCTCGTCCTTCTCACTCACCCCGTAGTGCGTCACGTCGTAGAACTTGCCGGAAAAGTTCGCCT
>Ga0310121_10004983_pt1 | contig 11526 bp, 13 predicted proteins | sample CB27_Tmax_986_MG_FD_203504 | JGI IMG/M metagenome (GOLD analysis project Ga0310121, IMG submission 203504) | Marine microbial communities from Western Arctic Ocean, Canada - CB27_Tmax_986 | ecosystem: Environmental > Aquatic > Marine > Oceanic | place: Canada: Western Arctic Ocean | collected...
TGGCCCGAGGAGGCCGTGCAGGATTCTTTACACGATTCGCATTTCCAGAAACCGAGGAGCTCTTGATCAGTCTTGGCTCGACGCTTGAGTGCCTACATACACACTTCCTCGACACTGGAGATTATTGTCCAGGTTCTGGGGTCAATAGAGGCGAGTGGGGAAGTACTACAAACCGACAAAAGCCATTGATTGGCGGGACCCCGAGATACTGAGTCTTGTTTCTCTAATTCTCGTGCTCACCTCCAGTTGCATTGTCCTTGCCTACCCTATAGGACGATATCAACTGCCGATTGCGTGAGCTGTTCAGCAAGTAAAACTCCTTCGTGCCCATCGGCTTGTTCGACTATGACCACCGATGATGCCCATTAGTAAAAACCTGCCCAAAGAGACGATACGATATGAAAGGCAACATGGCATCGCATTCAAGTCTCACGACTGAGCACGATAGCAAAGAGCCTGATCTCACGCTGGTACAACGATTTGGTGAAGCCATTGCTGACCGAGTGGAGCGTTGGATGCCAAGCCCGTTTCTATTTGCAATTCTGCTCACGTATGTGGCTGCAATCGCAGCGATCATTTCTGAGGGAGTGAGTGTGCCTGAGGTCGCTCACTCTTGGTATGGAGGCTTTTGGTCTCTACTTCAGTTCGCTATGCAAATGGTGATCATCCTAGTCACAGGCTGCGTGGTCGCGTACCACCCAAGAGTGCGAGCGGGCATCCTGGGCCTTGTCCGACTTCCTAAGAATGGCCGCCAAGCAGTTGTATTGGTTGGTCTTGGATCGATGTTGACCGGGTGGGTCTCCTGGGGGCTCGGCCTGATTTTTGGGGCAATCCTAGCTCGAGAGATGGGCGAACTCGCAGCCAAGAATGGTATGGCTGTGCATTATCCCCTTCTGGCAGTAGCCGGCTACATGGGCATGAGCCTCACCTGGGGATGGGGACTCTCTAGCTCTGCGGGACTGCTTCAGGCGACAGATGGCAATGTCTTTATGGAGCAAGGGATCGTGGACAGAGTTATTCCCGCAACAGAATGGGTCTTCCATCCCTACTCGCTCATCCTGACAGTTTTAGCTCTCATTTTCGCTTCTGGCATGCTTTATCTGCTCTCGCCACCTGAGGAGAACTGCAGGGGCATTGCTCGCTATGTCGACTTCAAAGAAGAAGTGGTCAGAGAATCCAACCCTGAAGACCTACCTACAAATCCGACTTTGGCTGACCGGATCGACAACAGTAGGATCCTCGGTGGATTGATCGCCCTAATCGGAGTCTATCTCTTCATAGAAGCGTTCCTGACCCAGGGTCTTAGAGCTCTGGACTTGAATGTTTTCAATTTCGGATTCTTGATGATCGGCCTGATCCTGTACAGCAGCCCATCCAGATACCTGAAGGAATTCCAGGACGCGGTTAAGGGAAGCGCAGGCGTTATCCTGCTGTTCCCTTTCTATGCAGGTATCATAGGCATCATGACAGGAACTGGACTTGTCGACACTATGACTGAATCCCTGCTTTCGATTGCAACAAAAGAATCCTTTGCTGTTACAGCTTGGATCACCGGTGGCATTCTCAACGTATTCGTGCCCTCTGCAGGTGGTGAATGGGCTATTATCGGTGGTCCAATGATGCTTGCAGGTGCTGAACTGGGGATCCCTCATGGACAGACTATCGCGGCCTATGCGGTGGGAGATGCACACACAAATCTGTTAAACCCGTTCTGGGCAATCCCTCTGCTAGCAATCACTGAACTTCGAGCTCGTGACATGTTCGGCTACGCAATCACCATGATGATTCTGCTCGTGCCCTTCATAGCAATTGTGCTCTACCTCCTGCCTTACTGAAGACGACGCGGAGGCGCGGTAGAGTGAGCACTTAACTAAGCTGGGTATCTATAACACCGACAGCCGGCAAAGCTGGCAAGTAAGACGGAGGGTTGAGGTATGAGTCATATTGCTTCTGATGGCACGAAGAGGATGAGCCGCCGTGACCTGATCACTCGAGCTGGCGGACTAGCGGTCGCTGCAGTGGTACCTGCGGCTATCTCAGGGTCTGGGGAACCAGCTTGGGCAGGAGTGGCTCAGGAATCTTTTCCTCGCAAGCACGACTTCAGCATTCCAGAAGGAATTACGTACTTGAATGCTGCCTACATGCACCCCATGCCCAATAAAGTTCGTGACGCAGTGCGTGATTACAACGACAGGCGTGGTGGTTTCACAACACAGACCAGTGCTGACCCAGACTTTGACAACAGGGTAAAAGCAGAGTTTGCGTCCTTGATCAATGCCAAGACCTCGGAGATCAGCTATATACCTAACACGACCACGGGTGAAGTCCTCGTGTTGCACGGGTTAGGTCTCCCGTACTCAGGAGGGAATGTGGTTACAGACGCGTTGCACTTTGAGAGCTCGATTATTCATCTGCAGTCACTTGAGAAAACTGCAGGCCTAGACCTTCGCATCGTGATGCCACGTGAAGGGAGGATTGACCTTGAGGATCTTGATCGTGTCGTCGACCGAGATACTCGGCTAATCGAGATCTCGCTCGTGACCATGTATAACGGATTTCAGCATGACCTGAAGGAAGTATGCGACTTAGCACACTCCAATGGAGCGTACGTATACGCCGATATCATCCAAGCTGCGGGAGCCGTTCCAATTGATGTGCGAGAAAGTGGAGTAGACTTCTGTGCCTGCTCCGGATTTAAGTGGCTAATGGGTGACCTTGGGCTTGGATTTCTGTATGTGCGCGAGGATCTTTTGGGAAGTGTGATGCAGCGTACCCAATTTGGCTATCGCTCAGTGCATAGTTACCAAACGCACTTCTTACCTTACGATCCTCCAGCGAACACCCCATTTACTTGGGACCTTGGGGAGACAGCCAGTGCACTTTTCGAAACAGGAAGCGTTGCTGGATCCGCTAGAGCGGCACTAGGAGCGGCGATTCCATATCTCCGAGAAATCGGGACTGATAGAATTGAAGAACATCGGCAACCCTTACTCGATCTGCTGCGCAAAGAGATGCCACATCTGGGTTTTGAGTGTGTCACACCTGCAGGTACGACTTCACCCATCATTACTTTCACCATGGCCGAAGGGACCGGGATTCGTGAGCGGCTCAATAGGGCGGGCATCGACATAAGTGTATATCCGAATCATCTACGGTTCTCACCCTCGATTTTTAATGACCTTACTGATATAGAATGGGTACTAGAATCGCTTTCGTGACCTTACCCGAAACCACGTAGAAACTCCTTCGACAACGATCTGGAGCGCCCTGTGTACTCAACCGAAATGTTTAAGCTGTATGCCCTAACTGCCCTGGTATTCTTTGCTGTGGACCTGCTATGGCTGGGTGTTGTCGCCAAAGGATTTTATCAGGAACACCTGGGCCACCTTATGAGACCCGATGTCATCTAGGGAGCGGCCCTGTTGTTCTATTCGATCTTCATCGCAGGTGTGCTGGTTTTCTCAGCGCTACCTGGACTGGAAGCCCAGTCAATTGGGTACTCGATAGCGTTAGGCGCATTCCTTGGCCTAGTCACCTACGCCACATTCGACCTCACATGTTTGGCGATGTTAAAGGATTTTCCGGTTGTGGTGGTCTATGTAGACCTGGCATGGGGCATCGCTCTTACGGCAGGTGTTTCCGCGTCAGGATACGGCTTCGGAAGGTGGCTCGGACTTTAAGAAGAACAACTGCCCTGTAGACTCAACCGCGTTCACCGAGCCCTGATCTCAAAATCATACCCTCAGGTTGCTTCATTAACTACAGGAATGAGATCTCGTTGTGCGTCCCGTCACAAAAAGGTTTGTTGACGCTCTGACCACACCTACACAGAAAAAATGGCTTCCCCTCGCGGGTCTCAACCAAATTTCCTTCATGATCACACAACTCCACGTCCCCCTCGACCTTGTAAGGACCAGTCTTAGTAATAGTGATCTTTACCTCTGACAAAACATCCTCCTTAATCCAATTGAATTGAACACTTTGAGGTCAGATGCATCTTGTTAAATGACATTCGCTTTTACTCCCGCCATGGGTATTGGGGCCGTATGAGGTGCCAGTCAGTCTCCTCTTGGAATGCCATCCCAAAATCTAGAACAGCCTGATCTTCGAATGGTGACCCAACAATCTGGAGGCAGAGGGGCAATCCGTCTGTGTCGAAACCGCATGGGATATTTAGGCCCGGGTGTCCGACCAGGTTCGCGATGTAATTGAGCCTGGGTGTATTCACATCAAAATCGTCAGGCGGCTCCCACTCATTACGAGCGGGAATCGGCCAACCTTCGCTGACTTCCCTCAATGCTGCACCATTCGGCCATGTTGGGGCAATGACCGCATCGTACCTAGACAAAAGCTCGTCCGCCTCGCGGGTAAGTTGGCTGCGAATTCGTTGAGCAGTCAAATAGTCCGCAGCCGACATCATGCGTCCGGCCATCCATCCCGCAGCCCGATCTTCATTGAATGAGAACATGCCCAAAGCCCGGCCATCGTCAAAAAGGGGTTTGAATATCGTGCCACTCTCTACCGTAACGATGGTCGTGAATAGTGCTCCAGTCGGATATAGCGGGAGTTCTATGTCTTCCACGATCACACCCATACTCGTCCAAACATCAAGTGCTTCCTGAAAGACTTGGCGATTATGGTCGGATTGGGTGAGGAGGAATTCCCTGCGGTGCACACCCAGTCTCTTCCCTCGCATACTGCCTGAATCCGAGTTAAACGCAAATGGATGATCTGTTGACGAATTATCACGGATATCCGGACCATTAATCTCTTCGAGGATATACCCGCAATCCTCCGCCGAACGTCCAACTGGACCGATCTTGTCCAGGCTCCATGAAAGAGCCATACAGCCGTAACGGCTTACACGACTGAATGTGGGGCGAAGCCCTGAAGCCCCAACTGCAGAACCAGGAAATACGATTGACCCGCCGGTTTCCGTTCCAATCCCAAAACCAATCAGACCGGCTACCGCAGCTGATACAGTTCCACTGGATGACCCGAAGCTGGTCCGATCTAGTTTCCAAGGATTCAGTGCAGAGCTGGTGTTTCCACCAGCAAACTCTCCGAGCGACATCTTCGCCATAAGAACTGCGCCAGCATCTGCTAGCCGATCAATCACAGCCGCATTACGGTCCGGGACTCGATCTCGGAAGATGCCAGAACCCCAGGTCGTACGAATCCCGTCAGTATCGAGAAGGTCTTTCACACCATAGGGGATACCGTGCAGAATGCTGCGTCGCCGACCTGAACGCAGCTCGGCATCTGCCCTTTCTGCCGATTCAAGTGCATGCTCTCGAGCAATAGTGACCATAGTAGAGAGCTGTCCTTCATGATCAGGCCTTGGTTCACTCGGAAGATCAAATGGAGGTGGGTCGAGTTCCTGGGCGCGATCAAGATACATCTGAGTGAGTTGAACTGACGTTATCCTGCCAGAGGAGAGGCTCGCAGCTAACTCTCGAACCGTTAGAAAATGAGTGGGTTCCTGCATAAGTCAGCCTCGGTGAAAAATCGTGAGTGGCTGCTCATCATTGTCTAGCGGGAAGCTTCGCAACTCGTTCGAGATACGGATGCTATTCGCCACTGCTCGACGTAGTCGTTCGAACTCTTCTTCGCGTTCGTAGATGCCCCGCGGCCCCTGCGCATCAAGCAGCGTATGTAGTATTTCCGTTGAGACCTCACCGGTTTCAGCAACCTGAGCACATGCCTGTTGCCATGCCACAGCCAGGCCGGCAGCGCCGACGCCCGCCACCTTGGTAAACTGCCGACGAGTAACTGTCATCTCTACTTCCTTTGAAAAAAGCCGATACTACCTGATGACCCGTGAACTCAAGGGATGAGGTCGTTACGCACCTCATCAATGATGCCATAGAAGCAACACCATTCTCCCTCAAGCACTGCAGGTCTCGAACGCAGGCCGAATACCACACCGTCTTCCGGAGCCACAACCTCAGCGCACACTTCACCATAGAGATTGTAAATCTTCCCTAAGGGTGTGTCCCTTGTAATCGGTTTCTCAAAAACTAACTCCTGGCTACCGACCCACATGCCTGATGCCGGTGCCAGCAAGGCCTGCTGATGACCCATTCTCCATTCAGGGGCATACTCCACGTCCCCGGAGACCATACCATAATGGCGCATAACGTTGAGATAACTTGTTGCTAGGCCATCAGCGATTGCATGGAAATCACTCGTAAGTGTTCGGCAGTTCCCTCCCAGTTCTACGGTGATACCTGCTTTTCCAAGTTCCGCCATTTTCGAGGCAGGATTCTTACCACCAACCCCACTGCGAAAAACCAAATCCCATGGCACACCCATGGCGGCAGCGAGTTCCATGCTCTGAGTATTGTCCGCTGCAAAAATCATATGTGCGAGGTACGAGTGCTCTCCGCCTGAGTGAATCGCGATCTGCAGGTCACAGGCATCTCTCATGGCGATCCAATGTGTCCATGCTGCACGTTCGGTAGGATAGCCATCAAAGCTTCCCGGGTATATTCGATTCATGTCGTAGGTGAACGAATCCAGAGGGTCTCCGCGTTTGCCTGCTTCGAAAGCTGGTACGTTCATGGCTGGGACGCCGACGACCGTCCCTGATACCGCCGAAGGATCGAGTTGATCAAATAAACGAAAAATTGAGAAAGCACCCTCCGGCTCATCACCATGTGTCGCTCCGTTGATCCACAGGATTGGACCGTCAGCAGCACCATGACAAACGAGCAGCGGAATTTCCCGGTTTCGCCCATCAGCAGCAGGCCCTACATGCAGTGCCGCTTGGCTAATGGCTGGCGATTCAATACTGCGATTTCCGATCTCGAAATTATCTCTCATATGTTTCGTCTCTTCAGGAGTTGGATAATTCAAGTAGGAACGGAATATCAATCTTCCTCACTAACTTCCTAAGATCATTAATCAGAAGTTCTTATTGCTCCTAGTGTGGATTATCCCAGTTCTGGCGCGGCAAGCTAGACCAAGCCGCGAAGATAGTCACATCTTTAAGTGTTATCTTCGTGATAATGGTCTCTTTGCTGGTCCCGCTTAGATTCTTAGCGTCACCACTCGCCCTACCAGACAAATTATAGATCCTACTAGCGGCTGCTGCGGCACTTGCCTACCTCTCCCATAGTTAGAGGCTTACCTACGATGCACGAAGGAACTTCCGGCGAGCAGGAAATCCAAGCTCAACAACAGAGCCGAGCTCGTGCTGAAAGGTTCTACAGGCGCCAGATGCGGAGCAGCCTTTCAGAGAGAATGGTCGAACTGATCGGGCATCAAGAAATGGTATTTATTGCTACTGCCGATACGGACGGGAACTGTGACTGTTCCCCGAGGTTTGGTAGAGCTGGGTTCATTCTGGTTCTGGATGATAGAACACTGGCCTACCCCGAGTATCGTGGCAACGGTGTTTTTGCCAGTCTCGGAAATATCTCGGAGAATCCCCATATCGGCTTAGTTTTCCTGGACTTCTTTGAAACGACCGTCGGGTTACACGTAAACGGCAGTGCCAACAGCTATATACCAGCTGAACTGCCCTCAATCCTGAGGGCATACCTAGAGAGAGAGAATCTCGAGACGGACTCGGGGGTTGAGCGATGGGTAGTGATCACTGTGGATGAAGCGTACATACACTGCTCCAAGCATGTCCCGTCCTTAGAAAAAAAAGACAAAGCAATCAGGTGGGGGACAGATGATAGAGAAGCAAAATCCGACGATTACTTTCTAAAAACAGCACGAAGAGAATCACGGAAAGTCCCAGGAAACTCTTAGGACAGAACCTCTGATTTGAGATGATTCCGTACCAGGGAAGCAAGGAACGTATATTCCCCTTTTTCAGGCCTCCGCTTACTTGATAATCGCCATAGGCAACAAGACCAAGTAGGCCAGAACTAATAGAAGTGGGGCACCCGTGATCGACCCCTGAGCTAGCAACCAATATCCAAGCGCTAGGCATATGACTCCCGCACCACCCAACATCGCGTTCACTTTCGTAAACTTGAGAGCAACCGGGGGCTTGGAGCCTTCTCGTAGAATCTTCTTAGCCATATTCCGTCAGCTTGCTAGAGGGTCGCTAATGCTATCGGCGGGCACGACACTAATCAATTCAAGTATTAGTTAGAGAAGATCTTTCAGTTTTTTCTTAGTGATTCCCAGAAGCTCAGCCGCTGCAGTTTCGTCACCTGCACATCGTGCGAGAACCCATTGGACGTGACGACGTATCGCCAGGCCCAGGGTCAGATCATCCGAGATCATACTATGATCTCCTAATACCAAATGGTCTTCCCCGATTACCGATCCTCTCGCAACAATTGCTCCTCTCATTAGAGCGTTCTCCAGTTCCCGAATATTGCCCGGCCAGTCATACGAGAGAAGAGTTTCTAGTGCTGCATCAGAGATACGGTACACCTCCCTATGGGTTTCTTCACGAACACGCCCCAACAATGCACTCGCAATGAGAGGGATATCCCCCGGACGATCTCGCAGGGGTGGAACTACGATCTCAACAACCTTAAGGCGAAAATAGAGATCTTCCCGGAACCGGCCTTCCTTTATCAACTGTTCGACCAGCTGATGTGTCGCGGCGATCACACGAGCATGGGTGGTTTTAAGTTCTTCGCCCCCCACAGGATAGAAAGATTTTTCTTGTAAGACACGAAGGAGTTTTGTCTGGAAGTCCGGACTCGTATCACCTATTTCATCCAGAAAAATCGTCCCTTCACCCGCTAACTCGAAATAGCCTTTCCTAGCGCTAATTGCTCCTGTAAATGAACCTTTTGTGTGCCCAAAAAGCTCTGACTCCAGCAGCGTATCTGCTAAAGCTGTACAGTTGACTGCAATGAATGGCTCTCCGGAAAATACAGAGTGCTGATGAATCGCACGTGCGATAACCTCCTTGCCGGTTCCCGTCTCACCCCGAATAAGTACAGTTGCACGGTTTCGTGCCAGGACACCGATCGTCTTGTAGATCTCAACCATCTGAGGATCACGGCCGATGAGCTGACCACTTCTAAGGGTAACTTCTTCATTTTCAGTATCCGGACCCTCATCGTCCTCATTGAGTTCACGGAAACAGCGTTCTGCTAGAGCTTCTAGTATTTTCGGATCTACTGGTTTTACGAGAAAATCGAAAGCGCCTGATTTCATCGCTGTCACCGCAGTTTCCATGTCGTCATGACCTGTCATAACGACAACGTAAACGCCCTCCATGGCCTCCCGAATCTTGCTCAGAAGTTCTAGCCCAGTCATACCAGACATCCGTACATCTGTCACAATTAGACCTGGATCAAATTTCTTTACCCGAGAAAGTGCCTGCTCAGCGCTTTCAGCGATTTCCACATCAAACCCGGCGTGACTGAGGCGGGTCCTGTAGACCTCAAGGGCATCCTTATCGTCATCGACGATCATTATCCGGCGATTCATATCGTTCTTCTTATACCCCAAAGATCCCTATTCTGCACCTATCTTGACTCATAACCATCCTCATCTGAACGATCTCCTCCAATCACTTGTATCCAGTACGCTGGCTGCTCAGGCAGTTCTCTGGCCCTAAGCCTAGCCATTTTTTCCTGGTTTCTGGTTCGGCGCACTTGTACAACCAGAAGCAAGATGAGTGCCAACGCCATCCAAAAGATGCCCGAATGACTCAAGACGAAGAGCCAACCGTATCGGTCCTTAACATGCTTCTTCCAGTCTTCCTCAAACTGACTCGTGGTAAGACCAAACACGGATCGAAAGGCGGGCTCAAAGGCTTTGTCGAGACGCCAGCGATCTAAAAAGACCCTGAGTCCTCGATCACCACTCTCACCGAAAAGGTAGGTAACCGCACTAGCAGATAAGAGATACGCAAATTCTGCCTCAGCCCGACCCGATGGCCATCGTAGCGTAAGAGAGTCCATCGGTGGAGCTCTTCCTAGAGCTAAGAGGAACCTCAGCTTCCAAGCTCCCATCGCTCTGAAACCACCTGACGCCCACTGAGCGTAACCTTCATCAAACCATCGGGGAGCCCGTAAGCCCTCAAGCGCGTCCGCTAAACCAAGATGGGCCCACTCATGTCGGAGCGTGCGTTTCCCCTCAGAATCTAGTAGGTGGGATCCCCTTACCGTCGTAACAACCAAAGTGCTAAGTCGAGGTATCGCTACTCCTGCACTCCACTCTGGAACAACTGACCCCGTGACTTCATCGAACGCTTCAAGCGAATGAGCTAATACTGCCCGAACGGTACCAGGCACAGAGTCTGGAAGTCCTGGTAAGGCAGGTTGCCCATCCAAGAAGCCCAGAATCGCTAGAGCAATAAGTGAGTCCTTGGCAGTAAAATCTATAAATGCACGCTCTCCGCTAACCCGACGATAGGGCTCGCCAGCTAGCGAGTCAGTCAAGTTTTCCTGGGTGGGAGTAGCAGCCACCAATATGGTGATGGATAGTATGAACGGACCAACACCGTGAGCGGAGAGAGTACTCACTCGCATTCTATCTGCTCCTCAAGGAGCTAAAGAAGGTGCCTTGCTCCAAAAAATAGCCCCTAGAAAATCAGCCAAGTTCACCTCGTGCCCATGCTACAACACCAGATAAATCATCTGGAAGATCCGCCTCAAAGTGCATCTCCATTCCCGTTACCGGGTGCTCGAAGCTGAGTTCTGCCGCATGAAGAAACTGTCTGGGAACGCGACGCGCTAACTCACGAGCCCATGCCCTCTGAGGTCCTCCCATGCCCCGCTCCCACCCCGCTCCGTAAAGCGAATCAGCCACAACAGGATGACCGATATGAGCAAGGTGTACCCGGATCTGGTGTGTTCTACCCGTCTGAAGACGAACATCAAGAAAATCTGCCCGTGCCCACTGTTCGCGGACCCTTAGGTGGGAGATTGCAACTCGACCATCCTCTCGCACAGCCATGCGCTTCCGATCCTTCGAATTTCGCCCCAATGATGCGTTGATAGTCATCATCGTTGTGGAGAGGTGGCCCCAAACGACCGCACGGTAGACACGCTTGACCCGTCGCTCCCTGAGAGCATCCGAGAGGAAATGATGCGCTTGGTCTGTCTTTGCTACGACCAAGAGACCAGATGTGCCTTGGTCGAGCCGGTGAACAATCCCGGGACGCAGTCTCCCTCCAATCCCAGAAAGATCGGAGATATGATACAATAGAGCATTAACCATCGTACCTGACCGGTGACCCGGAGCAGGATGAACAACCATCCCAGCGGGCTTATCGACAACCACCAGAGCGTGGTCCTCATATACTATGTTGAGGGGTATCTCTTCAGCGATCATCTTCACCGGCTGTACAGGTGGAACGACCACTTCGAGTTCGTCACCAATAGCAACAACTAAGGACTTTCTCGCAGGCTCTCCATTTACAGAAACAAGCCCCTCGACAAGTAGTTTCTGTACGCGAGTCCGTGACAGACCCAGGCGGTCGGCCAACATCCGATCGACCCGCCCAACCTCAGTCTCTCGGACTATCAAGTTGTGTGTTTGTGCTTCCACAGTTGCTTACTTTGTTACCATGCTCAATCCGATCTGCACAAGCATGTC
>Ga0310121_10004984_pt1 | contig 11525 bp, 9 predicted proteins | sample CB27_Tmax_986_MG_FD_203504 | JGI IMG/M metagenome (GOLD analysis project Ga0310121, IMG submission 203504) | Marine microbial communities from Western Arctic Ocean, Canada - CB27_Tmax_986 | ecosystem: Environmental > Aquatic > Marine > Oceanic | place: Canada: Western Arctic Ocean | collected...
CCTCCGAAACGCCCGGATACTCTCTCTCGAAATCAATGACGATTGGAATGCCGTTTTCACGGGCAGCGCGAGCCGCGTCCAACGAAGGTTCGGCAGCGTAGTGGTCCATCAGGAGACATCCTGTTTTTGCCGGCCAGTCGCGATCAGGAAGCTCTTCCAACTCGGGAAACCGGATTTTGTCTTTGCTGTGAAAGATGGTTCGTTCACCCGTTCCGCCGGTCGTGAATACGAAAGCGACGATGGGTTCAGCGCCGTCCTCCCGAATGATCATGGAGGTGTCGACACCTTCCTTCTCCAATCCATCCACGACGGCGCTCGCGACTTCCGAGCGGCCCAGTTTCGTCGCCATTGATGCTTTGCCTCCCAGTCGGGATACCGCAACCAGCGCGGTGCCGATCAGGCCACCGCCATGAACGGACAGACCGGTGACGGGGGCCTTGACGCCCTCCGCCGGCCAGGCTTCAACGTTCGCGACATAATCCAGCGTCGCGGTTCCGAATCCCAGTACATCAACGTTTTGCATGGTGAATCACTCTGGTGCGATGAGGCCTGTTTTCTGTTTTTGTCGGGCTTGTTTGTCGCCGATCGGAAGTCTTGGCGACTTCCGCTACTTTACGGATTGAAAACAAGGCTCAAATTCCGTTTCCCTTGCCGTTTGCCTTCAGGCGGATGATCCATTGTTCAACGATGGTTTCGACTGGTTTCATTGCTTCGGCCTGGGCTGCGGCGACCCATAGATTGCGGCCGGCATTCCATTGTTCAAGCAGAGATTTGCGGATGGCCCGGTCGAGCGCGCTGGCGACGTTGACTTTCGCGATGCCGAGGCCGATGGCGCGGTGGATGTCGGCGTCGGGCGTGCCGGAGCCGCCGTGCAGCACGATCGGGAGTTTCACCAGTGCCCGGATCTTCTCCAGGCGCGGAAAGTCAAAGTCAGGCACCTTGATGTAATTCCCGTGGGCATTCCCGAACGAAACTGCCAGGGTGTCGATCCGGGTGAGTTCCACCAGCCGTTTCGCATCCTCGGGATCAGTCATTGCGGATTCCAATCCGCCTTCCGTCGTAATATCGTCAATCTTGCCTACCGCACCGATCTCGCCCTCTACCGTAATGCCCAATGGGCGGGCCATGGCCACAACTTCCTGCAGAGCGTGCGCGTTTTCATCGAATGGGCGCTCGGAGTAATCCAGCATCACCGATGTGTATCCCGCGTCAATGCACTCTTGTACCATCTCAATCGAATCGCCATGGTCGAGGTGTATCGCTGCATGTACGTCGAATTGTTCTCCGACCCCCCGGACGGTTCCGGCGATTGCGGCGGGAGAAATGAGCGGAAACTCGCCCGGCCCATTCATCAGGATGACCGGTGAGCGCATCCGCTCGCAGGTACGGAGAACGGTTTCCACCATGTCCGCGTTCCAGACACAGAAAGAGGGCACGGCGTATCCGCGCCGGTTGGCGTCCAGAAGCAGGTCGAGCATGGGGTGTAATTTCACCGGAAATACCGGGCACTGTGATTCATTGGGAGAGCCACAATCAAGTCGAAACGCGCGCGAACACGTTCTCCGACGGTTGGCGATGGATGCGGAATCTCCTATGATGCGCTACCAATGAAACCGGGAAGAGTGGATTTGTGGGCCTACGGCTTTGTCGCGCCGGCGGTTTTGATACTCGCGGTGGGACACATCTACCCGATCCTCTGGCTCATTCTTTTGAGCGGCCAGGAAACGGACGTGTTGCGGAACACCCACGCGTGGACGGGGCTGGCGAACTGCAATCGCTTTTTGACGATCCGATTTTCTGGAAGAGCGTGAAGAACACCCTGGTCTACTGCCTGTAGGTCGTTCTCGGGGTCCTGATCATTTCACTGGCGCTCGCATTCGCCTTCCAGTCCATGCGGGACCGATCGCAGCACGCCATGCGGGCGGCGCTCTACCTGCCCGGCGTGGTCTCCGTGGTTGTGTTGGGGATGGTATGGGCCCGCATCTACGATCCGCCGTTTGGATTGATCAACCAGGCATTGGAACGTTTAGGGATCGAAGGACCGGTGTGGCTGGGGGACACCACGTGAGCGCTCCTCGCAATCAGCCGTAGCTTGGGCTTCCAGCCCGAGCAGAGCAAGGCGAGTTCATGTAATAGCGAATGGGTAGCGCAAACTCCTCTCATTCTCCCTATCATGAACAACCCTTGCTCGGGGTCGGCCGGGAAGACCAACCGATCCTTCGGCAGTAGTCGGCGCAGGGTTAAGTTTCGGGCACTGCGCGGACATTCTTGACGCCCAGCAAAAGGTCTGTCAGGCTATGCAGTCTTTCATCAAAGAACAAGAAATGGGCAAAACACTAGATTTGGGGCGGCGCATCGAACTGCATTCGATGGATAAGTATTGCCACGAGATTTCCTTGGGCCTGTACCGGAAGGACGCCGGTGGAGTGCCCCGGTTGCTCGTTCACACCTATTCCTCTTCCGACGGCGCAGATGCCCGGGTGGCGTTCATCGTTGACGCGCTTCGAGTCATGCTGGGGATGAAGAACGCCGAGGGACGCAACCGGGAGATTGTATTTCCCTGCGGAACCGTTCACCTACGCGCCTTGAAGCGCGCATTTCTCGATCTCTGTAAACTCGAGACCGGCGCCGAACTGAAACCCAGGCCGCTCACCGCACACGACAAGAAGGCGGACGGCGATCTGACCGCCGTCAACGTGGGCGGCGGCGCTTATGAAATCCGGTCCGAGGATGGCAGCGACGCGGGCAACAAGCGGGCCGTGGCGGTTGCCAGGGGCTTTGCAAAAATTTGCGAAATGACCGCGGAAGGCGATCCGGCCACCCGGATCCGGTTTTCCTGCGGATCGAGCCACGATGAATTGATCGGCATGCTGATGTTTCGCGCACAGAACGTGCGCGCTGCGATGCAGGAAGAGGAAATGGCCTCCACGAAAGGTGTCCTCGCGGCGCCAAGCCAGCAGATTTAGATTCGATAGCCTGTACAATGAATAGCCCCATAAAACCCATGACCAGCCGGCAGCGCGTCACTGCCGCTCTCCGGCGGGAGCCGGTAGACCGGACGCCGGTCTGCAACCCGACTTCGGTCGCGACGGTCGAGTTGATGGACCTGGTGGACGCTCATTTTCCCGATGCCAACCGGGACCCGGAGAAGATGGCGAGATTGGCGGCCACCAGTTACACTGAATTGGGGTTCGACACCGTCATGCCAGTCTTCTCAATCATCCAGGAGTCGGCCGCGCTCGGCTGCAAGATTCAATGGGAAGAGAAGGATAACTGGCCTACGGTGAAAATGAGTGAGCCGGTGTGGTCGGAGCTCGACGATATTCGCATTCCCGCCAACCTGGAGACCCACCCGGATACGAAGTGCGTGCTCGACGCAATCAAGCTGTTGCGCAAGGAACTCGGCGACGACGTGTTCATTATCGGCAAGACGATGGGACCCTGGTCTCTCGGCTACCACTGCTTCGGTGTAGAGAAGTTCCTCCTGATGTCGCTGGACGATCCGGACATGACGATGAAGTGCCTCGAGAGAATGAAAGAGAGCACGCTCCGGTTTGGAAAGGCCCAGATCGAGGCAGGCGCCGATGCGCTGACCCTCCCCGATCATGCGACCGGGGACCTGGTGAGCGGTGAATACTACGAGCGGTTTTTGAAGGACATGCACATCGAGTTTGCCCGGGACCTGGACATTCCCATCATTCTGCACATCTGCGGAAAAACGGTCGACCGCATGGAGTATATCGCGCAGACCGGCATGGCCGCGTTTCATTTTGACTCCAAGAACGAACCTCAGGAATCGATGGACATCGTAAACGGACGTATTTCCCTGGTGGGAAACATCAATAATCCGGAAACACTCTACTCCAAAGAACCGGATGACGTCGGCGCCGAGGTGACGAAGAACCTGGAGGCCGGGGTGCAGTTGGTCGGTCCGGAGTGCGCCATTCCCCTGCAGACATCCATAGAAAATTTGAAGGCAATTCCGAAGGCCGTCCGGGAATTTCATGCATCCCACCCTTCCACGTAATTTCGAGTCACGGCAATTCAACTCATGAGCGTTTTCCTGAAAAGAGTACAATCCGGCGAAGTGATGATTTCGGATGGGGCCACCGGCACGTACCTGCAGGAGAACGGGCTGGAGCCGGGCGGATGCCCGGAGATTCTGAACGCGGAGAATCCGGATTTGATTCAACGGATGGCCCTCGATTATTTCGAAGCGGGTTCGGACATTGTGGCGACCAACACCTTCGGCGGCAGTCACTACATGCTGGCAAAGTACGGGTACGGAGACCGGTCCGTGGAGTTGAACCGGTTGGCTGCGGAGCACGCGCGAGCCTCGGCCCCCGAAGGCCGGTTTGTCATGGGATCGATAGGACCGACCGGCGAATTTCTGGTGCCCAGCGGCACGGCCACCGAGGACGAGATGTACGGCGCGTTCGCACAACAGGTTGAAGGTCTCGCGGCAGGGGGCGCGGATGCGGTATGCGTGGAAACGATGAGCGATCCCGCGGAGATCACGCTCGCGATCCAGGCGGCAAAGAAGGAGGCGGGGCTTCCGGCGGTAGCTACCATGACCTTCGACAAGGGTCCCCGCGGGTTCTTCACCATGTTCGGAACCACCCCGGCCAGGGCGGCCGAGCAACTCGCGGAGGCCGGCGCGGACATCGTCGGATCGAACTGCGGCCTGGCGATCGATCCCATGATCGAGATCATCGGCGCAATGCGGGAAGCGACATCCTTGCCGATCCTGACGCACGTTAATGCGGGAATACCCAAGATTGTAAAGGGCGAGATCGTCTATCTCGACACGCCCGACTACATGGCGGAGAAGATGAAAGCAATGGTAGATGTCGGTGCGAATATTATCGGGGGATGTTGCGGGACCGGACCCGATCACATCCGGGCTTTTGTTCAAGTATTGCGTGTAGAGGCATAATTTAAGATGACGTCACCCACCGAACCAACATCGGAAACCTCCCCGCCGAAAACGGCTGAAATCTCCGACATCTCGAACCCGCTGATTCGCGATGAGATCGAGGAGTACATCGAGCGCGAGGATGAGCGACAGGAAATCATCAACCTGTACGCGCAAGCCAGGCCCTTCCTGCAGGACATGGCAGCGTCCATTATCGAAGGCGCGCACGAGACCACGGACAGCCTTACTGAAGCCGCATTGAAGGACGGCATCGATGCGCTCGAAGTCATGGACGACGGCTTGATCGCCGGCATGGCGATCGTCGGGATCAAGTTTCGCGAGAATTTCATTTTCGTTCCCGAAGTGCTCGCCTGCGCGCGGGCGATGAAGGCCGGAATGAAACACATCGAACCGATCCTTTCGGCCTCGGGCATCGAGCCGCCCGGCAAAGTGATCATGGGTACGGTCAAGGGCGACTTGCACGACATCGGGAAAAATCTCTGTATTATGATGCTTCGGGGCGCCGGGTTCGAGGTGATCGACCTGGGTGTCGACACATCGCCGGATGATTTTATCGATGCGGTCGAAGAGCACGGAGCGAATGTCATCGGAATGTCTGCTCTGCTTACCACCACGATGCCGAATATGGGCCGCACCATCGAGGCGTTCATTGACGCCGATCTTCGAGACGACGTGAAGTTCATGGTTGGCGGGGCGCCGGTGACGCCCGAGTTTGCGGACGACATGGGCGCCGATGCCTACGGTGATAACGCGATGGAGTGCGTGGACATCGCCAAGCGTTTCTGCGGCGTTCAAGCCAAGGGCTGATTCCCCTCCGAACGCCACCGCCGGGCTTGCTTTGCTCTTTACGCACAAATCATACTGGAAAAACAGATCCCCGGCCCTTGCAGCCGGGAGTCTCAGGTTGTGCAGCCCCTAACGGGACTTGGAGAACAAACAGAGCCCTCGCTCCTACCGGGCGCATTTTCCATTGTTTTCCAGTAGTGCAGAATCCATTTCACCACCGAATAAATCCGGCGGGGTCCGGAGGATTTTGTCCATTGCAAAGGATTCAGGTCCCGGTCCTGATATGCTATTGTGCCTTTTCGACCATGAGCGAAGTAGACAAAGACCAGTTGGGAAAGCGGCTGAAAAAGATATCCGATATCTTTTCCGGCATGGTTGGGCATGCGGACGAGCAGCTTCTGACGCGTTGCCCTTACAAGAACCGCCACGACCAGTGCACGGCAAAGTTCGGCTGCCGGAATCAACGAAAACCGCCGGTTGCCGGTGATCCCCTGATGTGCGGTGGCGACGACAAGATCGACTATCGCACCGCCTGGGATACCGATCCCGCCCATGTGAACCGGGTACGGGATGAACTGCGCGGAACCAAGGGGCGGACCCGGAAGCGCAACGAGGTTTCCGGTGGCCGCGTTTCGTCCGGAAAGGACGACTGCCCGGCCGAGAAAGGCATGACCTTGTTCGATCATGCGGACGTTCTGGGAGTCAAGGTGCCCACCTCCTGCGGCAGATCCGGAATTTGCCACGAGTGTGTTGTCGAGGTGGAGCAGGGAATGGAGGCGCTTTCGAAGCCGAGTGAGGCCGAAGCATTTCTCACCGGCTCCTACCGCCTTTGCTGCCAGGCGTTCGTGGATGAGGCCGACAAGGATATTCGCTTCTCTCTGCTCGAACGCGCGCCGAAAATATTGACCGCGACGTCTCAGAGGCGCGTCGAGCCGAAACCTGCCGTCACGAGACGGGGCGACAGGGTATTTTACCTCGACGAGGATATCGACGCTTTCCGGGGGCGAATTCTTGGACTCGCGCTGGATATCGGGACCACCACCGTCGCTGGTGAGTTCGTGGATTTGGAAACCGGTACCTCCATTTACTCCATCTCGTTTCAAAATCCCCAGCGATTCGGCGGCAGCGATATCATGAACCGGATCAGCTATGACGGCAGTGCTTATGAGGGCGAACTGAACAAGGCGCTGATTAACGTGCTCAATGATGAGATTCGCGATGCCACGGCGGAACTCGGAGTCACGTTCCACGAAATTTATGAACTGGTGGTCGTCGGCAACGCAACCATGCGGGAACTGTTTCTGAACATGGATGTGCAGAGCATCGGGCAGAAGCCGTATAAGTCGTCCATCGAATTTGATTATCTTGATGGAAAGATCGACTCAACCGCGGTGACAAGGCTTTCCCGAACGCTTCGTCTGCGTGCCAACAGGAACGCACGCGTATACGCCGGTCCGTTAATTGCCAGTCATGTGGGCGCCGATGTCGCCGCGGACCTCATCTCGATGGATATGGACCGCCAGACGGACCTGGTGATGATGATCGACGTGGGAACGAACACGGAGGTTGTCCTGGGTACTCGTGACCGCCTGATCGCTGCGTCCTGTCCCGCCGGGCCGGCTTTTGAAGGCGGGTTGGTTCAATTTGGGATGACCGGGACGGAAGGGGCCATCGAGTCGTTGCGGTATGTCGACGGCGAGTGGCAGTACAAGACCATCGGCGATGTGGCGCCCGAAGGAATTTGCGGGTCCGGCCTGATCGATTTGATGGCAGAACTACGACGCCACGATCTGAGTACGCCGAAGGGCGTGTTTGCCGGCAAGGTCAGCGAATTCACGATCGTTCCCGACGCGGGAATCACGTTTTCCCGTCTCGACTCAAGCCATCTCGCCCAGGCAAAGGCGGCAAACTACTGCGGCCAGATGATCCTCATGCGCGCCTATGGGGTGTCGCCGGATCAAATTTCCAAGCTGTACCTCGCCGGAGGATTCGCCAATTACGTCGATGCGGACAGCGCCATCGAGATCGGGTTTCTCGCCCCGGTTCCGGCGGAGCGCATCGAAAAGATCGGCAATGCCGCGCTGCAGGGCGCACGCGAGATGCTGGTCTCCATGAAGAAACGGGAGGATATCGACCGGCTGGTGAAGACCATCGAACACGTGGAGTTGGAGACCACGGAGGACTTTTTCGAGGTGTTCACCGATGGATGCCAGTTGAAACCCATGGCAGGGGGATGGTGAGCGAGAGTTCAGGTTCTTGGATTGGATCCTGCCGCTTCGGAGGCTGTTATGTGTTTCTGTCGAGCTTGTGCGTCGCCGATCGGAAGTTTTGGCGACTTCCGCTACGCTGAAAAGGGCCGTGAGGGTATTGAGCTCAAGGGGGCCGAGTTTTCAGAATAGCGAGCAGACGTACTCCTGTAGGGGGTACCCCGGCGGGCGCGAATATCTGTAGTGTCCTTCTTCCGCAATCACCCTCGCGGCATAGGCTGCGTTCCACGCATCGCCATCGAATCCGCAACTGCGGGAACGAAACGGAATGCGGCTGAGAGTTGCTGCAGCGGCCACCAGGAAGGCCGTTCCTTTGCCGGATTTACAGATCATGCCTTGCCTCGGCGCTCCCGGATCGTGTAGACTACTTGCCGCCGAGTGAACGAACCTATTTCATTGGATGACTTGCCATGACCACGGGAACCACGGAACAGATATCAGACTACATAAAGAGTTTTCACGAACAGGGTTTTGTAATTCTTCGCAATTTTCTCGACCTCGAAGTCGTCCACGGCGTCGGGGAGGCCTCGGAATTCCTGTCGGAGAATACGATCTCCGACTTGGTGGAGAAGGGTCTGGTTCGGGACGCATACAAATTGGAACCGTTCGAGACCCGCCTGCTCAAGGTGTACAAGCAACTCGAAGAACCGATGTCCCTGGACTTTCGGGTGACGCTGCATGAAGAGGGTATGTATCCACTTTTCTTTCATCAGCGTCTCCTCGATCTTGTGGAGCCGATCCTCGGTTCCGAGATTCGGTTGTACCCCAACTACACCGTGCGTCCGAAGTTACCCGACGATGCGGCGACACTGGTTCTGTGGCACCAGGATGCGGGCTATACCGCCACCGGAGGCCATGGCAAGGACGATCAGAATACCGGCGCGGATGCGGAAGCCTTGCGAATGGTCAACGTCTGGACGCCGCTGGTCCCGGCCACCGTAGAAAACGGGTGCATGCAGTTCGTACCAGGGTCCCACAAGCTTGGACTGGTTCCCCACTTCAACAAAAACAAGTTCTACCTGGAGATTATCGAAGAGGTGCTGAAACCGCGGATTCCCGATGCGGTCAACGTCGAGCTTGATCCGGGAGACATCGTTCTATTCAGCAACCTCCTTTTTCACTGTGGCCTGCCGAACAAGTCGGACGGCATTCGCTGGAGTTGCGACTGGCGCTACCAGGATGCGACCCAATCCACCGCCCGGGAACACGTCGGCCACATCGCGCGAAGCCGAAAGGATCCTTCGTCCGCGGTGCATAGCGCGGAGGAGTGGGCGCAGCTGGAATTCGTCTGAGTACCTCCTTCGAATTTTCAAGTCTGGGAAGAGGGCTACCAATCTCCAACGCTGCCGTCGGGGTGGAAGGTTCGTAACACCGTTTCCTGTTCGAATGGGTGTTTCTTTACTTCTCTTTCATTGATCTCAATTCCGAGGCCGGGGCGTTGATTGGGCCGCACGATTCGGCCTTCTTTTTCGATGGTAAATCCTTCCTCGACTACGTCGTTCCGCCAGGGGACATCGCTATGCACGGTCTCGCAGATAATATAGGATGGCTCCGCGAATCCCAGTTCGATGGAGGCCGCCGTACTTACCGGGCCCTGCGGATTATGCGGTGCAAGCGATATCCGATGAGCTTCCGCGAGCGCCGCGATGCGGCGTGCGGCGCTGAGACCTCCGCAATGGGTAATATCCGGCTGGCATACTTCGCAGCCTCTTTTCTCGAACAGGTTTCTGAACTCGGTCAGAGACGTCAGCCGTTCTCCGGTTGCGACCGGCGTGCTGAGTGCCTGATTGATCTGCGAGAGACCGTCAACACTTTCCGGCCAGCAGGGTTCTTCAAAAAAGTAGAGGCCGTACGGATCCAGCGCCTTGCCGAACTTCAGGCCCATGGCGGGGGAGGGGCGGGCATGGCAGTCGACCATAAGATCGATGTCCTCGCCGACCGCATCACGGATTGCGGCAACGCATGCTTCCGCGTACCGGACCGGTTTGTTGCCTTCCAAGGGCATGGTTTCCGGAACCGCCATGCACTTGAATGCGGTGAACCCCTCTTCAACGGCCTGTACTGCAAGGTCCGCGAACCGCGAAGCATCCGCCGGAGATGTTTCGTAGAAATCCTCCATCTTGCCGCCGCCCAGGTGGCTGTACGTCCGGACATAATTGCGCACCGGACCGCCCCAAAGTTGGTGACACGGAACGCCGAGAACCTTTCCCTTGATGTCCCAAAGAGCGAGATCAATCCCTGAAATTGCGGTGGCGCGTGTGATCCCGTGTCCGTGCCAGAAATGCTGGCGGTGCATGACCTGCCATAAATGCTCGATACGCCCGGGGTCCTCGCCGATCAGCAGGGAGCTCATGTCCTCAATGGCTCCTACGATTGAGCGGGTATGCCATTCAAGTGTTGCTTCACCCCATCCGTAGAGCCCGTCTTGGTCGGTCAGAACTTTGACGAAGATCCAATTGCGCATCCGCGCGTGACAAACGTGAGTTTCAATAGCTGTAATTTTCATGCGTGAATATTATCACACGGCGCAGCGAGACTGCAGATAATTCTCCAAAGGTTTACTTTTTGAATATGCCATTGGATTGAATCAGGGTAAGATATCCCAGACACGTTCATGCCACTACGAGATTTCATATCGCTGGAGCGCACGACGGAACTCCGGAGTAAGACGAAGGAAGCCGCAATCCGCGAGCTTGTTGCTCCCTCCTGCGAACAAGTAGGCCACCTGGACGCGAACGCAGTGGCAGATGCGCTTTGGGCGCGGGAGAAAGAACTCGACACAGAAATGGTACCCGGGATCGCATTTCCACACACGCGCCTTGCCAACGTGGGCCGGCTTGTCATGGCGGTCGGAATGCACCGGGATGGAATTGTCTGGGGACCAACCGCGCGGGAGCCTGTCCGCATCATCGTGATCCTGATTGGCGACCAGGACCGTCCTGGGGAGCATATTCGCGCACTGGCCGAACTGGCGCGCCTGTTCCGGCGCGAGTCGACGCTGCGGGACCTCCTGAATGCTGGCACCCCGGAGGAGCTGTACGGACGATTGATTGCGGAAGTATCGACGGATCCCACTGCGTTGGAGCCTGCGCAAGCTCGTCTAACCGCCTCGATTCTGAATCACGCCTGTGAAGTGGCTCGCGAAAACGACTGCAGAACGTTGCTGATTCTGATGGACGAGGAAATTGATCAATCGCTACTTCCCGATCGTGCCGGTATCGAGAGAGTACTACTCGCCAGAAGCCATCCCGCCGCGGACGATTTGGCTCACAAGTATTTCGACGGCGAACTGCATGTGCCTTTCCGTGGCATTGCGCCCGGTCACCGCGTTGATCTTGCCTTGCTGCTCGCGCTGACCAGCGGGCACGTCGGTCGGGACGATTCGGTCGTTTGCGCGGATGGCCCGCCTGGCGCCCGCGGGCTTTCCGCGGTGTCCGTGATTTCTATTGCCGAAGAGTTCTGGTCGCTGTTGTCAATTCGACCGGAGAAGATGACCGGGGACTTTGAAGACGCCGTCATGAACCGCGTATTGAACC
>Ga0310121_10004985_pt1 | contig 11525 bp, 11 predicted proteins | sample CB27_Tmax_986_MG_FD_203504 | JGI IMG/M metagenome (GOLD analysis project Ga0310121, IMG submission 203504) | Marine microbial communities from Western Arctic Ocean, Canada - CB27_Tmax_986 | ecosystem: Environmental > Aquatic > Marine > Oceanic | place: Canada: Western Arctic Ocean | collected...
ATGGAATTATTACCTAAATGAAATTTCTGCTGGTATAGGTTTAGTTCAACTAAAAAGACTTACGAAACTTAATAAACGCAGACTTAAAATTGCAAAAAAATACAACAAATTTCTTAATCTAGAAAAAAAAATGCCTTACTCTAAAGATTGTAGTTATCATCTTTATTGGATTCGAGTTAAGAACAGAAATCAATTCATGAAAAAAATGTCTGGTGAAGGTATTGAAACTGGAATACATTATAGACCTGTACATACAATGTCATTTTACAGAAAAAAAACAGAAGATGGTTTACCTATTACTAATCTAGTATCTAATGAAATTGTGACTTTACCAATTCATCCCAATCTCTCCGATTTTGATGTTGATTATATTATAAAAAAAGTGAATAATTCAATTTAAGAAGATTTTGTGTTATCCAAATAACATTCGATAAGTGCTTTTGATGTTGGGATTATTCTATTATAGTTTTTTTCTAAATATGATTCTAACTCATCGATTCTAATAATGATCGGTTCAGAGTATTCCGTACTCTCAACGAATTCCAATTGAAAATCCTTTTCATTCATATTCAATTCCAATAAACAACATACATCATAAATTTTATTGACGTTATCCCTAACAAGACCTAATGTGACCAATTTTTGTATATAAGAAATTGGTATTCCTGTTTCCTCTTCAAACTCCTGTACAAGTTTTGATACATAGTCAACCGTATTATTTTCAATTATTATCGAATTATCTAAATTTCCTGAAGGAACAAGTTCAAGTTGACCAGAATGTTCAGTAGTTGATTTTCCCCTGTGTGCAAATACTATTTTTTTATCTTTATTCAAAATAATCATCCCACTCACTCCAATTTGGCTAACTCCAATATTGAGATCAGGATTTTCTCTATCTACAATAATAGTACTGTAATCTAAGAAGACGATGTCTACTATGGTATCTTGAGACTTTTTTTTAATATTTTTTACTATAGCTGATTTACCATCATGTAAGCTCACATTATTATTTTTGAGATGCTTCCATATTTCATCAATTTTTTTTTTTGTATTAGTTGGTAAAACAAGATTAGTTTTTTTCAGAACTAAAGAAACGTCACCTTTTGCAATAATATTAAATTCCTTCATTTTTAATCAATTAGTTTGATTATTTCTATTGACTTTTTATTTTTAACATTACACACCTTAAGACCAGCTTTTCTTGCACTTTGTATGCCTTTTTGAGAGTCTTCAAACACTATAACTTTAGTATTTTTAATTTTGGATGAAAAAATTTTGTAAATTTCTGGATTTGGCTTAGACTGTTTAACTTCATCCCCATAAACTATTAGATCAAAATAAGACTTAATTTCATGATCTTTCAAATATGGTTCAACCAATTTTTTTTTCGTAGAAGTTACTAATCCAATCTTAAATCCTTTATTCTTTAAAAAATCAAGGAGTGATTTTCTTCCCTCAAAAAGTTTTACATCTTTCATGTATGTTGCCTTAATCATTTTTTCATATTGGGATAATAATTTGTCATAATTATCTATTATTTTATATTTCGATTTTAAATAAAAAACAATCTCATCTAAAGTAGGACCATTTAATTTTTCAAATTCTTCTCTAGTAGCTCTATTATTGTGTGATCTCATAAACCCACAATAAACATCAAACATTACATTCAAGCTATCTACTAAAGTTCCATCAAAATCAAACACAACCCATTCGTATCTATTATTCATAATCTCCTTGATTTATTCCCTCACCAATCTCTATATTCCTAGTTGCATTTTTCCCATTAATTTCCACAATAAATTTTGGATGCATTCCCTTCTTTAATTTTCCAGGTCTTAGAATATCCATGTTTTTCCCTTCTTTTAGGATATCTCCTTTCATAATTGGTTGTATTGCTTGAATTCCTCTTTGAGCAAAATCACGAAGCTCGTTTTCTTCCTTTTGAATTATTTTTTCTCCAGTTCCTAAACTTTCTTCACAATTTCTAATTGCTTTTACCATTGTTTTTAATTCTTCTGGCATTAATGCAAAAGAATGATCTGGTCCTGGAAGCTTATTGTGTAATGTAAAATGTTTTTCTATTATTGAAGCTCCTAATGCAACTGCAGTCACAGGACCTATAATTGGATCTCTACTGTGATCCGAAAAGCCTACTGGTATTTTGAATTTTTCTTTTAATGTTTGAATTGCTTTAATATTTAGAGATGATAGTGGGGCAGGATATTTCGCAGTTGTTTGCAATAATGCTATTTCCAAACCACCATTTTGTTTAAAGCAATTTATGGCCCATTCTATCTCATCTAATTTGGCAGCTCCTGTTGAAAGAATTAGGGGTTTTTTGGTAGTAGCTATGCATTCTATTAATCTAGAATGAGAAATTTCATAGGATGCAATTTTATGTCGTTTGACATATGGATTAATTGCCTTTACATCTTCAATTGAAAAAGGTGTTGACATAAACTCAATGTTGCAAGATTTACAATAATCCGCAAGTTCTGGAATCATCTCATAAGGCATTGATAAATCCTCAAAGATATCATTGATCGATTCACCAATTCCAATTTTAGTAAGGTAATCCGAACCTCCAGCATTAGGTACATAAACGGTTTTACTTCTATAGGTTTGAAATTTTATTGCGTCAGCGCCAGCTTCCATAGCAATCCTAATGAGATTTTTCCCCATTTTCATATCCCGGCTAGGTGAACCTAATCTCCAGTTTGAACCGGCTTCTGCTATTATGAAAACATGATTTGTTACCATCTTTACGTCAATGTAAATTATTTTGCTTTTAAATCCATCAGTAAATGACGGCCGTAATCTTCAAAATTGGAATTATCATAAAAAAACTTCAATTGAATTTCTTTGGCTACATCATTTACTTTGCTTTCTTTTTTATCTTTTTTGGGCCATACTAAGGAAGGATGAATTACACGAGCAGTAAAATAGAATAATCCTAATCTTCTGATTTGATTAATGTTGTATAGATGATTTATCTTTGCAAAAACTATGTTTTCCTTAATATGATAATTAAACCAATGTTCCTCGATTGGTGGTAACCCTAATTCGTCTCTTAATTTGTTTAATCTTTTCAATCCTTCGTTTGAAGCTTCAGCCAATAACAAATGTCCGTTTTTCCTTGTCATATTTCTTAAGATTTGGAATAGTTTAACCTGCTTTTGTAGACTATTTTGATTTATGAAACATCGACAGGAAACAACACTATCAAACTTTTGATTATTTTTATAATCCCATATGTCCGCTAATTCAAACGATACATGTGAATCTTCAATTTTTTTTGCTTGCTTAATCATTTTTTCTGCGTAATCTATACCAATTGTTTTTCCCTTAACATATTTTGAAAATAATTTTGTTCTGTAACCATTCCCACAACCAATATCAAGTAATGATTTTGGTTTAATCTTTTTTAATACATTAATTATGAAATAGTTTTCCAATTCTACCAAGTTTTTGTCATAAGAAGCACCGAAAAATAAATTTGGATTATTTTTTGCAAATTCGTTCCAATGTTCTATATTTTCAGTTTTTGTAAATTTAAGAGTAGGAGTCAAAATTTAGTCTTTTTTAAATTCTGTTACTTTAAATTTTAATCTTTACTAATGGTTTGTAAAATCAATAAATATACCATAATGAGTAAAAGTATTGTGCAACGTTACATTTTCTGTGCCCACCGGAAATGGGCAAAAGAATTATTTAAAAAACTAATAAAAAGATACAAACATATCATTCTTGTCACTGATCCAAAAAAGCTTACTTTTAATTACATTCACCAAGTAAATCCAAAGTATATTTTCTTTCCAGATTGGTCTTGGATAATACCATCTAATATTGTTAACAATTACAAATGTGTGTGTATTCATGAATCTAATTTACCAAAGTTTCGTGGTGGAAGTCCAATCCAAAATCAAATAATCAATGGTATAGAAAAAACAAAATCTACAGCATTTTTGATGACTGAAGATCTTGATAAAGGGGATATTTTACTGCAGAGAGATCTTTCTTTGAAAGGTTCATTGAATGAAATTTTTGATAGAATAATAAAAAATGATTATGAATTAATAGTTCAGATAATTGCTGGTAAATACAAACTCAAAAAACAAAAGGGAAAACCCACCTTATACAAAAGAAGAAAACCAGAACAGAGCGAGTTGAAGAATCTTAATTATTCAAAAAAATATCTTTTTAATTTTATCAGGATGCTTGCTGATCCTTATCCTAATGCATTCATCATGATTGGTCGGAAAAAGATGAAATTCAAATCAGCAAATCTTAAAGGTAATAAATTAACATTTGAAGGAGAAATAGAATGAATATTCTAGTTATTGCAGCTCATCCAGATGATGAAGTCTTAGGAATGGGTGGAACAATTAAAAAATATACAAAAGCAGGTAATCAAGTTAAAATTATTATCATGGCAACAGGTATACATGCTAGAAGATCTGATAAGAATAAGAATTCTACACAATACAAAGTAAAAAAAACAATCACGGATAGTATGAAAAATCAGGTGAAGCAATTACAAAAAGATGCAAAGAAATCAGCAAAAATTTTAGGTGTTAATGATATAGAATTCAAAGATTTTCCAGATAATGAGATGGATACTATATCAAGTTTAAAGATTACAAAAACCATCGAAGAAGTGATTGAGAAATTTAACCCAGAGATAGTTTATACTCACTCTCCTCATGATGTAAATATCGATCATAAAATAATCTATAATTCTACAATAACTGCAACAAGACCAGTATCCAGTAAGGTAAAAGAAGTTATTTCATTCGAAACACCTTCATCAACTGAATGGAATTTTCATCAAATTTTTTCACCAAATATGTTTGTAGATATTAGTAAAGAGTTACAAAATAAGCTTGATGCCATGGCTGCCTATAAATTAGAATTACGGGACTTTCCACATCCTAGATCTATCAAGGCTTTAGAATCTATTGCGTCCAGATGGGGCTCTGTCTCTGGATTTCACTTTGCAGAGGCATTCTGCTTAATTAGAAGTTTGAAAAAATCGATCTAATCTCAATTTTCAACAAACTTTAACCAAATCTTTGATTCTACTTTGGAACAATTCGATAAATTATGTTATCAGATAGTGATACGACATATAAGTTACCGTCAGGTCCAAATTTCATATCTGTTATACATCCAAATCCATTCCCAAATTCTATTTCGTCCAGTGGCTCTACAATATTTTCTCCTGATTCAGTTTTGGCCATATTTGCGACTAAATCTTGTAAATGAGTAGAATCAAAAATAAAATTATCACGGTTATCATTTAATTTGAATTTATAAATTTCTCCAATACAAGTTGCGACAAGCAATTCATTTCTATATTTATCAAATGATTCAGAATCAACAAATACCAAACCGGTAGGGGAAACAGTTCTTTCCCAACTGAATTTTGGATCCTCATATGTATATTTATTAAAATTCAAAACTTTCGCTCTCTCATCTTCTGATGCGGGACCCATTGCTACTGCCCAGCCACTATTGAAGTTTTCTGGAACTAAATTAATTTCGTCAAAATATTCTGGACCATTTTCAGTATCCCATAGATTTCCAGTGACAGGATCTATAGATAATCCAAAACTATTTCTTATTCCTATCGCATAATAATGATCTAAAGGGTTCTCTGAATTTTTTGGTTTTATAATTTCCTTATCTAATCCAACTTTAATAATAACCCCAGTATCATTGAATTCACCTTCATTAGCGTTTTGAGCAAGTGTACGTATATCTGGTGAATCCTCTTGTCCAGCTCCCTGATCACCAATAACGGCATATACCTGCCCATCGAGACCAGTTGTCATTGTACCTCCATTATGCCAAAATGATTTTAGGCCTAATGAATTTACTAAATCTTTATTGGTCAGATTCTCTCCATCCCAATAAAATCGATAAATATTATTTCCAATTCTTTCACCTCCGTCTTCTTCAGCCTCTGTCAAGTAAAAATAAACATCATTACCATTTACTGTAACTCCTAGTAAACCAGATTCCCAGTACGAATTGACATTGAAATCAAGAAGAGGCTTACCATTAATTTTACCATCTTCTATCAACAACACTTTTCCATTATTTTTCTCAAGAACTATTATATCATCTCCTAAAAATTCGATTGCTGTAGGTTGATGTAATCCAGAAATATACTCTTCAATTACAAAATCATTATCATTTATACTATATTTTGTTGGTGCACCAGGATCTTGTGATGTTGTTGGTGCCAGACCAAACACATTATCACGTATATCTCTCACCACATCAATAAAACTTGGAGGAAAAATATACCAATAGTGCCAAAGAACATAAGCAAATATTAAAAGAAAGCAAATGATTGATACCGAAATTATAATTTTTAGCAAACTTGATTGATTTTTTTTTAAAATTGACTAATAACTGTAGTTACTCAATTATTCTACAAATTATCAAGAAATTTTATAGTTTTCACTGAGGCTAGTCCCTGATTAGCCAAATTGTCATCCAAAAATACTCTTCCCTTCTGGAGAACCAAGTTTCGAAATTGATCATCTTGTAAAATCTTTGATAAGTTACTTTCAAAATCTTGAATGCTTGTTCTTATACAAGCATCAGGATTACAAAATTCATCCTCATCAAGATCTTTATCTACTTTGATCGAAATTACTGGTTTTTTTAATGCCAATGCTTCTAGAATTACAGATGAATTATCAGTAACAACAACCAGACTTGAAGATTTAATCAGTGGTAGAATGCTTCCTCCGATAACTACTTTTATTTCAGGATCAAGTTTTTTGGCTAACTCTTTCTCACCAATATCTTTCAAAGGATGTGGTCTGATCACTAATTTCTTATGATTCTTCGTTACTGAATCATAAACTGAATTTATAATCATTTCATATTTTTTCATTGATTGAATAGTTATTGTTTCTAGTTTATGATTTGCTTTGAAATCAGTTGCAAATAAGATAAAATTGTCTAATTCCTGATATGATGGGATTTTATTCTGAAAAATCTTATCATAAAATGGAGCGCCTAAAACTTCGATATTATCCCTTGAAATACCATTTTCCGTTAATTGTTTTAAATCAGCATTGCCCCATACTAAACATCGATTTGGGTTAACCGGTATACTTCGGAAAAATCTTTCATGATGTAATAAATTCTTGCTACGCGTTTGTATTCCATGCTTCAATAAAATTATTGGTATATTTTGTCTTTTTGCTAATTTAATAAGAACAAGATCTAGACCAGCTTCAGCCTGCACTAGAACACATGTAAATTTATATTTTGAAAAAAGTTTTTTGGCAATTTCAATCTCTCTGATAAATTCTATAAATTTATTTTGTAAAAGTTTGAAAAAAGTTTTTTTGAAAGCATTCCAAAATGATATTTTGTTTACTGAAAAGAATTGTTTGGTTTCTTCTAAATTATCTAACGAATTTAGTTTTTTATCGATTAAAATTTGAGAATCACTGATCAATTTTTTAATGTTATTATCCATCAGAGAGGAGATATTTTCAAATATACATCCAGATTTTTTGACTGTAGAATATGTATCATAATTCCAAAATGATGGTGAAATTCTATCAAATTTCAAAAAAACATTTTTTGATTGTGGGATGGCACGAAAGAATTCTTTGTATAGTTGAGGAGAAATATTTGGTAAAAGAATTACTGGTTTATCAGATTGTTTTTTTGTAGTTAGGTTTAGAAATTTTTCTGAAGCATTCAATAATTTAAGATATTTTGATCTCCCTATACGTATGTGTGAACTTTTGGGACCAAATTTAACAGGTATATCTATATGTGTATAATCAAATTCTGATTTTATACTATTTATGCTTTGTAGTGTTTTGACATCACTCGAAAATGAATGTATTATATCATACAAATTTTGAGAAGTGAAAAAATGAGCATTACTATTTTCTTTGAATATTTTAGAAATTTCTGAAAAATTTTTCAAGAATGGAATTAAAAGTTCGTAAACTTCAATATAAAAAAATTCTCCTAAATTTAATCCGTCATACTCTAAAATCTTTTCAACAAATTTTTGGGTATACCATTTAGATAGATCTTGACAGATTTTTTCGCTTGAGGATGTAAAATACTGATCTAGATATAAATCTGAGATTACATGATTAATGTGAGATTTTTCTAGATTTTTATGAGAATTATAATCAAATGTGATTATTAATGAATTTATGATCTTATCACTACTAAAATCATCAATGTTACATGATGAATCAAATAGTATTACTGAATCCCAATTTTTCGTAGCCATTTCAATTTTTTCTTTATTATTAGATTAAACCCTTTCTTATCAATAATTTTATTCTTAGAAAATTTTTGTATATATCTAAGTAAATACTTCATAATCGATAATAAAGGAAATAAAGGTATGATGATTTTTCATAGTCATGAAGGTTTGTAAACATTGTATTCAACCAGATACAAGACCTGGAATTTATTTTGATAAACAGGGTATTTGTGGTGCATGCATTTGGAAAGAAGAAAGGAAAAGAATTGATTGGAAATCCAGGGAAAATGAATTAGATAGCATAGCACAGTGGGCCAAAAAAACTACTGTATCAAATTATGATTGTGTGATTGGAGTTAGTGGAGGAAAAGATAGTACAAAACAAGCTCTCACGGCACGTGATCGGTTGGGATTACGTTGTCTTCTTGTTAATTATGAACCAGATTGTATAACAGATCTTGGTAGATATAATCGTGAAAATTTAAGAAGCCTTGGATTTGATATGATTACATTCCGACCAAATCCAAAAATCATGAAGAAGTTGATAAAAAGAGATTTCTACAATTATCTAAATCCAGTCAGACCAACGGAATTTTGCCTTGTTGCATGTACTTATATTATTTCAGATAAATTTGATATTCCATTAATTATACAAGGAGAAAATGCTGGATTGACATTGGGAACTAGATTAACCGGACTTGGAACTGATTCAAATTGTCTAAAGGCAAATGAATTACACACTATTTCTGCAGGTGTAAAAGAGTATACAGAGATAGAAGGAGTGGAAGAAAAAGATCTATTTTTCCATCACTATGATAGAAGTAGTTTAGAAAAAAAGAATTTTAGAGGTATTTGGTTAAATTACTTTCTAAAAGAATGGTCTTCACCTACTAATGCAGAGTTTGCAATACAACATGGTATGCATGAACGTTCAGAACCATTTGATCCAAGTTCGATCGGAACTTATGCAAAAAATGTTCAGCTTGACACAGATCTAACTCAAGTCAATCAATTCCTAAAATATATCAAATTGGGATTTGGTCAATGTATGGATACTGCATGTTATGATATAATAGAAGGTATGATTACAAGAGATGAAGCAATTGATTTAGTTCGAAAATATGATGGCAAATGCTCTGAATCATATATTGAAAATTTCTGTAAATATATTGATATTTCACAAGAAGAGTTCTGGTCTGTAGCAGAAAGATTCAGAGGATCTATGTGGAAAAAAGATGAAAAAAATAATTGGTATAACACAATTTGGGATTTGTTATGAAGGCTGTTATTTTAGCTGGTGGATATGGAACTAGATTGAGTGAAGAAACCCATCTAAAGCCCAAACCTATGGTTGAGATTGGTGGAAAACCAATTCTATGGCATATCATGAAAATTTATTCTCATTATGGAATCAATGAATTTGTCATTTGCTGTGGATATAAAGCGGAATTAATTCAAGAATATGTTCAAAAGTTAGATGAGCCATGGACTATAACTCCTGTTGATACGGGAATAAATACGATGACTGGTGGTCGTTTAAAATTAGTAAAAAAATATGTTGAAAATGAAACATTTTGTTTTACATATGGAGATACATTAAACAATGTCAAGATAGACGAATTGGTTAATTTTCATTTTGATAAAAAAGTCCTTGCAACGGTTACAGCATGTAAACCTCCTGAAAAATATGGTTTATTAAAAATAGAAAACGAAAAAGTGATTGATTTTCAAGAAAAACCTCACATAGAAGGAGAGTGGGTGAATGGTGGTTTTTTTGTATTAAATCCTCAAGTTTTTGATTACATCAAAAGTGATTCAACAGTATGGGAAAAGGAACCGATGGAAAAATTGACTAAAGATGGTCATCTTTCCGCTTACAAACATAGAGGATTTTATCAACCTATGGATACAATTAGTGACAAAAACTATTTGGAAAAATTATGGCAGAATAATCAAGCGTCTTGGAAGGTTTGGTAATGAATTGTAGATTTTGTAATTCAAAATTAAAACATGTATTTGCAGATTTAGGAAAATCCCCAATTGCCAATTCTTACTTAAAACAAAACGAAATTAATAAAATGGAACCATTTTATCCACTTTGTGCATATGTTTGCTCAAAATGCTTCCTTGTTCAAGTAGATGAATTTGAAAAAGCCAAAAATATTTTTAAAAATTATATTTATTTTTCCTCTTACTCAAAAACATGGCTTGATCATGTAAAAAAATTTGCAGTTGAATCTATCAAAAAGTTCAAAATTGAACAAAATACAAATGTAATTGAAATTGCAAGTAATGATGGCTATTTACTAAAACATTTTAAAAAATCTAAAATTCCTATATTAGGAATAGAACCAGCCAAAAATATAGCTAAAATTGCAAATAAAAATAAAATCCCCACTATGCCAAAATTTTTTGGAGAAAAAACAGCAAACGATTTGGTAAAAAATGGAAAAAAGGCAGATTTCCTAATTGCTTTTAATGTTTTACCTCATGTTCCAAATTTGAAAGATTTTGTTAAAGGTTTAGAGATATTATTAAAACCTGAAGGAATTATTGTGATACAATTTTCTGCATATCTTATATCTCTTATTAAAAAAACTGCGTTTGATAATATTTATCATGAACATTTTTCCTATTTTTCACTTTATACATTAAACAAGATTTTCTCAGCTTACGGTTTAAAAATATTTGATGCCAAAGAATTATCTATTCATGGTGGTTCATTACGGATATATGCAACTCATAGTAATAATAATAAAATTAACATATCTAAAAAAATTAAAGAACTAATCATAAAAGAAAAAAATAATGGATTAAAAAAAATATCGACTTACACTAATTTTAATGAGAAAGTAAAAAATCTCAAACCTAGTATTAGGAAATTTTTTATTGATGCACAAAAAAATGGTAAGACAACCATTTGTTATGGAGCACCTGCAAAGGGTAATACATTATTAAATTATTGTGGAATCACAAATGATTTGATAGAGTTTACTGTAGATATCAGTCCGTATAAACAAGGGTTATATCTTCCTGGTACCCATATTCCAATTTATAGTCCAGAATATATTAAAAAAGTAAAACCAGATTATATAGTAATATTACCATGGAATTTAAAGGATGAAATTATCGAACAGTTAAGTTTTATCCGTAAGTGGAAAGGTAAATTTGTTATCCCTATACCAAATATGAGAGTAGTATAATGAAATTTACAAAAACCAAACTAGAAGGTGTGTATGTAATAGATATTGAAAAAATTGAAGAA
>Ga0310121_10004986_pt1 | contig 11522 bp, 9 predicted proteins | sample CB27_Tmax_986_MG_FD_203504 | JGI IMG/M metagenome (GOLD analysis project Ga0310121, IMG submission 203504) | Marine microbial communities from Western Arctic Ocean, Canada - CB27_Tmax_986 | ecosystem: Environmental > Aquatic > Marine > Oceanic | place: Canada: Western Arctic Ocean | collected...
ATCGGTCGCCGAGCGGCTGGCTTTGACCAACGCCGTGAGTAGTCCCTCGGCCATCCTCTCTGAGGTGCTTGGAACGGACGATCTGGCCTCGGTCAGCCAGGAGGCGATCGATGGTGCCGTTCAACGCGTCAGGACGGACCCGGGACTGGAAGAGGTCCGGGCGGGGTTCGAGTCCCTCGTCAGAGAGGACGGTGCCGGCCAAATGGTCGCTCGCGCTACGTTGAAACTCCGGGCGCTCGGAGAGCCGGAGGCGCTCGAGGCGGCTGAGCTGGCCGCGCGCGACGCGGCCGAGGCGGTTGTGGGACCCCTCGCGGTGACTGCGTTATCCGCCGCAACCTCGAACGAAGAGACCGACGATGCGATGGCATCGTCCATGACCATCCTGATGTTCGTAGCCCTAGTCGTGATCGCCATTCTGCTCTATGCGTTCATGAGGAGCGTCACCGATCTGGTGCTGGCAGTGCTGGGGCTGGGGCTTGCCATCGTTTGGGCGCTGGGCGCGCAGGGATGGCTCGGGCCCGATGCCCTCGGCTTGATCGGCCCGCCGAACCGCATCACCACGATGGTCCCGATCATCCTTATCGGGCTTTGCGTGGACTACGCGATCCAAACGATTGGACACTATCGCGAGGAGCGTGAGCACGGACAGCCCATTCGAGTCTCGGCGCGATTGGGCCTGCGCAGAGTGCTGCTCCCGCTTGGTCTGGCGGCCGGTACTACGGTCGTAAGCTTCTTTACGAACCTCGCGTCGCCGATACCCGCAAACGCCGACTTCGGAGTTGCGGCCGGGGTTGGCGTCGGAGCGGGCCTCTTGGTGATGTTGATGCTCGTGCCCGCCGCAACGGTCTTGATCGACGAACGGCGGGAGCGGAAGGGGAGCTTGAAACCGCCGCGGCCGCTTGCCGGGGCAATCCCGGGAGCGGGGAAGGCCATCGAGGCCACCGGCGAAGCTGTTGCGCGACGTCCGTTCTTCTTCCTCGCCGCCATCGTCGTAGTCACAGTCGTCCTCGGTGCGGCCGCGAGGAACCTGGATACGGAATTCAGCTCGCGGGACTTCCTCCCCAGCGACGGTGACACCATCGAGGATCTTGACACCCTCGACGCCGCTTTCGGGGGCCAGACGGAGGTCGTGAACGTCCTCGTCGAGGCGGAGCTAACCGAGACCCGCACGCTGCTGAACATAGTCGACTTCTCCGAAGCCCTGGAGGACCCGCTGCGGCGGCCCGACGGCGTGGCAACCGGCATACGTTCCTCGCTGGGTCTGTTGTTCACCGACTGGACGACCGACGACGGGACCCCAGGGGATAACTTCGATGCCGAGCTCGTGTCTCTAGCCGAAGCTGCCGACGCGGGCATTCGGACGGATCCTGTACAGGTCGAGGCAATTCTGGACCGGCTGGCCGAGCTTGATCCCCTGGGCTTCGATCAGGTTGCCGTCGTTAACCAAAACGGCATCGATGCGATCGTCATTCAGTTTGAAGCCCTCACTGGGCAGCAGGATCGCACCGAGGAGATGGTCCGGGACCTGGACGGTCTCTGGTTCGGCGACCGCGACCAGCTCACGGCTACCTCCGGCGAAATCACAGGACTGGAGGTCACCAGCGCCATGATCGACAGTCAGACGGAGTCGATCGTCATCACGATGGCGGCCGCGCTGATCGTGCTCGGGATCTTCTTCGGTCTGACGGAAGGGCGGCCAAGTCTGGCGGTGATAGCGGTAGGCCCGATCGTTCTCGTCCTCGTGTGGGTGCTCGGAACGATGGCGCTACTCGGAATCCCATACAACGTTGTTACGGCTTTGATCACTGCCCTCTCGATTGGCATCGGCGTCGACTACACGATCCACGTGATCCACCGCTTCACTGAGGAGCACAAGCTGCGGACCGACATTGTCGAGACGACGAGAATCACCCTCTCGACGACCGGTTCTGCCTTGCTGGGTTCCGCACTGACAACGACGCTGGGCTTCGCGGTGCTGATGTTCTCTCCGCTCGCGCCGTTCCAGCAGTTCGGGCTCGTCACGGCGATCACCATCACGTATGCCCTGTTGGCCTCGATCGTCGTGGTCCCGCCCGCAATGGTTGTCTGGGCTGCGTACCAGGACTGGCGGAGGAAGCCCGCCGCCGGGAGTTGCTGGGCGCGGAGGAAGCCGCCGTGGCGCGTTCTGGAAACCGCGTCGACCGCTAGCACAGGCCGTTCGAGCGTCCTCCTTTGAACTCTGAACACTGAACTCCCCTTGGCTATTGGCCGTTGGCTTTTGGCTGGCGTTGCCAGTTCGCTGTGGGCCCTCCGGAGTGGCTCGCAGCGTCCCTCTTTGACCTCTGAGCCCTGAACTTTGAACCCCTCGCGCTCATGGGTCGGCTAGCCCCTGGCGTGGGCTGCGGCCTATCCTGGGGCCGACGCTCAGGGCAGTGAGTGGGCAACTGCGGAGGAGGGGCGCTTGCGAATCCTCGCGTTGATCCTTGGGATCCCGACAGCCTTGGTCGTCGGCGCGCTCGCGCTGTTCACGGTCGGCGAGGTGTGGGCGGTGGCGGCGATCATCGTCGTCCTGCTCTTTGCGATCGGCGCGCTTTTTGCCGAAAAGCCCCTACCAATGGTGCTGGTCGTGGTGTTCCCGATCGCGCTCGTCGCGTCGGTTGCGTACGGCGGTTACAACGCCTACGAGCTCGTTCAGGCACTCACCGACGAAAGCGGGCCCACCGACCCGGCCGACGCCGATGACCTGGCCTCAATCGACGCCAAGCTCGATGCCATCGACACGCAGGCGGGCTTCCGCATCGAGCTCACGGAAGCCGAGATGACCGCCTTCCTCCAGGACGGCCTCGCCGAGAACAACACACCGATCCGGGCCGTCTTCGTCGACGCCGTGGCCCCTGGGGAAGGTGAAGCGCTGGGCGAGCTCCGCTTCGAGGCTGCCTTCAAGAGTGGCGGCCTTTCCGCCACCGGCCGCGTGAGCTACGAGCTGCGTGAAGGCGGCTTTGCGGTCGAGCTGCTCGAGATCGACGTTGGTGCCTTCCGCATTCCCGGGGTCGTGCTGGGCGCTCTCGACGATCTCGTCGACGGTGTGCTCGATGTGAACGATGTCCTCGCCGAGAAACGCGCGACCGTGCAGAGCGTCGAGGTCACCGACACGAGCATCGTGATCGTGGGCACGCAAGCAGGGGGCGATCTCCTGTCCGCGGAGGCACTCCTCGAAGGGCTGCGCGCGAATGCCGAGCAGATCGCCGGGGCGGTCGAACCGCCCCCTGAGCAGTACGGCGCGGGCGACGTGGACGGTACGAGCGCGGACGGCGCGAGCTACTACGTGGCCCTGGGCGACTCACTCGCGGCGAACGTCGGCGTCGACCAGGCGCGTGACGGCTACGTCTCCCGCTTCCATCGCCAGATCGTCGCCGCGGACGGCTCGACGCTGGGGTTACGCAACTTCGGGCGGTCCGGCGAGACCTCGGGCACCCTCATCAGTGGCGGCCAGCTCCAGCAAGCGCTCGACTTCATCAACAGCTTCCCCGTGGAAGTCATGACCGTGGATATCGGCGCCAACGATCTGCTCGGCCATCTCGGCTCCGCCGAGTGCGCGGAGTCGGCGAACGACCCCACCTGCGTCCAGCGGATCGAAGCGAGCCTGCTGACGTACCGCACAAACCTCGACCGCATCTTCACGGACCTGACCGGTGCGGCGCCCAGAGCGACCATCGTCTTCCTCCTCACCTACAACCCGTTCAGCTTCGGATTCAACGTCGTCGGCCTCGAACAAGACACGGATGCGATCATCACCCGGCTCAACGATGTCGCCGTCGAGGTGGCGCTAATCCATGACGTCCTTATCGCCGACGGCTTCACGCCGATGCAAGGGACGGCGGGCGCGACCACCCATATGGCCGAAGCCCCACCCGACATCCACCCCCGCGCGATCGGCTACGACATTCTTACGGGCGCGCTCGTGGAGGCGATTCAGTAGGTACTGGCACCTCTCTGGGCTGCTGGCGCTGACCGAGACAGCCGATCGTCTCGGTATGGAGACTCGACCCCAGAAGGGCCCGCGGCCGGTGGACTGGTACGAGGGCTACGAAGCCGGTCTCCGCGATGCGCTTTGGGCGATCGAGTCCGTTCGGGCGCAGCAGATCGACGATGCCATCTCGCCGGTTGTGGCTGAGCTTCGCGTGCGCCTCCTGGAGCTGCTCGATGGGCCTTCGGCGCAAGCGGCCTAGGGCGGGCTAGAGTCCCTCCAACTTCACTCACGGCTACGAGGTCTGGCCGGCCTTCACGAGCCGCAAGTCCGACCGCGAGTTCGCATGCCCAGCGAGGAGAGCCGGAAGCTAAGTTGCAACGGCGCTAGTCCAAGGCCCGCGGCAGCCGCATGGTGAAGCGCGCACCAGCGCCTTCGGACGACTCGAGCGCGACCGAGCCGCCATGCGCCTCCACGAAGCCCCGGACGATGGCGAGCCCGAGACCCGCCCCCCCTCCCGCCTCGTCGAAGCTCCGCGTGCGCGAACGCTCGCCGCGGTAAAACCGATCCCAAACGCGATCCTGTTCGTCCGGAGGGATGCCCGGGCCCGAATCTTCGACCGCCGTCGCAATCGCCCACGGTTCGGCCCAAACACGCACCTCGACGTGCCCGCGCGCGGGCGTGTATTCGATGGCGTTGCGCACGAGGTTCGCGATCGCGCGCTCCACGCGCGCGCCATCGACCGCAATCGCGGGCGGCTCGCCCTCGCTCTCCAACGTGAGCGCGACGCCGTGGCGCTCGGCCAACGGGCCCAGGGCGGCAACGACATCGCCCGCGATCTCCTGAACAGCAAGCGGCTTCCGCGTGAGCGTCGTCACACCAGCGTCGGCGCGGGCTAGCTCGAGGAGGTCGTCGAGCATGCGGTTGAGGCGCTCGGTCTCGTGCCGAATGGAGGCGTGGTAGCGGCTGACCTCATCCGGATCTTGGACGACGCCATCGTCGAGGGCTTCGATCATGGCACGCACGCTCGCGAGCGGCGTGCGCAGGTCGTGGGAGACCGCGGCCGTCAGCTCCCGCCGCTCGCGGTCGAGGGCCGCGCGCTGCGCGTCGGCCGCCTGCAGGCGCTCCGCGAGCGCACGCACGTCGCCGGCCAAGGCCCCGATCTCGTCGTTGCTCGTGACGGGCAGCTCGATCGTATAGGCACCCTGGGAGAGGGCGCGCACGGAGTCGGTGATGCGCTCCACACCACGCGCGATGGAGGTCGCGGCCCAGAGCGAGAACACCCCGCCCACGACCACGCTAAACGCGATTATCGCGAGGAGGAGACGGAAGTCGTGGTCAATGGAGACGAACATCAGCGCCGCGACCATGGCCACGTTCGTCAGTGCCACGAGGCCGCCGGCGAACGCGCCGAAGGCGACCCGCATGCGCAGCGAGAGGCGGCCGCTGCGCTCCGCGAGGGCGAGCAGCAGGCGGCCCGCGGCGAGGCTCCCGGCGCCGGCCGCGGCGAAGTACGCCGCGAGCCGGAAGAGCTCGCCCGAGGGCGGCGAAAGCAGCAGCTGGGCGGCAACGAGCCCGACGGCAAGGCCGCCCAGCGCGATCGCGCCCGCCGCCAGGAGGGGACGCAGATCGGGGCGCGAAAGCAGCGGCAGAGCGAGACTACGGCTCAAACTTGTACCCCACTCCCCACACGGTCTTGATGTGCTTCGGACGCGACGGATCGCCTTCGATCTTCTCGCGCACGCGGCGAACGTGCATGGTCACGGTTGTGTCGTCGCCCGTGAACTCGTAGCCCCAGACCCCTTCCAGGATCTGGTCGCGGGTGAACACCTGCCGCGCGTGGCCGGCGAGGAAGCCGAGCAGATCGAATTCGCGCGCGGTGAGGTCGATCGGCTGCTCGTCCCGCTCGACGGAGCGGGCGCGCACGTCGATCACGAGATCGCTGAAGCGGAGGACATCGGGCTGGGCGCGGTCATCGCCCGAGGCGCGGCGCAGGACGGTCTGGATGCGGGCCACGAGCTCGCGGGGGCTGAACGGCTTCGTCACATAGTCGTCGGCGCCAACCCCAAAGCCGGCGAGCTTATCGACCTCTTCGCGGCGCGCGCTGAGGATGATCACGGGCACCTCGGAGCTTTCGCGGAGCTTCCGGCAGATCTCGATACCATCGACGCCGGGGAGCATGAGATCGAGTACGACGAGCTCAGGCGCAAACTCAGCGACGGCGGGGAGGGCGTCGAGGCCCTCGCGCACGAGGCGCACCTCGTGGCCGTCGCGCCGCAGGTAGCGGTCCACGACCTCGGCCACCATCTCCTCGTCCTCGACAACCAAAATACGGCTCATCAAATCGCTCGGGGCGGGCAGTACGGCGCACCCTCAGGTTGAGTCTGAGGGGCGGGCATTACGGCGATCTTACGGAGCGGTGCGGCTGCGCGGGCGGCGCCCCGGGCGTAATCGGCGCGTAAGAACCTTCACGTAACGTGACGGCCGCCTCACGGGAACGCCCGTCGGGACACGCACATCGATGGAGGGGCGATGCGACGCCTTGGGACTTTCGCCGCACTGGCGGCACTGACGCTCTTGACGACCATGGCGCTTGGCCAGGCCGAAGGCACGGCCGCGCAGGGTGCGAATAGCACCACGTACCAGATCACAATCGAGAACCTGACGACGGGGCAGCCCATGTCGCCACCGGTCGTCGGCACGCACGGCGCGGGCGCCGACCTCTTCTCTGTCGGCGCCGCCGCCTCCGAAGACATCCGTGAGATTGCCGAGAACGGCAACGCCGCGCCCGCCGGGGCGACGTTGCTCGCTGCCGGCGCCGACGATGTCGTCGTCCTCGGCGGGCCGATCTTCCCCGGCGCTTCGGCCACGGTGTTCATCACCGCTCCGGCCGGAAGTCAGCTCTCGGTCGCGACCATGCTGATCTGCACGAACGACGCTTTCACCGGCGTCGACTCCGTTGCACTGAGCGACGGCGCCTCCTACGAAGGCAATGCCTACGACGCCGGCACCGAGGACAACAGCGAGCTGACGGCCGACATCGTCGACCCCTGCGGCGGCGCCGGACCGGTCGCCCACGACCCGGATGGGAACGAGCGACCCGCCACGACCGGTGGCACGATCGCGGCGCACCCGGGCATCGCAGGCACCGGTGACCTCGATGCCGCCCAGCACGGCTGGACGGACCCCGTGATCCGCATCAGCGTGGCGAAAGTCGCGACGGTCACGCACACCGTCACGGTCACGAACCTGACGAGCGGCCAGCCGTTCTCGCCACCGCTGGTAGCAGCGCACAGCGCCGACACGAGCGTCTTCACGACAGGTGAGGCCGCCTCGGAAGGCGTCCGCACCATCGCTGAAGACGGCGACACGAGTGTGCTGGCGGCCGCCCTCGGTGGCCTCGGAAGCGTCCACAACGTCGTCACGTTCGGCGGGCCGATTCTTCCTGGCACTTCCGCGAGCGTGACGATCGAGGCTCCGGCGGACGCCGTCCTCTCGGTCGTGACGATGCTCATCTGCACGAACGACGCCTTCACGGGCGTGGCCGGGCTCCCGCTCGCGGCAGCAGGCATGCAGATGGTCGAGAAGGTCGCGTACGACGCGGGCACCGAAGAGAACTCCGAGCTCACCGCCGACATCGTCGACCCCTGTGGCGGCGCTGGCCCCGTGAAGCACGACCCCGACGGGAACGAGCGACCCGCCTCGAGCGGCGGCGTCATCACCGCCCACGCGGGCATCCAGGGCACGGGCCACCTCGATGCGGCCCAGCACGGCTGGACCGGCAACGTCGCGAAGATCGCAGTGCAGTCGGGCCCCGCCCCAATTGGTCCACCGCCAACCGGCAGCGGCCTAGCGGCCGACAGCGGCAGCGGCACCCCCTGGCTCCTGATCGCCCTCGGGCTTGGCGCCCTCGCGATTGCGGGCTCCGGGACCGTCTTCGCCCGGCGGAGCCTGCGCTCCTAGCGCAGACACCGCGAACTTTGCTTGAGGCCCGCGCCGACCCACCTCGGCGCGGGCCTCGTCGTATCTGTCGCTACTGGAAGATCTGCGAGAACGGAACCTGCAGCGCGAGGGCACCCGTCGCGGAGTCCAGCCGTTCGAGGAAGATCATCCCGACGCGGGAACCGTCGCCCTAATCCTCGAAGCGGGTGAACTCGATCCAGAGGCGCTCGGGATCGGTGCGGTTGAAGAGCACGTCGTCGCGGTCCGCGCAGATGAACTCCTCGCCGCAGGGCTCGTAGGCGACATCCACGGCCCCGCCCCCGGCTTCGATCCGAAGCACCGCTCCGTTCGACTACGGATCGACCACCCAGAGGGCGCCCGCGTGCCAGACGATGTCGCCGTGGCCGTTCGAGATGGTGTTGTCGTCGAGAAAGCGCGTCCCGAGCTGGACGGTCGCCACGATCCGATCGATACGGCCGGACACGATATCGAATCGCATCAGCGCCTCTGCCAGGACCCTCGCGCCATCGGTTGTCGAGAAATTCTGGTGCCAGCCGAACCAGAGCCCGCCCTCGCCGTAAGCGAGCGTGGCGACATCGCGTTGGCCGCGGCCGACCGCACGGCTGTCGATCTCGGCCAGCGCGACGATGCGCGCGGGCGGAGCCGATCCGTCCTCGCTCGCAAACGCCGGCCCCAGATCGATCCCGGGCGCGAGCAGCTCATCGACGTCGGTCCCCGCCGCGATCAGGGTTTCGAACGCGCCGGTGCTGGGATCGAGCGCTTCGAGTCCGGCGGCAGTGAACGCGTAGAGCCGTTCGCCGTCCGTCGCGATGCCGGCGATGCCCGGCGCCGCGATCGTTTCGAGGAGTTCGCCGGTGACGCCATCGAAGCGCAGCAGGAGCTCGCTGCCACCCTCGCCGAACTGCTGCTTCACCACCCAGAGGTCGCCCGCCGCGACGACGATCTCCTCGTACTCGAAGAGCTCCTCGTGGGTGTCGGTCTCGCGGTCGAAGCCGACTTCGACGAAGCGCGTGTCCTCACCGGTGGCGAGATCGAGCCGCGAGAGGTAGCCGGTGTGGGCGTTCTCCTGCCCTTCGATCGTGTCGAAGGTGAAGACGTAGGCGAGGCCATCGGCGACGACCGGGTTCGGGCGTAGGGCGGCCCCCTCGACATCGCGGAACTCGAGCGCGCGGCCCTCACCGCTCTCGGCGTCGACGGCGTAGAGCCCCAGGCCAGAGATAAAGACGAGGGGGCCGTCGATCGCGGCGCCGCTGCCGGACTCAGGCGTGGCCGTCGCCTCGTCGCCCCCCTCCCCTGCGGTCGGCGAGGGCGAGGGGCCATCGCTCTCCCCGCTCCCGCAGGCGGCGAACATCAGCAGGAGCAGGGCGACGGCGGTGGGAGGGCCGATTCGGAAGGTCATGGCGGGATCCTGGCACCGGCGGAGTTCAGTGTTCAGTGTTCAACGCTCAAAGAGGACGGGGGCGGGGGACACCCTCATCGTTGATACGCTCGCGGTCGCGGCCGAGGACCGCAGGCCGGCGATCGCGGTACCGTGGGCCGATGCCCGAAGCGCTGATCATCCGGCGGGGTTTCGGGGAGGAGCAGCGGCAGGCGGCCGTCTCGATCCTCTGGGAAGCCTTCGCGGGCAAGCTCGGGCGTGTCCTGCGCTCGCGCGAAGACGCCGTCAAAGTGCTCGGCCCCGGCCCCGGCCTCGACCCCGGTCACACCGTCCTCGCGCTGCGTGGCGACGTGCTGCTCGGGGTGATGGCGCTCAAAGACCGCAGCGGTGAGGCGATGGGTGCAAGCCTGCGAGATTACGCTCGGACGTACGGACGCCTGCGTGGGCCGATCCGCCTCGCCCTGCTCGCGCTGCTCGGCGAGGGCGCCCCAGCAAACACGCTCATGGTCGATGCGCTCGCGGTCGCGGCTGAAGCGCGAGGCCAGGGCGTCGGGGGCCGTCTTCTCGGCGAGGCTGAAGCGATCACGACGGAGCGCGGGCACCGTGAACTGGCGCTCGACGTGCTCGCAGACAACCTCGGCGCGATCCGTCTCTACGAACGCAACGGCTACGCGATCACCAGCAGTGGCCGGCTGTGGCCGCCGCTCTCGACGCTCTTCGGATTCACCGGTTACCACCGCATGACGAAGCCCGCGAGCGACGGCCGCGGCTAGCTACTCGCGGGCGACGACCGCCATCGAACCGGGCACGTGGCCGCCATTGATCGCGAGCGTCTGCCCCGTAATCCAGGAGCCCGCCTTCGAGGCCAGATAGACGACGCCCGCGCCGATGTCGGCGGGCTCGCCGAGGCGGCCGGTGGGGAGGGTCTCACCGAAGCGGGTGAGCTGCTCGTCCGTCATCGGGAAGGTCTGCGTGAACATCTCGGTGACGATGGGCCCAGGCGCGATCGCGTTGACGCGGATGCGGCGATCGGCGAGCTCGCGCGACAGCGTCATCGTCATGTTCACGACGCCTGCCTTGCCTGCGCCGTAGGCACCCGTGTGCGGCGCGGCGTTGAGCGCCGCACCGGAGACGATGTTGACGATGCTCGCGCCCGCAGGCATGTGCGGGATCGCCGCGCGTGCGCCCTGGAAGGCAGAGGTGAGGTTGAAGCGAATCATCTCGTCCCAGATATCGTCGGGAGTGTCCACGAGGTCACGGATCTTGTGGTCCTGGCTGCCGCCGGCGTTGCTCACCCAAACCGTGATCTTCCCGAACGCTTCGACAGCGGCGGCCGCGAGGTTCTCGATCGCTTCCGGCTGGAGGACGTCCGTCGGAACGGCAAGGCCGCGCGCGCCCCGCTCTTCGATCTGCTTCACGACCGCAGCGAGGTCGTGCTCGCGGCGCGCCGCCACCACCACATCCGCGCCTGCCTCGGCCATCGCCAGGGCGATGCCCTCACCGATGCCGCGGCCACCGCCGGTGATGACGCCCACATGGCCGTCGAGACGGAAGTCGTCCATCACGCTCATGCCAACCCCCACGCGCAGGGTACGGTCCAGACGGGACCGTCGCCACGACCGACGAACCACCGCCGGGTCGCTTACGGCAGCGGGAAAGTCGGCGGCCTCGCCCCCGAAGCCGCTGACGACGCGTACCACCGCGCCGTCGAGGACGTAGTCGACGGCCACGATCTCGGCGATGAAGGTGGGCTCGGGCGCTTGGTCCGTGCGCTCGGTCACGACAACGCCCAGAGCGTCGTGTGCTCGTCGAAAGCGTTCGTCAAGATCAGTCCATCGGAGGAGTTCACCGTCCCCGAACCGGTCCAGACGATGTTGCGATTCGCATCGACGGCGACGATCTGAACCACGGTGAGGGCCAGCGCTGCGACGCCGAACGTGTCGTCGGTGGCGGGCGTGACCGCTGCTTCGGAGGTGGCCGTCGCTGCGGCCGTGGGTTCGCTCTCCGAGGTCGCTTCCGCCTCCGTGGCAGCGGTTGGGTCCGGGCCCTCGTCACTTGGTCGTCGCCACTGCAGACAGCGAAGCCGAGCGCAAGAGCAACGCCGGTCAGCGGCAGCAGACGGAGCACAGGGCCTCCTCAGGGGTGGGCGCCCTAGCCTCGCTCGATCGTCGCCGCTGGGAGCAGCCGGCGCTATCAGGCCCGTGGTGGCAGTTTCTATCGGCCTTCCCCGAGCGG
>Ga0310121_10004987_pt1 | contig 11522 bp, 6 predicted proteins | sample CB27_Tmax_986_MG_FD_203504 | JGI IMG/M metagenome (GOLD analysis project Ga0310121, IMG submission 203504) | Marine microbial communities from Western Arctic Ocean, Canada - CB27_Tmax_986 | ecosystem: Environmental > Aquatic > Marine > Oceanic | place: Canada: Western Arctic Ocean | collected...
TGTCAGGATAAAGCCGATCTTGTTTCAAAATCTGATCGTCTTCGGGATACTTTCCCCATTCTCGTACCTCGTGATCCCAGTAGGGCTGTTCGGGCACCCGCTTATGATCAAGGATCTTGCCGAACGTAGCCGTAAAAAACCCGATTTGCTGAAAGTAAGCCGGCATATACTCCGAATTCGGCAACCGCTTAGGCCAAGGAGTTTCGTTATCCAAGACGTCCGTAGCCAACGGACGCAAGCCACTGAATAGAGAAGCACGACTGGAATTGCACACCGTTCCTTGACAATAGGCTCGATCAAACCGCACGCCCCGAGCAGCAAGCCGATCGATATGAGGCGTTTTAACTATCTTATTTCCACGACCATGACTGGGCCATTACAAGGCTACCGGCACAACTGCTATCGAGTATCGCAGTACGACCCGTCCCGCGGAGTGACGGGAAAATGCCGTCTGGCAGGTCACGCCTGGCAGGTCACGTCTTTCGGTGCTCGACTGCCGCTGTTTCGGTCTGCGTAAATAGCGTCAGTCCCTCGAGATTCTGAGCTGGCGCCGGCAGGATCAGACTCAGCAGATAGCCGATCGCGAAGCAGACGGTGAGGCCGATCGCTGCGTACAGCACGCCGCTGATGTTGGAGTAGAGCGGCAGCAGTCCCATGACGATCGCGCCGACGATTCCTCCGACTAAGGCGGCCCACCCAGACGTGCGACGGGTGAGGACGCCCAACGCGAACAATCCGCCCAAAACTCCCATGAACAGGCCGATGACTTTGAGAAAATGATCAAAGAGAGATTTGATCTCAGGGCTGACGAACAACAGTCCGATGGCGGTCCCCAGCGCGCCGAAGCCAAAGGTCAACGCTCGAGCTGCGTTGAGATAGGCGCGTTCCGACTGCAGGACATGCCAGGGGCGCAAGAAGTCGGTGACGACGGTGGTGGCCATGGAATTCATGCTGGTGGAAACGGTCGACTGTGCTGCTGCGAAAATCCCGGCGACGATCAGACCGGCGACACCGATCGGTAACTCATTGGCAATGAATTGGGGAAGAATCTGATCGGTCAAAAAGGTCGGATCGAGCTTCTCGGGGTGTGACTTATAGAAAACGTACAGCCCGGTTCCCATGAAGTAAAAGAGAAACGAGGCGGGAACCGAAAGCGCCGCAGCAAACCAAATGGAGTTGGCGGCGCGTCGCTGATCGGGAGTCGTCATATAGCGCTGGACGACTGCCTGATCGGCCGTGTAGGAAGAGATATTCTGGCCGATGCCGCCAATCACAATGACCCACAGCGCCAGCGACGCGCTGGTCGGGTCGAGATGGAAGTTGACGACGTGCAGTTTGCCATCGTTGAAGGCGGTCGAAAAGAAATCACCGACACTGCCGTCGGAGCCGGCGATCATCACGCCGAAGCAGACGAGCGCACCGCAGAGCAGAACGACGGTTTGGATGGTATCGGTCCAGATGACCGCTTCGACGCCGCCCATGGTGCAATAGATAATGCTCAGCACGCCCATGATCATCACGCACTGGGCAGGCGTCATCGGCGTGACCGTTGCCAAGGCGAGCGCTGCGAGCGACATGACGATTCCCATCCGAAAGAGGTGGAATAATGTGAACGAGGCGCTGGCGAACAGGCGGACTGGCCGATTGAACCGTTTCTCGAGATATTCGTAAGCACTCGTGGCATCGATACGGCGGAAGAACGGCAACGCCAGGAAGACCGCGATCGGCGCCACCAACGGAATCGTGAAATTCATCAGCATGTAGACCTGGTCCTGCGCGTAGGCCTTGGCGGGGATCGCCATGTAGGTAATCGAACTGAGCATCGTAGCGAAAATGCTGCAGCCGGCGGCCCACCACAGCATCTGCTTGCCGCCGCGGAAATAGTCGTCGGTGTCTTTGTTCTTGTTCGCGAAGTAAAAGCCGACGCCGACCATCGCCAACAGGTAAAGCGTGAGGACAGTAAAGTTCACCAGGCCAAAGGAGGGGGCGATTGCCAAGGGCGCAACGGTCCACACACGGTTGCTGCGCACGCCGGGTTGCACCTCGCCGGAAGCGACGATGAACTGTTCGCCCCAGCGAACGACCGGCGTGGTGACCGGATTGGCCGGGGTCGCGCCAGCGTCAACCCACGTGTTGGTGATGGTGTGATACGCCAGCATCCGCTTGGGGAAGCCGGGGTGATCGAGCTTAAGCTCACTGGCCTTCAGCCACAGCGAACCATCGGCGCCGGTCAGCGCGAACAGGTGCGACTGCCCCACGGCCGCGGCGGTGCCGGCCATCAGCGGTTGCGGCAGGTCGGCGCGGCGGCGCCAGCGATTGAGCTGGGGATTGAATTCGTAGAGATCGCGGAGTGGCTCGACGCCCGTGACGTCGGGGTCGTCTGGTTTCTGGCGACGACCGCCCAGCAGATAGATGCATGTGTCAAAGCCGTTGTGCTGCGCTACGGTCATGTTGAATGCCCGCGGCGTGCCCGGGCAGGGCGGCAGGACTTCCCACTGCGGCTCGTCCTGGGTCAGGTCGAGCCGCCAGAGATTGCTGGTCGCTGAGTCGAGGGTCCGCCCGCGCTGCCCGCCGGCCAGATAGACCACGTCGCCGACCGCGGTTGCAGCGCCGTAGGCGCACGGTTCGGGCAGTTGTGGTAGGGGGCTTTGCACGATCGACTGCTTGTTACGATTCCAAGTAAGCAGGAAGCTACGGTCGGAGATCTGCTGTCCGTCGTCGCCGCCCATGCAGACAATGCCGAGGGAGGTGGTCGCAACGGCGCCGTAGGCCATGGCACGATCGAGGGCCATGCCTGTGTGCCACTGGAAGCTGCCGTCTGCCTCGCGCGTCATGGCCCAAGCGTCAGCGTGCCACGCCTTGTCGTTTTCCCAATACGGTTGCTGCGGAAAATTCGCACCTCCCGCCACGATGAGCACATCGTCATGTACGCCGACAAACGGGCCGGCCACTCCCAGCTCGTTTGGCAGATCTGGCAGCGCCTGCCATTCGAGGGTCGCGTCGAGCGTCGCCGATGTCGCAGCCGCCTCTCCGCTCGCTGCGGAAAGGTTTGCCGTTCCGACCAGCAAACATGCCAAAAAGTAGGAGAATCGCACGAGCACCGTTTTTTCCCCTACGCTGAGAACCGTAGACAGAAGTTAGAGGAATTAGAGGATCAGCGTAGCAGAATTGTCAATCACACCTAGCCCTACCTCTCGCAAAATTGTCCGAAAATAGTTGCCCAATGTTGACAAGAGTAGACCGTAGGGCTTGCTATGTTAAAACAGACTAGCTTTATTGGCGCTGTCCGATTGACGTTCGAGCAAACTAGTAGCGATTGGGAGATGAGGGTGAAGAGTACATTTTGCCGTTCGCTTACCTTACTTGCCATCTGCCCATCGGTCTGCCGCGCAGCTGAAGATCGTTGGGCAGGGTCTCCTCACAATGGATGAGCAACAGCTACTTCGTCATAGGCTCCTGGATGAGGGCGTCATCCGCTCCGACAGCGCGAAGATGACTCCCTTGGTCGGTGGAATTTCCAGCGAGATCTACCGCGTTGTAGACGGAGAGCAGACGTTTGTCGTCAAACGTGCCCTCAAGCAACTACGGGTCGAACAGCCTTGGTTTGCCAACACCGCCCGTAATCAATATGAGCAAGCGTTTTTGCGTTATGTAGCGGGCTTTCGGCCAGATGCTGTGCCTAGGCTGATTTTCTCGAACCCGACTGTCGATTACTTCTGCATGGAGTATCTCAGCGGATTCTCTAATTGGAAGGAAGATTTGCTGGCCGCCCCATGCGATGAGAACCTCTGCCATGCAAACCTGTCAGATTCAGCCGGAACACTGTTGGCGCAGATCCATGCACACTCCTGGGGAGACCCAGCGGCGGAACGCGATTTTGACACGACCGAGAACTTTGAACAATTACGCATCGATCCCTATCTGCGCGCGACCGCCGCGAAAAATCCGGCGCTTGCCGAGCCGATCCTGCTGGAGGCCGATCGACTCCGCCAGAGTCGAAAATGTTTGGTGCATGGCGACTTTAGTCCGAAAAACTTGCTACATCGCGAAGGGAGGCTCGTTGTATTGGACTGTGAGGTTGCCTGGTATGGGGATCCGGCCTTTGATATGGCGTTCTTTCTGAACCACTTGTGTCTTAAGGCGCTTTACCATCTGCCGAAGAGACCGCCATTGGCTATGTTCGTCGAGGCGGCCTGGGAAGCTTATCAAAAAACAAATCCACATGCCTTACAGATCGAAGCGCACACCTCGCGCTTGCTGCCGATGCTGTTGTTGGCACGCGTCGATGGCAAGAGTCCCGTGGAATACTTGACAGATGACGGCAAACTCCGCTGCATTCGCGAATTCGCGTCCGCACAAATACTCAGAGCGAGTCCCCTCGATCTGAGTTCGCTCTTAGAAGACTGGTTTACACACATACACCGATTGCAACCATGAAGATATCGTCCCTCGACGCCTACCAAATCTACGATTCGCGCGGCAACCCGACCATTGAGGTTCAGCTGCGACTGTCCAACGGCGTGACTGGCAACGGGTTGGTGCCGAGTGGCGCTTCCACTGGCCAATTTGAGGCGCATGAATTGCGAGATGGCGACGTAGAGAACTTCCGCGGCAAAAGTGTAAACCAAGCGGTCGAGCACGTACAAGGAGAGATCGCACGAGCGCTTGTCGGTCGGGACGTCTTGGATCAAGCAGACCTCGATCAGAGGATGATCGCGCTGGATGGCACGACTAATAAAGGCCGCCTGGGGGCCAACGCCATCTTAGGCGTTTCCTTGGCAGCCGCGAGCGCCGCAGCGGCTTGCCAAGGAGTTCCCCTCTTCGAGTCGTTGGGTTGTGGCAAAGGATCGCTGCTGCCATTGCCTGAAGTCCAGATCATCGGAGGTGGCGCCCATGCCAATTGGCGGACAGACATCCAAGATTTTATGGTCATTGCCACCGGAGCACAAACTTACAGCGAAGCGTTGAAGATGACGTTCGACGTCTACCACGCAGCTGGAGATCTGCTCAGAGAGCAAGGCAAGTACTGCGGACTGGCTGACGAAGGAGGATACTGGCCGGAATTTGAGACGAATGAAAAAGTTCTTGACTTCATGCTTGAAGCAATCGAGTCGGCCGGTTATTCACCCGGCGAAGAGGTCTGCTTGTCGTTGGACATTGCCGCCAGTGACTTGTACAACGCAGCCACGCAAACCTACGATCTACGGCTGGAAGGACGACGATGTGACAGCAGTGAATTTGTCGACTTGATGATCGAGTGGTGTCACCGGTACCCGATTGTGTCGCTCGAAGACCCAGCCGCTGATGTTGATTGGGATAGTTGGCAGCGGATCTATGAATCCCTAGGAAAAAAAGTACAGATTGTTGGGGACGACCTTTTTACTACCGCCGTGGAGCGGATTCGTCAGGGGATGGAGCGTCGTGCTGCTAACAGCGTGCTGATTAAAGTGAATCAAATCGGCACAGTCACCGAGACGATTGATGCGATACGAATGACACAGGAGGCTGGATGGCTGCCTGTCGTCAGTGCCCGCAGCGGCGAAACCGAAGATGCGTTTATCAGTCATCTGGCGGTCGCGACAAACGCGGGACAACTGAAGGTGGGCGCATTTGCACGAAGTGAAAGGATGGCGAAGTGGAATGAGTGCTTGCGCATCGAGCGAGCGCTTGGGTCGCAGGCTCGATTTGAAGGAGCTCAAATCTATCAACGTATCTTCACCGATTAACGGCGGGCGCGACCCATGTACCTTGATCTCTTGAACAGAGTCACTGATCGCTCGAAATGCAGTACAGGTGCGATTTGCCTCGCAGGAAAAGCTGATTGCCGGCAAGCGCCGGCGACGCGTCGATTCTATCGTCGAGCTGATTCGTTCCCAGTATTTTGAATTCAGTATCGCGCTTAACAACTAGCGTTGTTCCGTCGCGTCCCGTGAAGTAGATGCGATTCCCTGCACCGACGGGCGACGCGTACAGCCCATCGATTCCGGGCAGGCGCGTTCGCTCAATGATCGCGTCTCCGGTTTTGGCATCAATACACGACATGATCGCAGTGTTCGACTGATTGAAGTAGAGCCAGCCGTGGTAAAGCAGCGGAGAGGGGACGTAGGGTGTTCCGCGCGATTTTGTCCACTTGATCTTGGCAGTGTCGGTGAGGTCTCCCGTCTCATTTAAAGGTAGGGCAAACAACGCCGAGCCACGGTAGCCGCTCATGCAGAAGACGGCGTCGGCCATCGCAACGGGCGAAGGAGTGACGTTCGAAACCTGGCCACCGCACTCCCAGATCAGCGAGCCGCTTGCTACGTTGTAGCTCCGCACGCGATTCTTGCCATTAGTAATAACTTGGGTTGCGCTCTCTTGCTCGACAATCAGCGGAGTCGCCCAGGCACTTGGTTCATCACGATCGATCTGCCACAGCGCATCTCCAGACCGAGAATCGAGGGCTACAATATAGGACTGCTCTTCGGAATCGCGGATGATGAACAGGCGGCCGTCGTGAACCACCGGCGACGCGCCTTCTCCGAAACTAAGTCGGGTTGGAACAGGCCCGAAATTACGGTCCCAGACTAGATTGCCCTGGAGGTCATAACAGAAGAGTCCTGCCGAGCCGAACCAGGCATACAGGTTCTCACCGTCGGTAGTCGGCGAGGCCGATGCGAAGCTGTTGTCGCCATGATGCCCTTCTTCGGGAACCTTTTCGGCCGCCACGCGCCGCCAAAGTTCGTCGCCCGTGTTTCGATCGAGACAAAGAACGACGTATTGATGGAATGTGTTGGGGTACGTGATCCCAAAGGGGCGCTCGGGCTGCTCGTCGGGCGGAGGTAAGTTGGGGTCAATCCGTCCCGTATCGATAACCGTCAACAGGAAGACCTTTTCTCCCCAAATGATCGGCGTAGAGTTGCCCTGCCCAGCGACAGCAACCTTCCACATGACGTTCTTGTCTTCGCTCCACGTCACCGGCGGATTGGCCGTCGCAGAAACCCCATTGGCACTCGGCCCTCGCCATTGGTGCCAATTCTGAGATTTTAGCTCTAGAAAATCATTCGACCAACTAAGATGGACCCAACTAAGATGGACAGAGCAGACAGCGATTAACAATGCAATCGGTACCGTTTTTTTCCGCAGCATATTCTTCAGCATATTCTTCAGGGCCTCCCTTGTCTGAGTATTCTTTCCTCGCGCCGGATTGCTTAATATACATGCTGTCGAAACATCGCGTAACGGCTCCTCGGCTCCCTGACTCAATCTTTCTCTATCTTCACAAAGGTATTTGATGAACGGGCGAACGCTAGATCGGCTGGCGCTCAGCGTGACCGCCTGGAGCATAATGTTTCTCGGCTCGACCAACGTTTTGTTGGCCGACCAGTCGCCGACAGACGCTTCCTCGTTGCTTGCCAGCCGATGCGTGCGTTGCCATGGGCCGGGCGAAGCGGAGGCAGGACTTCGGCTCGATGTTCGCAGGAGTGCTAGCACGGTCCAGTGTGCTCGCTGTCACGATCACAAGTTCGATCCGATCAGTCAGGCCGAATACTACAGCCTGCAGGCAGTGTTCGCTGGAATCGACAAGGCGACACGGACGTATGACCCGGACCCTGAAGTGACGCGACGCCGGAGGGGATTGGAAGCTCGGAAGGCAGAGATTGAGGCGAAAAGGGTTAGCGAAGATGCGTCGCTCATAGAGAGCCAACTCCAGGAGGAGGCGAATCGCTGGGTCGAGTCGTTACCTGTCTGGACAGTACTTGAGACGCCACTGGCGGAACGAACTCGGGAACAGCAGATTGAGCTGGCAGCGCACTACCTGAGTTGGTCGATTGATCGCGAACTGTCGTCGCTACCTGAGCGAAAACAATTGTATTGTGGCACAAACAAGTTCGTAGCAGATCGAGGGCTTCAGCCAGCAGAAACACCTCGTCCGATTCACGTTCTTACACGGGGAAGTGTACGTTCGCTGGGGCCTTTGGCGACGCCCGGCACAATTTCTTGTGTTCCAGGTTTGCCCGCGAAACTTGAGATTGCCAACCTGGCGGACGAGGGCGCGCGTCGTGCCGCGTTGGCACAATGGCTTTCGAGCGGCGACAACGTGCTAACATGGCGTTCGATCGTCAATCGGATCTGGCATTTTCATTTTGGTCGCGGGCTTGTGGCTACGCCAAACGACTTTGGGCAGATGGGCACGCCGCCATCCCACCCAGAATCGCTTGATTGGCTCGCCTTGAGGTTTAGAGAGAACGGCGGTTCGCTGAAGTGGTTGCATCGACTGATGGTAACAAGCAATGTGTACCAGCAATCTTCACGCCATCACGAAGACTATGCGAAAATAGACAGCGAAAGCCGCTATCTTTGGCGGATGAAGCGGCGATCGCTCGACGCAGAATCGATTCGAGATACTATCTTGCAACATTCGGGAAAGCTCGATCTGACGATGGGTGGTCCGCCGGTGAAACAATTTGTCGAGACAAAAAAGTTTGGTTTGCGCGCCGAGGCCGATTATGGTGCGTTTAACGTCGACGATCCGGGATACTACCGGCGCGGCGTGTATCGTTACGTATGTCGTACGATGCCTGATCCGTTTATGAACGCAATGGACTGTCCTGACGCGTCGCAGCGAGCGCCGGTGAGAAATACGTCGATTACTGCGTTGCAGGCAGCTGCGATGCTTAACGATCCTTTTCTGGTGCGACAGTGCGAGCACATTTCCCAAAGACTCGCGAAAATGGAATCGGATCGGTCGGATCAGATCGAGGTGGCGTATCAACTGCTGTATGGTCGGTCGCCGGAGGTTGCTGAACTTGCCGCGGTATTGAATTACGCCACGCAGTTCGGAATGGCCAACGCTTGCCGGATGCTTGCGATGGGCAACTTTTCTCAAGGATTCTTACCGGCTGCCCACCAAGGCACCATGATCCACCCGACGCTGCCTACACCGATTGCCAATCTCCACCCTCCCAAGTCGGCAAGCTACATCACCCCGGAAAGCGAGGTAGCGGGACGAGCGCTGCTTGATCGACTGAATGCGAAACATTCGCTGGAGAATCCTGGAGACTCACGGCTTGAGGCCCGTATTGCGACCTACGAACTGGCGTTTAAGATGCAGATGTCGGTTCCCGAGGCGACCGACCTAAGTCGCGAGCCGCAGCACGTCCACCGACTTTACGGCACGCAGCAGGGAAAGGAGTCGTTTGCTAACAACTGTCTGTTAGCGAGACGCTTGGTCGAGCGGGGCGTTCGCTTTGTGCAACTCTTCGATTGGGGCTGGGACACGCACGGGAACGGAGAAGATCAGGACCTCAACATCGGCTTTGTAAAAAAGTGTCGCGAGATCGATCAGGCCACCGCTGCGCTGCTCGCCGATCTTAAACAACGAGGGCTTCTGGATGAGACACTGGTCGTCTGGGGAGGAGAATTCGGCCGCACGCCGATGCGAGATAATGGCAAGAACAACCTGAAGAACGTTGGCCGAGATCACCACAAAGAAGCGTTTACCGTATGGCTCGCTGGCGGCGGCGTGAAGCGGGGAGTATCGTTCGGCGAAACGGATGAGTTCGGATATTATCCCGTCAATAATAGGGTGTACGTGCATGATTTGCAAGCGACCATTCTGCACTGTCTAGGCATCGACCACCTTCGGCTCACCTACAAGTACCAAGGCCGACATCATCGATTGACAGACGTTCACGGCAACGTCGTCCGCGAAATACTCGCGTGACCCCGCGCTCCTGTACGCCAGGGCAATCTAGAGTTCAGCGCAGCTGTTGACGAACAAAATCGGGAAGGCCTTCGTTGATGCGGATGGGATGGCGGTCGTTGGCCAATTCGGGTCCGGGTGTGCTGCGGCCCCTGTGAATCTGCCGGCGCAGCAGCGCGACCATTTTCGCGACTCGGTCGGGATGTTTGGTGGCAAGATCGTGGTCTTCGTGCGGATCATTGGCGAGATTGAAAAGTTGCACGAAGGGGGGTTGGTTCAGCTCAGATGCCTGCGGCTTGCCTGCAACTTGATCGAAGGCGATCCGCCAGGCGTCCTCTGGCGAGGGTGCATTTCCATGGGTGTCCGGTGAACCCGCAGGCGTGCCACTACCTGGGCAGAGGCAAAGCTTCCAATTGCCGTCACGCACGACAAACGGCGTTACCGATTGCATAATCAGGTTTCGTCGCGTGCCAATAGTCGTCGGATTGCGCAATTGTTTTGCGAAGCTAATCGAGTCGGGCGCTTCATTTTCTGCCACTTCCGCATCGTTCAGTTCTGCAAAGGTCGCGAATAAATCGTTGAGGCCGACCAAGGCATCGCATGTTTCACCTGCAGAAATCACTCCGGGCCAATGGGCAATCAGAGGCACACGCAAGCCGCCTTCATAGACCGAGAATTTGTAACCCCGGTGAAGCCCGCTCGGAAAATGGCCCTTCGCTTCCAGTTGTTTAATCTGCCCGGGCGTCGCTTTCAGGATATTCCCGGCATAGGGAGCCGGGCCATGGTCCGACGAAAACAGGACCAAGGTATTTTGATCAAGTCCCTTTTGCTTCAGCGCTTGCAGCACTCGCTCGATGGAGTGGTCGACTTCCATGACAAAATCGCCATACACGCCGAGCTTGCTTTTTCCGCGCCAATCAACTCCCGGGCTCGTTGGCGTGTGAGGAGCGGTGAGCGCTAGGAAGAGAAAAAAGGGATTCTCCTGCTTCTGCTTTCCGATAAAGGACTCTGCTTCGGTGTAGAAAGTCTCCAACACTTGGTGGTCCACGAAATTTCTTTCCGCGGGACCGACTCGGTTGAAGGCGCTCCAGCCTTTCTGCGCTGTGACGTTACCTTGCCAAACGTTATTGCGCGCGTACGCGTACGGATACATATCGAGTGATCCGGGCAGAATAAAACTTTCGTCAAACCCAAACTGCACCGGTCCGTATTTCAGCGGTTCGGTGAAATCAACGTTGGCGAGGCCCTGTGGTTTGCCGTCGAGCGTGGTCATGATGGTGCCAAGATGCCATTTTCCCACATAACTTGTCCGATAACCGGATCTTTTCAGCAACTTGCCGAGAGTCGAATTTTCCGTATTCGGTCGGGGACCCACAAAGCCCCACGGCCCGCCATCTACGATTCGGCCAAAACGCCAAGGATAACGTCCCGTCACGAGTGCCCGGCGCGTAGGGCCACAAACCGAAGCGCTCGGATGGGCATCGGTAAACCGCAAGCCACCTGCGGCCAGAGCGTCGATGTTCGGCGTGTCGATCAGGCAGCGGTCCCCGCCGTAGCAACCGACGTCTCCAATGCCGAGGTCATCGGCCAGAACGAAAATAATGTTGGGCTTCTCGCCGTCTGCGAAGGCAGGACTGGACGCCAACGAAATACCTAATAGGAGAATCGAAATTCGCATAGTGGTTCTCATAAATGTTCTTGTACACCAGACAACATAGAGTACAGGAGGGCGGGGTCAGGTCCGAATGGCACTTCCGGTTTGGTGGTAAGGACTTACGTCGACCGCCTAAATTCAGTGTGCGCGGACCGGTGACCGCGCGAGCGCGCGAGAATGATTATT
>Ga0310121_10004989_pt1 | contig 11516 bp, 8 predicted proteins | sample CB27_Tmax_986_MG_FD_203504 | JGI IMG/M metagenome (GOLD analysis project Ga0310121, IMG submission 203504) | Marine microbial communities from Western Arctic Ocean, Canada - CB27_Tmax_986 | ecosystem: Environmental > Aquatic > Marine > Oceanic | place: Canada: Western Arctic Ocean | collected...
GGTGGAACTGCTGCAGAGCCTCGGTTCCCCGTTCAAGTGTCTGAACACCCACTTCCGTAACAACGGGGACTATTGCCCTGGCTCCGGCGTGGAGCCGTTCGAAACCGCGCCGGTGGTGAGATGAGGCCCATGATGTGGGAGAATCTCACCCGCTCCCATCGACCTCGCCTTCGGGGAGGCACCATGAGACTAGAGCGCAGTGCCATCGTACTTGTCCTCTTCGCGGCGCTGGCGGTGCTCGGTGCCTGCGTCGCGGAAAACCAGGCCTCCACCGCAGATGGGCCTATCAAGAAGGGCGGCGATGAACGGACCGGTGAATACACGCCGGTCGCCGATTGGTGGAAGCCGGCGCCCGACCATACCGATGGATGGACCTGGGGCCCGATTTCCGCCGTCGTCGCGGACAACCCCGACCGGATCCTCGTCGGGATCACCTACGGCGACCGGAACGCCGAAGGCGAGGAGCGGCCGTATCACAGCTCGAACAAAATCGTCGCCGTCAACGCGAACGGCGACATGATCGAGAACTGGAGCCAGTGGGACACGACCGTGGCCTTCCCGCACCAGCTCTACATCAGCCCCTACGATCCAGAGCGCCACATTTGGATGGTCGACCGCGGCGGCAACGGGATCCATGAGCAGGTCATTAAGTTCACCAATGACGGCAAGCAGATCGTGCTGCGCCTCTTGGACCCCAATCCGCGCCAAAGCGGAGAGGAAGCGCGAGCGAACAAGAACCCAGGACCACTCGACTTCGGTCAGGCCTCGACGATGACCTTCCTGCCGAACGGGGATTTCCTGGTCGCCGACGGCTATCAGAACGGCCGCATCATCCGCTATAACGAGCAGGGCGAATTCGTGTCGGAATTCGGTTCGGTGGGTAGCGGACTAGGACAGTTCGACCTCATCCATGGCGTCGCTGTGGACCGTGACGGCCGCATTTACACGTCGGACCGAAACAACGATCGCATCCAGGTCTTCACCGAAAACGGCGAGTTTATCGAGGAATGGCCCGACGTCTTCGGTCCCACGCACCTTCACGTCGACGCAGACGAGAACCTCTGGGTGCTTTCCACCACCACGAACCAGATCCTCAAGTTCAACCAGCAGGGCGTGCTCCAGCACCGATTCGGCGCGTACTGCTGCACGCGGGGCGGCTTCCCGGGAGGCTTGGCGCAGCCACACCAATTCGCCGTGGACCAGGCGGGCAGCGTCTACCTCGCGAACTACGCCGTGGCCGGAACCGGAGGAGACTTCAAGGCGGGCGTGCAGAAATTCGTCCCCAAGCCGGACGCCGATCCGAGCAAGCTAATCGGCCCGGGGCTCGTCCTCGAGAACTAGGAGGACGTATGAATGTGGTGCGCCAGCTGAGTAGTCCGCAGGGGGTCGCGGAAGCCCAGGCCATCGGTGCGGCCATCAGCAGGGGGGAAAGGCTATCCCTTCCAACGCCATGGCTTCCTCCCCACCGTATGAATGCAAACGCAGCGATTCTCGGCCCTCCCACGTGAAGGGGGCGACGAAAGGCGGTGCGGCAACTATGTGTTGTCGTCCAACGTCCTTGACAAACCTTCTCTGAGCGCCCTATGCTGCCTTTCATCGTTATGCAGTCTCGTGCGGCGTTACCTGCGTCATTTTTCAGATGAGTGTAGTCCTTCGGGGGAGGTTACCCCCCCCCGTGCGTTCCATAATAGATGCGAGCGGCAAGTCAACATTTGACGAGGAGGAGAGCATGGAAGCGAGATATCGTCGTAGATTAGTGCTAGTCCCGCCTAGATATTTTGCAGGCAGTGTACTCGCTGCCGTCCTACTCCTGGGGTCGAATCTCGACGCCCAGCAGGTGACCGGCAGGATCACGGACACGCAGACGGGCCAGCCGATTGGCGCGGTCCAGGTGTTCATCCAGGGATCGGGCGTCGGCTCGCTGTCGCAGGCGAACGGCCGTTATCTGTTGCTCAACGTTCCGCCTGGCGCTCACACGCTCTCGGCTGAGCGGATCGGGTACGCGGCCGTGACCCGGCAGATTGACGTGGCCGCCGGCCAAACCGTCGTACAGGACTTCACGATGTTCGAGGCGGCCCTCGGCCTGGACGAGATCGTCGTCACCGGAGTTGCCGGCGGCGGTCGCCAGCGCGAGGTGGGCGCGGCGGTATCCCGGATTGGTGGCGAGCAGCTGATGTCGGCGCGGGCGGACATGGCAACGATGCTGCAGGGCCAGACGGCTGGTCTCAAGGTGCTCAATAGTGGCGGGGCCCCCGGTCAGGGGGCAGCGATCGTTCTGCGCGGTTCCAACAGCGTCTCGATGGGAAACGAGCCCCTCATCTACGTCGACGGAGTGCGCATTCTCTCCAAAGTAAACACTGCCGATGATCAGCGGTGGGGGTACTCCGCCATGGCCAATATCCGCCCCCAGGACATCGAGCGGGTGGAGATCGTGCGGGGGCCGGCCGCCACGACGCTGTACGGGACCGAGGCGTCGGCGGGGGTGATCCAGATCTTTACGAAGCGGGGAATCACGGGGGCCCCTCAGTGGAGCGCCGACATAACGAGTGGCTTTGCCACAATTGGTCATGTCGGCCCGTCGGTCGCCTCGGGCAACGTCGATGGCTTCGGCCACAACAAGTGCATAAACCGGGAGGACTCGCGAGGGATCGTGTGGTCGGACGTGACCTGTCCAGCCGACGGAGACTGGATCAAGCCCGCACCCCTTCAGCGCTACAGCTTTGGCGTGACGGGCGGGGTCGAGGGCTTCACGTACGCGGTCAGCGCCAACTTTCGCGATGAGGGCTCCCCGATCGACGGCTCTGGGATCCTCGAAGCAGGTGAGCGGACTGGCTATGTCACGGATGGCGGGGTTCGCGCGAACTTCTCGTTCCAGCCCACGGAATCACTGAGCTTTACGTGGACCACGTCCATGAACGGCGGAACTATCAGGTGGGCTCCGGATGGGACGGGGGAACAGGGATGGTCGATGCACCAGACCCGGGGATTGGGGGGCTCGATCAAGCAGGACGGCCTGCCCGCTGTTGGCTTGCTTTTTCTGGACGACCGGAATGACAAGAAGAGGCAGACCACAACGGGGTTTACGATCCTGCACGAGCTGGGAGAGAGTTTCACCCAGCGCATGGTCCTCGGGTATGACGTAAACTCGAAAACCCACTCCTTCTATGAAGGGGTTGGTGGCTATAATGAACCCCAGGGCGAGTTTGAGGAGTCAGAGTGGGCCCACTACACCGCGTCCCTCGATTATGGCGCCACTTTGAGATCGAGCTTCTGGGGCGGGGAGATCACCTCCGTGACCTCGGCAGGGGCCCAGGCGGCCCAGGATAACGATAAGTATGTTCGGGTTGTCGCTCTGCAATTTCCGGGGCCGATCGCCGTGCCCACGTTGACCTCCGGGGCAACGCGAAGGATCTCAAGGGACAACAGACTCACTGTGATCAATGCCGGGTTCTACTTCCAGCAGCTGATCGGTTACAAGGAGTTATTCTTCTTGACGGCAGGACTTCGGGTGGACGGAAACAGCGCGTTCGGGGAGAGCTTTGGGCTGCAGCCGTATCCCAAGGTGAGCTTCTCGTGGATTCTCTCCGACCTGGATTTATGGCCGGAGTGGAGCAACAGCTTCAAGCTCCGAGCCGCCATGGGAGACGCGGGACAGGCCCCCGGGGCGTTCGATGCGATCCGGAGCTGGTCTCCGATCGCGGCTGACGAGGGTAAGCCCGGGTTCACCCCGGGCGCGGTCGGGAATGCGGACCTCGGTCCGGAGCGGACTCGAGAGTATGAGCTCGGCTTCGACGGGAGCTTCTTCGGGGGACGCGTCACGTCGGAGTTCAGCTACTTCAGGCAGCGGACCACTGACGCTCTGCTTGGCATCTCCCCGATTCCAAGCCTGGGCTTCTCTAGGAAGCAGCTGACCAACGTCGGAGTATTGGAGAACAAGGGGTTCGAGCTGTCGGTCAACACCCAAGTAATAAGCACGGATTTCCTCACGTGGGGCGTGGGAGTGGCTTTCGCCCAATCGAGGACCAAGGCCATTGATCTGAATGGCCTGGGCTTTAACGTTGACGACGCCCTGTTCGTGCGGGAAGGGTTCCCCGTTCCCGCCTTCTGGGGGTATGAGATCATGAACCCGGATGAGCTGGCGGACCCCATCATCGATAAAGGCGCGTTCAGGGGAAGGATGTGGCCCGATCGTAACTTGAATCTCAACAGCAACATAGGGATAGGGGGGCTCCGCCTGGGTATTGGGGGTGACTTCCAGTGGGGCGGAATGACTGACAACCGGACCTCCCGGTATACGACGGCCCGGTTAGCCTTCGGACCCTGCTACCCTGCGCAGAAGGCCCAGCGCAAGATGCTGGCGGGAGACGGGTCGGATTGGGCGAACATCGCTGCTTATGAGAGGTCAAAGTGCACCATAGTGCCTTCCGAGCAGAACCAAGCTAACTGGATGGAGAACAATGACTTCTTCCAGCTCCGCTCGATCACCGCGAGCTATAGCCTTCCCGAGGGCTTGATCCCGGGCACCACGAGGGCGGCGCTCAATCTGGCCGCCACGGGAGATCTCTGGAACAGTACCGAGTACTGGGGGACGCACCCCGAGTCTAGGAATGATGCTAGAGGCAGCACAAACACCACCGCCGTTCAAGATTACAATGAAATGCCGCCGTTCAAGACGATCACCATGTCGCTAAGTGTAGGCTTCTGATGACGACCAAGAGGACGACCTCACTCACGGCCGCGTTGGCAGCTGTCTCACTGGCGTCAACCGGATGCGGCGATTTATTGAATGTGTCGAACCCCGGCCTGATCGACGACCTCAGCCTCGACGACCCGGCCGTATACTCGGCTCTGGTGGTCGGAATTGTCGGAGATTTCTCCGAGGCACTCCAAATTGCTCGACCGATCGCGGAGATGACCGACGAGCTTGAAAATTCTAGCTTCAGAATCCTTCCCTGGCACCTTGGCACCTTTGAAACCGACGCCATGAGTCCTTGGTGGGCCAGCATGCACACGGCTCGCTGGGTGGCCGAGGACGGCAAGAGGCGAATGTTGGAAGGCGGCGTCGACCCTAAGAGCCCGCTCGTGGCCCGTACGGAGCTGTTCGTGGGCTTCTCGAACCGGCTGCTCGGTGAGACCCAATGCTATGCCGTGTTCGACGGTGGGGAGGCGCAACCTCGGGTGGAGTACTTCAAGCGGGCGGAGAAGCATTTCACCGATGCGATGGCGACCGCCGGTGATGGGGACATCTATACTGCGGCGCTGGCAGGCCGAGCCAGTGTGAAGGCGTGGCAGGGGAACTGGAGCGGGGCGTCGCAGGACGCCGCGCTGATCCCGGTCGACTTCAAATACCAGGCTCCGTACTCGTCCAACACGGGCCGGGAAAATAATGACTTCTGGCAGGGGGCATTCGGCAATTGGTACCTCACCTTGGAAATGACTTCCTGGTTCGATGCGGGTATGAACCTAGACATAACACCCCTCACCGGGGATGTGCGTGTTCAGTACGCGGCTGAGACGGGTCCGGATGGGGCAATACTCACGACGCGCTCCGGGATTCATGTGGCGTGGGCACCATATAAGTACCAAAGTCGGGGCTCCAATATCAACGTCGCCTCGGGTACGGAGATGTTGCTGATTCGGGCGGAGGCCGCGCTGCGGGCTAACGACATCGCGGGGATGACGACCCTGATGAACGAAAACCGGGCCTCGTACGGCATGGATCCGATTGCGGTGCCTGCCAGCGATGACGATGCGTGGGATACGCTCCAGTATGAGCGCGGGGCGACGCTCTGGTTGGAGGGGCGTCGTTTCTATGACTTGAGCCGGTGGTACGATGAAGGCCATGAGTTCAGCCTTTTGTTCCAGCTCAATGAGTATCATACCATGGGAACGCGTGACCGCTGCATGCCCATCGCTCTGAATGAAATGGAAAGCAATCCGAACTTGGCGGGTTTTACCGGGCTCTAGAGTCGACGTGGATTCGGCGGCCCCCATGTGGGGGCCGCCGAAATCCTCTACCTGTACCAAACCGACACCCAGGCGGAGACCGCGTCTCCATTCGTCCTCGACCAGAACTTCTTCGAGGAGCTGAAGGCTCGGGTGCCGAACTAGCGGCTTCGCAGCAATCTCAGCCAGCCATCGCAACACCCGCTCAACATTCGATGTGCACCTGCGCTCGCGGACGAACCCTTACCCGGGGAATCGGCCTGCGCCTGACAGACCCTGGCCCGGATTGGTGGCACCATCGAGCTGTGGATCTAGGGAGCAGTTGTCCTCCGGATGAAACCAACGCGGGTCAAAGCAGACCGAGGGGATGAAGCCATGACATTCATCACAGGAAGACACCTCTCGCGCCTGACCTTCATCCTCTGCCTAGCGGTTTCGGCCGCCGCGTGCAGCGAGACGATCGTGGGCGACGACCCCGGCTCCCCGGAGCCCCCGGAGCCCGACCCGCTAGGCGGAGCCGCCACTCTGGGGGAGGCCCTGCTGGCCGGCGGCTTCGTGATCTGGTGGCGGCACGGCGAAGCCACCGTGTGCGAGGACCGGCGAGATCTGGGCATCGGGTCTGAGACGCACGTTTTTGAGTGGTGGAAGAGCTGCGACAAGGATTGCAGCACCGCGCTGGTGCGCCAGATGAGTCCCCAAGGGGTCACGGAGGCCCAGACCATTGGTGAGGCTGTAAAGGCCCGGGGTTTCCCGTTCGGGCGGGTGATCAGTAGCGAGTACTGCCGGTGCTTTGAGAGCGCAGAGCTGATGGACTTGGGGCCCGCGATCGAAATCGACCAGCTGGTGACGTACTGGGTCTACGAGGACGTCATCCTCTCCCGCTGTGCCGTCGCGTGGGGCCTGCTGTCGCAGGTGCCGGCCGCGGGCACGAACACCGCGATCGTGGCCCACAACTACCCCGACTGTATTGGCTCTGGCGGCCCCGACCTCGGGCTCGAGAACGGGCAGGCGGCGATCTTTCGGCCCGATGGCGCAGGCTTGACGACCTTCATCGCGAAGGTCAATTACGACGAATGGACAGCGCTGCCCTGACCCGCTGGGCTGCGGTGGGCAGCCTGCCGCCTCGTTCGCGGCCTTGCCCAACATACCAACTATATTGTGGTGATATGTTGGGCTGGTCCGGGTCCGGAGGGCACGAGGTCTCAAAAAATTGCCTGCAAGGCGGTAGGGCATGAGAACAATCGCTCTGGGCGTGGCTTTCGTGGCGGCGTTGTTCGCGCTGACCGGGGGGCCACAGGTGGATAGCCCAGCCTCGCCTACAGTCTAAGTCGGTCGACCACTCACCCCCTCGCCGGCAGCCAGCGCCGCCGTTCCCGCCGCGACCCTCACCCACGGTGCCGACGTCGACCTCCCCGACTCGTGGGGCTATGTGCCGCTCCACTATGCGTCGGTCAGAGGTGGAAACGATCTGATCGAGTACCTCGTGTCCAAGGGCGCGGACCTGAGCGCGGTGAGCCGCCTGGGTCAGTCCGTGGCCGATCTGCCCCGTGGCGGGAATGGAGGCTACTTCAACCGGCCCGCGTATCCCGAGACCGTAGAGCTGCTGCAGCGCATGGGCGCGCCGCTGGTCTGCCTCAGTACTTTCGGGGCACCGGCGACTTCTGTCCTCTTTCCGGGGTCGCGCCTTTCGAGCAGCTGGCCACGCCCGAGAGCAGAAGCCCACTTCTCTAGCGGTTCAGGAACCCGCGGCGGAGCGCGACGTGGAAGGGCGGTGAGGGAGGACGACTCCTTCATCGCCCTTTCGCTTACACTCCCGGGGCGAGGCTGAGCCTCACGGCCTAGACGGTCCACTCATCATCGTCGGGATCCGTCGGGGCGCCCTCGCATCCGCCCATCAGCGTGCTCAACACCTCGAGCGACAGCCGGTTGTTGCCGTGGGGTTGCCCATCATCTGTCCGCGCAGACGCCCACGCTCGAGGCTAGAACGACGGCGAGTCCCAGTGTCAGTTCTCACCAGGATGACCCACCTATTCTCAGGAGGATGACCCACCCCCTCGTGACTTCCCGGTTTTCAGGGTCGTGACTTCTTGGATTAGTAGTTTCTGGGTCTCGGTTTGGCTACTTCCTCCCTTTTCGGGGTGGGGTTGAGGAGGCACTTCCTGGTCGCTGCCGACTGCGGTAGCTGTCTCCCTCGATTGACGTGCCCCCAGGTAGGGTACCACTCCCTATGTTAGACCTTGAGCCATTTGCACCGCCCCCCGAATCGGGTCCACTAGGAGGGTGAGAAACCGAGCCGATTTGAGGTTGGGATGAAGTGGCCGCCGCCGCCGAAGTGGGCGGGGGCCTGGTCGTCCAAACTACTGTGTGGTCTCACGTTGTTGTACTCGTCCTTCCAACGATGGAGGGTCCGCTGGGCGTCGTCCAGATCGACGAACCAATGTTGCGATAGGCACTCACGCCTGAGGCTACCGTTGAACGCCTCGATGAACGGGTTGTCGGTCGGTTTTCCCGGCCGGCTGAAGTCGAGCTTGACCCGGTTCCAGTACGCCCAGTGATCGAGCGCCCTCGAAGTGAACTCTGTTCCGTTGTCCACCGAAATCATCTTCGGCAGGCTCCCTCGGTCCTTGGCTGCCGCACTCAGCACCCGGCCCACGTCTTCGCCGCTGAACCCTACACCGACCTCGAGCGCCACGCACTCTCGGCTGTACACGTCCAGAACCGTCAGCACCCGCACCGTCCGGTTGTTGGATAGCGTGTCGTGCACAAAATCCATCGCCCACCGCTCGTTGACGGCCGCCGCCGGCGCAGATCGCTCTCGTCGCACAGCACTGCGACGGCGCTTCGGCTTCTTCCGCTTCAGCGTAAGACCTTCTTCACGGTACAGGCGCTCGATCAGCTTCCAGTTCACCGGCCAGCCCTCGCGGCGCAGCATGATGTGCAACCGTCTATACCCATAGCTCACACGAACCGCGGCTAGCTCCTTCAGCCGAGCCCGCAACGGCTCCCGTGATGGCCGCACGCTCTCGTAGCGTACCGTGGATCGGGAGAACCCCATCACCCTGCATGCCCCTACGCTCGGGTAGCTGGTAGGCCTCCCGCGCTCACTGGACTCCCGCCCTTCGCTGCGTCGGGCTCACCATTTTTTTCGCAGCGCCTCCCGCAGGATCGTCTTGTCCAACGACAGATCCGCCACCAGCGTCTTCAGTCGACGGTTCTCTTCTCGGATCGCCTTGAGCTCACGGAGCTCCGACACTCCGAGCCCGCCGTACTTCCTCTTCCACCGGTAGTACGTCTGCTCGCTGATCCCCAGCTTCCTGATGATCTCCGCCACTGGCGTGCCAACCTCGCCCTGGCGCAGCGCCATCGCGATCTGTTCTTCGCTAAATCTCGTCTTCCGCATCGGGCTCCCCCTCCCCCGCTTCCTACGGGTCGTGTCGGCCCCCAAACTAGCTCCCTTCTACGTTAGTCACCCTGGACCAGGAAACGGGGGTTGGAGCACCGTCGCCGCGAGCGGACGAGCCGATCAGTAGAACGCGAACACCTGCACCTTGAGGGACCACTCCGAGGAGGCGAAGTCCGGGTCGTACCAGTCCAGATTCACCGCGACAAAGTTCTTTCCTGTCACGTAGAGGGCGACGCCCGGAGTCAGCAGCACGGCTCCCCGCTCCGCCCCGGCCGCGTCCTCCGTGGACGTCCAGCTGACCCTGAGCATCGGCTCCACACCCGAGAAGCGTCCACTCCCAGCCAACCTAAAGTACTGGCTGGCCAGACCCTGGGCCGCGGTGAACCGGGCTTCCGGACCCGCCAGCCAGTTGTCACCACGCTCGAGCCCGGCCAGCAGGTGGAAACCGTCGCGAAACTCGCCTACCTCGACGTCGGCCCCGAACGCGCTCGCTCGCGCCGTTTCGTCTCTTGTGTCCCCGTGATCGTGGCTCCCCGCGAACGCCGCTACCCGGAGCCGCCTGTCCGCCGCGAAGACCAATCGAGCGGAGGCGCTGCGCGCGTCGTTCACGTCCGCCGTATTCTTCCCTTCGCCGTTGGTGAGGGTCGCCACGTAGGAGAGACGACTACCCAGCGACCCCTCCGCCCGAAATCCCACGTCGCGATCGTCGAACTTGAGTCGCTGAGCCAGGCGACTGAACGAGCACAAACCGCCCACGCCGGGACAGCCGGAGAGGCCTTCGATCTTACCGTCGCGCTCGATCATCGAAAGATCCGTGCTGCTGGCGATCCCGAACCCGGAGAAGGCGCGCTTGAACTGCCCAACGGAGAGCCGCAGCCCCGAGCCCAGAGTCAGGCGTGCCCAGGCGTCTGTAAGCGAGGCCCCGCCGGCGAAGCCCGCCTCGATCCGGGCATCGAACGCCTCCGCCATGTCGAGATCCAACCGGATGCGGGCGCGACGCAAAAAGACGTCGTCGACCGCTTCGACGGACGAGTGGCTCTGCTGGATGTGAATCCGCCCGCCCACGGTGACGTCGGCGGCCCCGGCGGCGATCTTGGATTGCGCGGCGACCCCGGGCACGACGGCCAACGCCCAGAGCACGGCCGATTGGAAGGAGCTGCGCCACCGCTTAGATCGACGCATCGCTCGTGGGCTCGTTCTGGAGGGAACGGCGGCGGGTCTGACGCTCGAGAAACCCGCCGGACAGGGGGCCGAAACCCGCCGGTCTGGACGGGAAGGTAGATGGGAGGGTGACCGTTTACAATCGGCGGCTGTTACAAAACCGTTTTCGACACGTCCATCAGCAATCAGCTTCGCCACAGCTGCATCGATGCCTGTGTTTCGGCCCTGGACACCGTCTCACACCGCACGCAGATGTCATCGGCCCACCACCGGCCTTTGGCCGCGATCTTCCTCTCAGCGCTCTTCCCCCTGCCATTTCGAGAATCATGTCCACATTCGCCCCGATGCTCTTCGTCCAGCACCACCTCGAACACCCCGCCCGTGACCGAGTGGAGCGCGACCTCAGTACTCGATCTCGAGGCGCGGCTTTCCTGGCTGCAGAAGCGGCTACTCCTCGACGTCCGGCTGTCAGCGGCTGGCCGATCAGCTTGTTCGGATCGGCTCCCGGCTTCGGCATGAACTTGTTCACCCACGGACCGGCGTAGCTGGCCACGTAGACGTTGCCTTCCTGGTCCACGTTCATCTGGTGCGGGCGCGCCAAGCCCCCCGCGAAGCCGCTCCGTGGCAAGCCACTGTCGTTGCCGCCGTACGTGGCGAAGTGTTCATGACGTGTCCAATGTTGCCCTGCCGTTTCCGCCCCAGAACTGCGGCCAGGTGTGACGGCAGGTGGAGCAGGAAACGAGGTGGTTGGCCAGCCCGAGTGGAACGCGTCGAGATGAAGTCCTCGCTTTACGAAATCGCTGATCGGGTCTCCGGGGAAGGCCTCCCAGGCGCGTGAAGGGGCAGGTGCACTGGCGCCGATTTTCGCCAATGTCCGGCCAAAGTCGGTCCATAAGGCGCTCAGGCGTCGTTTGGTCGGTGTCTTCTTGTGCGCTGCCAGAATCCAGGGTTAGCATTTGGTAGTTTTGATGTCTTGGAGAATCGTAAAGGGGGCGCGGACTCCTTG
>Ga0310121_10004990_pt1 | contig 11516 bp, 10 predicted proteins | sample CB27_Tmax_986_MG_FD_203504 | JGI IMG/M metagenome (GOLD analysis project Ga0310121, IMG submission 203504) | Marine microbial communities from Western Arctic Ocean, Canada - CB27_Tmax_986 | ecosystem: Environmental > Aquatic > Marine > Oceanic | place: Canada: Western Arctic Ocean | collected...
ATCAGCCATCGAAAAGTCGTGGCCAGCGCACACCGACAACCCGACAAATTGGAAGCGGCCATGAGCGAATTTATCGCCCAAGGCGGACAAGTCTTCATCTGTGCCGCAGGTATGGCGGCACACCTGGCGGGCGTGGTGGCGAGTAAGACCACGTTGCCCGTGTTGGCGGTCCCGCTGTCCGGTGGAGCCATGGATGGCCTGGATTCCTTGCTGTCTATGGTCCAAATGCCCCGAGGTGTGCCGGTCGGAACGCTGGCCATCGGCAAACACGGAGCCATCAACGCGGCCATCTTGTCGGGGCAAATCTTGGCCTTGGCCGATCCCGATCTGGCCGAACGATTGCGGACCTACAAGGAAAGTTTGGCCGCGTAAAAACCATCGGAATCGTCGGTTCCCGGCGTCGTTCGCAAGACATCTGTTGCGCGATCGCCCACCACGTGGGTGGTTTCTTCCGGCGTGGTCGTACACACCGAATAGACCATATCCCCACCCGGTACCAGCCACTGGCATGCTTGCTCGATGAGTTGGCGTTGAAGCGTAGCCATCGTGTTCACATCCGACTCTTGGCGCCGCCACACAATTTCCGGACGACGTCGAATCACACCCAGGCCTGTACACGGGGCGTCAATGAGGATCCGGTCGAAACGCACCGACGGATCCAAGGGCAACGTTCTTGTGGCATCGGCGACCACGAAATGTACCGGCACAGTGGGGGCCCAGCGTGCCAGCAAACGTCTGGCCTCCCGAAGTCGCCCGGGAGAGAGATCCACCGACACCACCCATCCGGTGGGACCCACCGCATCAGCCAACTGGGTTGTCTTCACACCGCGGCCTGCGCACAGCTCCAAGACTCGGTCACCGGGCTGTGGATCCAAGAAGTGCACGACGCGAGCGCTCGCCTCGTCTTGAGGTAGCCAGCGACCACTTCGAATGCCCTCTCGTAGAATGGCGGCATGCTCTTTGACCACCACGACATGAGGCATGTGCGTCGAGGGACGACTCGCTGGGATCGCGTCCGCCTTTTCACTGGGGTGGAGACGAAGCGTCAGAGGCGGCGATGTCATGTTCGCCCGCAAGCGAGCCTCCAGTACGCTCTCGTCATCGCTCGCTTCCTGGCGAAAACGCGCCACCATCCACGCCGGATGGCCCCATCGTTCCCCCAGATCGGAGGGCACATCGCGCTCCCGGTCGATGGTGCGAAGAACCCCATTGACGAAACGAGCAACACGCTCACCGCGCGTCTTTTTCGCCAAAGAGACGGCGGTGTGAATCGCCGCATGAGCCGGCACACGATCCAAGAACAAGAGTTGGTAAATCCCCAAGCGCAAGATGTTGGCCAGCTCGGGATCGGAGGGTACCCCTTTCTTGGCGTGACGCGCGACCAAACCATCCAAACGCAGGCGCCAACGAAGCACACCATAAAAGCATTCCGTGATCAGCCCCCGATCCCGATCGTCGATGCTTCGAGCATCGGGTCCGTCGAGCAAGGTGCGCAGAATGCTTTGGGACACAGCGGCTGGGTTTCGCTCCATCTGAGCCAGGGCGCGGATAATCAGGCGGCGGGGGTTGGGAAGAGGGCTGCGCGTCATCTTGACATCCCCCTGATCCGTGCTCCACTGTGAATCACCCCTGAATGGGCGAACACGGCATGAGCGTCTTCAAAAGCTGGAACAAACTGGTCGCATGGGCGGTCACCACGATTATCCTGGTGTGGCTGGGAATGACCACGGACTTTGGCGTGGCTGTAGAGACGCTCAAGTCCGCGCACTTTCTGCCCTACATACCCGTCGTGATCGGCGTGTGTATCGTCGTCTTCTGGGTCGACTCTGTCTGTTTGGTGGTGCTCTTCCGACGCTTTAACGCGCCCACCACCCTGCGCGAGATGCTCCCCATCAAGGGGGCCAGCTATTTGCTGAATGTAGTCAACTACAACGCCGGAGCCGCCAGCATCGCCTACTTTTTTCGGAACCGAAAGCGCGTCCCCTTCATCGAATCGTTGTCGAGCATGCTGTGGTTGAATTTCATCGATGTGGTCGCGCTGTCGCTCTTGGTGATCATGGCCACCGGAGTGGGTGGCGAACGCATCGACCCAACAACAAGCTCCACGCTCTTGACCTTCTGCTGCTCCCTGCTCGTCATCTTGCTGGGAACCTTGGCGTACTGGAACGCGGGGTGGAACTTTTTTCTGTTCGGACGACTGCGATCGTGGCGATTGTTTACCACGTTCAGCAAAGCCACAATCAAAGACTACGGCATGTTCTTGAGCCTGCGCGTATTCTTTGTAACCACCTACGTTTTCAGCCAATGGCTGGTCATGCCCTTTTTCAACATGGAAGCAGGGCTGGATGAGCTGTTCATCTACGTGCCCGCATTGACCTTTATCGGCACCATCCCTCTTGTTAATGCGGCTGGATTGGGCGCTGTCCAGGGATTCATGCGCGAGTTCTACGCCGATTTCGTACCGGCCGGCCACGACATCAACGGGTTCATCGACGCGTATTCCACCACCACCATCTTGTCGTTCGTGTTGATTCGAGTGGTGATCGGGCTGATATGCATGCGGTCGGTGGGCAAAGACATGGCGCAGGACACCGCAACCGAGCCATAACATCACTCGTCAGACTCCACCGAAACCAACAGATAAATAGCGCCCTTGTCACAGGGTTGGAGCTTGGATTTCACATCCCCCCGAACCTGATAATGCGCCAAGTCGCCATTGAGATGGTCCGTACGCGCCTGAATCACCAGTTTGGCTGCGGGCGAGTCCGGCTCGTCCTCGCCCTCCAGACCCGCCCTGACCCATCTTTGATCGATCTGAAGCTCAAACGCAGGACAAGCGCAGATGCAAGGATTGTAACGCAACACAAGGGTTCCTTCCTCCGAAAGAACCGCAGCCGCAGTCTCCAACTCTTCCTGAATGGACAGGGGCGTCTGCGTCTCAACCACGGATTTGTTGGATCCGCACGATAGACTCAAAGACAACAGGACGATACCCATGGCGGCACCCAGAAAATAAGTCAACACACGCCGGTTCTTGGGAAAGTCCATCTGCACAGTCTCATCCCAACACACTCGACAGCGACTTCCAATAGACAATCGCTCCGACGACCACCACCCAGGCGCCCATGTTGACCAGGAACAAGGGGTCGCGAACCATGGTGTCGGTCGGGCTTTGGGCATCCGAGACGCGGGACACCAGCACGATGTAACGCCACAATCCCATCACCACGAAGGGGAGCGTAAACACAAGATGCCAGGTCCCAAACTGGTGAATGGTCGGTGCGCTGAGTGTGTATGCGCCGTAACAGAGGATCGTGATCACACCCAATCCACGAAGGACCCAGTCAATGTGGTGTGATCGATAATAGGCAAGGACCAAACGCGTGGTTGCCGGCGAACTCTGAGCGACGGACTCCAATTCGTGTTTTCGTTTCCCCAGTCCCAACAAGAACGCCAACAGGAACGTGCACACCAAAAGCCAGATCGACAAATGAACGTCGATGGCATAACCGCCCGTGCTCACACGCAACAAGAATCCCAACGCGATGCACCCCACATCCACATAGGGGATCTGCTTGAGAACGTAGGTGTAGAGCAAATTGAGCACCAAGTATGCGCTCAACAGTGCCGCAACGGACCACGCGATCCATCCCCCGACGCCAACACTGAACAGCGCCAAACCGGACAGCACACCCCAGGCGAGAGGCACGGACAGAGCGCCCGAGGCGATGGGCCGATGGCACTTGGTCGGATGGGCTGCATCGAGGTGGCGATCAACAATATCATTGAGGATGTAGACGGCGCTGCTCACCAAACAAAAGAGGCCCATGGTCAACAGGGCTGTGGTGGCCAAACCGTGATCGCCCAATTGCTTGGAGAACACCAAGGGAGCCAACACAAAGAGATTCTTCACCCATTGAATCGGCCGCATGGTGCGTATCAACGCACCCAGCCAACTGGATTGAGAACGCGATGCGGTTTGGGGTGAAGACTGCATGGTGGCCCATGCTATCGGTGTGGCCCATCGGATGTCCAGTAGACATCGCTTCTAACCATCCACTGCATGCTTAGGGAGGAGCGATCAAGGTGACACCCACCGATTCGTAATAGGCCTGGATCTGCTCTCGGTACACGCGCTGGTCGTGATGAAAGTGGGTTAAGCGGCTGGCCAACGATTTGCGGTGTTCGTTGTAGTTTTCCGCATTGAGTCCCGTCGCGAACGCGTTCAGATCCTGGGCCAAGCGCCGATAGGCAGCAACCAAAGAGCCATGAATACCACGCAAAGAGTCGGTCTCGGTGGGCACGGACTCCAACGATTGGATGGTTTGATTCAAGGCGGGCAACACGGCGTCGAGCAAGGTTTCTCGAAGCCCAGCAAAGTCTTTTCGTTCGGTGGACTCCTTGTAGCTATCGGTCCATGTCTTTTGCTCGGGCATCGTCGAAGAGACGGCGTTTGCGTACTCATTGACAGCGTTGCGCACCGCATGGGCGCGCTCTTGCTCCGACAGCGCCTCTTGTGCCTTGGAGCACCCGACCATCGAGCACAGCACACCGAAGGTTGCCATCCAACCCAAAACACACGAGGGGTTCAACGCGAATAATCTCATGGTGGACGACCATAATCCGGAAAGTGGTTGATCCACAAGCACCACACATCAATCGAGATCCGTTGGAATCAAAAGGACGAATAGGGTAGTCTGCCCAACGAGCACGGCTCATGACGAACAACGTGTTGAGGGGAACGATGATTAATCGGCACAGAGAAACTATCGGCGTGTGGACGATCACAGTGATCCTGGCCTTTGCCATGTCATCCTGTGGGGACGACGGGCCTTCCGGCCCCTCTTGTGTGGACACCCTGTGCGCCACGGGTGGCAAGACGTGTATCGGAAACACCGCTGCCACGTGCAATGGAGACGGTCTCTCGTATTCGCTCAGCGAGTGCGGCTCAGAAGGGCTGTGTGTCGATGGCGACTGCCAAGCACGAAAGTGCTTTTTCCCCGGGCACACGCGCTGTGAAGGAGCCGATGTCAAGAAGTGCAACGACGCCGGAACCGCCTCCAGCATCAGCAGTTGCGGCGAGGGCAAAATCTGCGCGGCCGGTCAGTGCCACCCCACAACCTGCACACCCGGCGAGGTCGTGTGCGGATGGCGTGAGCTGGCGCGTTGCAATGCGAACGGCGACGGGTGGGACAACGAGGAGGCCTGCGCGTCCAACGAGATCTGCGTGGATGGTGCCTGCGCACCTGAAACCTGTAGCCCCGAGACTGTCATCTGCAAAGACGAGGCGGCCCAACTCACCTGTGGGTTGGACGGATCATCGAGCAAAGCGTCGTCCTGCAGCCACGGCAACGCCTGCTATGAGGGCTATGGCTGCAAGCCCAAACTCTGCAGTATCGACGATCCCACCCCGGATGTGGTTACCCCCGAAGATGTGCCTCCCCCTCCACCCAAAGACACCAAACCGCCGGTGGAGCTGGAACCCCTGGATGAAACCGAAATGGTCTTGGATGGGGAAAAGATCGTGTTTACGAGCAACCAATCGGCCCATTACATCGAAACCGAAAATGATCTGCGGATCCTCATGGACAAAGGGCTCCTCAAGATCGAGATCTCGCTCAAGCCGCTGGAAGAGTTCGATGTGGGACACTGGACAGACCAACAAGCCGGCGATGTGAACGTGACCATCTATTACCACGATGGCAGCCCGCTTCCCGCAGGGGCCCAGTTCAAATATGTGTCGGTGAATTACGACGTCGAATTGCTGAAGTTCCAAGCCAAAGGTGGACGCGTCAAAGGAACCTTTAGCGGCACCTTCACCGGCGATGGTGGCGCGACAACCACCCCCTTCACCGACGGCTATTTTGACGTAAAACGCCATGACTAAGGACTAAGACTTGTCCTCCTATCTGCTGGTTTCGTCCTTCGGTCAGCGCCGCTATGTGGCCTCGGTCGATCAAGGCAAACTGACCGACTTGGTGATCGCTCCCACAGAGTCCTCCTCGGTGCTCGGCAACCTGTACAAAGGCCGCGTGGTCAAGGTGTTGCCTGGGATGAACACCGTCTTTGTGGAGTGTGGCTTGGCGCGAACGGCCTGTTTGTATGGAGACCACATCGAACCCGCATCGGACGCCCCGCTCAATCGGCGACTGCACGAGGGCCAAGTGGTGAACGTTCAAGTGTCGCGGGATCCAATGGGTCAAAAAGGGGCCAAAATCACCATGCGACATTCGTTCGTTGGCCGTTTGGTGGTGTTTACCCCCACCTTTGACAACCGCACCGTGTCGCGTCGTGTGACCGACAAGACCGAGCGCGAACGACTGATGACCATGGCCCACAATGTCACGCTGGACGACGGTGGGTTCATCGTCCGAACCGCAGCCGCGGGATGTAGTGATGAGGACATGCAACGTGATTTGGATGCGGTGGTATCTCACTGGCGCACCTTGAGCGAGCGGAGCGCCAGCGGCGATGTGCCCAGTCTCTTGGTTGAGGAGCTCGACGCCACGCTCACGACCATTCGAGACCGGATGCGCAACGATGTGGACGCCATCATCGTAGACAGCCCAGCCGAACACCAACGAATCAACGACTATTTGAGCCAATGGATGCCCACCTTTGTCGATCGCCTCGAGCTGCACCCCGTACGCGGGCGCTTGTTTGCCGATCACAAACTCGAGGCCGCCATTCGCCGTGTACTGTCCCGCGCAGTGTGGCTCAAAAGCGGCGGTTCATTGGTCTTTGATACCACCGAAGCCATGACGGTGGTCGACGTCAACACGGGCCGATTTGTGGGCAAGACCGACGCCAAGACGACGATTCTGACCAACAACAAGGAAGCGGCCACCGAAGTGGCTACCCAGCTTCGCCTTCGCAACATCTCCGGTCTGGTTGTGGTGGACTTCATCGACATGGAAGACCCGTCAGACCGACGCCAAGTCACTCAGCGCATGCAGGAGGCCCTCGAGGGCGATCGTGCCCGCATCAACGTGTCGCCCATGAACGATCTGGGGTTGATCTCTCTGAGCCGAGAACGCCTCGGGGAATCGGTCGAACAGTCCATGCACGCCTCATGCGAACCTTGCGAAGGTCGGGGATGGACACTGACCACCGATGAATTGTGTCGACGCATTGTGGCCGACACGTTGCACCACTTGACCACCCGAAATGACTTTTCCGGCGTGTGTGTTCGCGCCCATCCAGAAGTCATTAAAGTGCTCACTGCGACCCATCAAGACATCCTCAATGACATTCAATCGCGAGAAGGCCTTGAGGTCCAGCTAGAACCAACCGAAGATAGAGATCGAGAGACTTTTGACGTGGTAGGCAAATATGGCGGTTGAAAACGAACGAAGACAGCATGAACGCATGGGCGTGAACGACGAGTTTGCGACCATTGAAGGATACATGGCCGAGTTCGTGGAAGATGTGTCGCGGGGCGGTGTGTTTTTGCGCTGTGACGATCCGCTTCCCGTTGGCACCAAAGTCGAGCTGCGCTTTTCCATTTTGTCCGAAGACGTGGACTGCATTGAAGGGGTTGGCCAAGTAGTCAATCAGCGAAGCGGTGACAAGAGGGGCATGGGGATCCAGTTTTTGACCTTGTCGAAAAGGAGCCGGGAACTCTTGGCGAAATTGTGCCCCGACGACGACGAGGAATCCGCGAACCCGGCCCAGCCGGATCCCTCCGCCGAGCCCGGTTAGAAACTCGTCACATTCCAAGTGGTTCCGTCGCTCCGCACTTGAAGGGCGCCCATGTGTCCGGTGACCAGTAGCGGTATACCGAACGTATCATAGCGTGCGCTGACTTCAGCGTGCGGAAAGCGGAAACGGCCGCCTTCATCCGCTTGGGCAATGGCCACCAAGGGCTGGACCGCCTGGAGAAATGCTTGGCTCGATGAGGTCTTGCTGCCGTGATGGGGCACTTTGAGCACCGTGGACGCCAAGAGCGCACCACGCCGAAGTAGCGCCGCCTCTCCCTTTCCTTCAATGTCCCCGCTCAAGAGCGCGGAAAATCCACCGTAGGCAACGTGAAGCACCAACGAGTTGTCGTTCACATACGAGGGAGGGATCCGCTCGCCCGAATCCGCCCCAGGCGACGGATGCAGCACCCTCACATGGATCCCATCCAATCGGATATCACCACCCAGCATCTCCGGCCCCCGAACGATCGTTCCGCGACGCTTCATATCGTCGATCAACTGCCCATAGGTGCCGGGTTGGTTGGGCCGCTGCGATACCCACAACTCGCCAATGGGGATCCGAGCAGAAACGGCCGCAAACCCGGCGAAATGATCCGGATGGGCATGGGTGATCACCGCGATGTCGATCCGGTCGACACCCAGAGCACGCAAAGCGGGCACCACCACATCCGCCCCCACGTCCCGCCGTCCGGTGGGATCGCCGCCCGCGTCCACCAGAAGGGTGCGGCCATGGGGCGTTTGCACCACGATCGCGTCGCCGTGACCGACGGCGAGAAAGGTGAGTTGCAGTTCACCCGGGGGAGAAGAATCCAAGAGTATCGCCAGGCTGACCAGCCCGGCCAGCCCACCGATGACCGCCCAACGAAGACGGCCCCACCGAACCCGGCGAATCACAAACACACCCGCCACCACGGCCAATCCCACGAGGATAAACGTCGACTCCGACCACGGGGTGGCGTCCACTTGCCCACCCTGAGCGGCCACCCAATCCACAAATTGATGGCAGAGCGCTCCGCCCCATTCCAGCCAATGGATCAGCAGCCCAGCCAGGCCCGTCCAGTCCAGAGACACGCCGCCAAAAGCGGTCAACCCTGGGACCACCACACCCAGCGAAAAGAGGGGAATGGCCACCACGTTGGCCCAGATCCCGGCCAAGGGAACGCTCCGGAAATGCCACAAAACAAAGGGCAAGGTGGCCAGCGTACACACGGCCGAGGCACCCATCATGCGCATGAGATAGGAGACCAAGCGTCCGATCCCCACAAAAGGCGCGTTGTCCCGAACCCATTGAGCTGCGCGGTCAATGGGACTCATGCAAAGCATCAGGGCCGACACGGCGGAAAAGCTGAGCTGAAACGACGGATCGGTAATGGCCAAAGGATCGGCCCCCAACACCATGACCAAGGCCAGCGAAAGGCCCGAGATCACATCGGGCGATCGGCCCACCCAATGGGCCGACACGATCCCTGTGATCATCCAGGCCGCGCGCGACGCGCTAATGGGGCTCCCGGCGATGAGCACGTACAACCAGGCAGCGCCCACCGCAAACACGGCCGCGACCGGCTCGGAAGGCCAGCGCCGGGACCACGCGGGGATCCAGCACAGCATCCGCCGGATCCAGCCAAACACCAGCCAAGCGATGAGCCCCACATGCAGGCCGGAGATGGCCAAGAGATGCGCCACGCCCGCTTGGCGCCATTGATCCCGCTCATCGCGCGCCACCGCACCCCCATCGCCCAAGACCACCGCCTGCAATCGATCGGCGGTTTGGGGAGACAACTCGTCCGTACACCAACGGCGAAAGCGCGCTCTGAGCCGGTCAAGGAAATCCAACGCACTCTCGTCTTCGGTCGACAAGACGTGCACGGATGCGGCGTCGCGCACCCATGCGCTCGCCTGGACGCCGCGACGAAGCAGCACTGCACCCCGCGGCGGCTGTCCCGGGTTGGCAATGGGACGGACCGGGCGCACTCGAGCGTGGGTGCGGATCCGCTGACCACGATTCAGAACAGCGATTGAGGGCGCATCGGGCACCGACAATCGAATGGCCCCGGAAATGGGTACGGTCTGGGATCCTTCCCGCACGGTGGCCTCGGTCAGTTGAATCGCCAGTCGGTCCCCCACGCGGCGGATGGGACCGGTGATCACCCCTTCAATGCGGGCGCTTGGGGTGCTTCCCACCGCGCCCACCGGCAGAGGCTTTGTGGGCTCATGGGCTGCGGACCAGGCGGCGCCTATACAGATCCACGCCAGCCAGCCCCGCCAGCGCTTTTGGAGGTCATCGTGTGCTCTTCGCCACCACAACCACGTTACAATCAGCGCGCACGCACACCACACCTGCCAGCCGATGTCCGTCGCCACGCCCAGCCCCACACCGGCGCTGAACCCCACAGCCAATCGCAAAAAAGGATGGTTCACACGGTAGTACACGTTTTGAAGAGCTGTTTTGTTTCAGTCCACGATGACAGGCGATGGCGATGCTTCGTGTCTACGCGGTTACAGAATCATCTCCGGATGTTGCCAAGAGGCTGCCGGCCAATTGCAAGAGTTCGGTGGGATTGTGCTTAATGGCTTCGCGCACGTTAACCCGGGATGAGCCCCAACATTCGATGCACTTCTTGGCTTTGAGACGGCCCAATGCGCCCGCTAAGCCGCCATCCAGCACGCTCTCGCCGTCGGGAGCCCCCGCCCGCTCGTGACAGGGAAGCAGGTTTCCTTGAGGGTCTATGCGCACCGCAACGCGCTGCAGCAAGCATTGTATGGGCTCTTGATGGGGCCAGGTCGCCATGTGGCGAAGTGCTTCGATGGAATTGCCGATGGGCAGGTCCTTGGTTTTGCGGGCTTCCAGCGCCTGAAAAATGGCGCCCACATGATGTTGTTGGCCCACCACCGGGTTGGGATCGTCGGTGGCCAGCACCACATCGAGCGCCGGCTGAAAGAAGGCCTGAGCACCAATGGCGCGGGCTTGTTCGATGACAAAGTCCAAACACTCTTCGGTGGTCTCGGAGGTGACCAAGCACACCAAACGAATGGTTGTCGGCAACTCCCGGAGCAAGCGGCAGGCCTCCAACACCTCGTCCACCTGGCCCTCTGCGCGGTGTTTGTTGTGCACCGCGGGCGGCCCATCGAGGCTCAGCGACACGGTAGAGCAGCCCTCGAAGATGTCCATCCGCTTGGGTACCAGCGTTCCGTTGGTGCTGATCCCGTAGCGCACGCCGGCGGAGCGTAGACGCGACGCAATTTGGTCAAGATCCTTGCGCACCAAAGGCTCGCCACCGGTCAGGTGCACGGCCAGCACACCCAACTCGACCATCTGATCGACCAAAGAGAGCGCCTCGTCGGTGCTGATCTCCGGGGTCTTGATGCCGGGACAGCCGCAATAGACACAGCGCAGGTTGCAGCGATTGGTCACGACCCAGCTGAGCAACAGCGGCAGGCGACCGTAACGAAGCACACTTCCAATGGCCCCCAATGGAAGGCGCAGCTTGGATCCCACGTCCATCAACGACTCGGCCAAGGTCATGCCCATGATTGAAGTATACCCATGTTGAAGGTGATTTCCGAACGCTCCTGTCCAATCAGTTAATGGGCACTTCCGGCCGATGGTCCGGACTGCCCGGTCGAAACGCCTCAAAGGTGACGGATTTGACCAGCTGAAGCTTGCCCGAGGGCTGGGTCGTGAGATGCGCCACGGTCTCTTGATGAACCGATGCGACGCCACCCAAAAGCGTGCCCAGCGCCTCATCGAGTGCTTTCTTGTCCAGCGGCGTGTCGGGCGCCGCGACGATGCGCAGCGTGTATTCGGCCGGGCTGTGT
>Ga0310121_10004991_pt1 | contig 11515 bp, 14 predicted proteins | sample CB27_Tmax_986_MG_FD_203504 | JGI IMG/M metagenome (GOLD analysis project Ga0310121, IMG submission 203504) | Marine microbial communities from Western Arctic Ocean, Canada - CB27_Tmax_986 | ecosystem: Environmental > Aquatic > Marine > Oceanic | place: Canada: Western Arctic Ocean | collected...
ACCCCCAATCACTTCACCATGCCCAACGCACCCGTTCGGGCTACGCCCTCACTCCAGAACAGCAGCGGTCCCTTAACCCTAGATCCTCTCATTAAGGCTGGTACATAGTTTGGGGGAAGGCCAGGTGCCGAGCGAAAGACACAGCCGTGATCCTCGAACGAACGCCAGTCCGTCGTCGACATTAGAGCGACGCAACAATAACCTTCGCGGTCCATGGTAATGTAATAGAGCAGCCAGACACCGTCGTGCAGTTGCAAATGCACATCCTTGCAGGTGGCGCCAGGCAGGGCCCAGTCGGGCGGGCCGAAGATCGGGTTGCCTTCTTCCGGAGTCCATTGCTTCAGATCGTCGGACCACATTAGTGAAAAGCCGACATACCCGTCCTTACCGCGAACTCCGTAGATCATGCCCTACCGTCCGCCGTGCTCGAATGCCCAACCGTTGCTGCGCGTGATCAGGTCATGGTCGCCTTGGACGGGTGGTTTGATGATTTCGGCATATTGAAGATCGAACAGCCATGGACCAACGGCGTGACCGATGCCGGGCTCGACGCAGTTGCTCGCCGCGCCTTCCCAGTCGCCGGCGGCCATGCAATGTGAATAGGCATCCGATCGTGTCAAGTCGCCGGTCACATAGAAAAGGTGCCACTGGCGGCCGTCGTAATAGAAACTGTGATCGACCTGATACGTCCCCTCGGGCGGCGCGTAAATGTGCGTCGCCACATCGTTGAAGGCAAACTCCTGGGAGGCGAACAGTTGCTTATGCAGCGCGAGAAAACGCTCCTCAAATGTCTCGTTGCTCAGCGTTACGCCGAAATCGAGATCGATGGGAATGAAAAATCCTAGTGGATTGCGTAACCAATTGGGGTCGGGCTTACAGAATTCAATTTTTGCCGTTTGCGGTCCCTCGAAGTGGGGGACTGTGTAACGGCAAAATTTGAATTCTGTAAGCCTGACCCCGTCCTGCCTTGACCCGTAGGTTTATACACGTCTTTTGAGTCGTTTTGCGGCAGACTCGGGGGGTTTGGGAGGGAACCCCCAACGAAGTGCTAGGTGGTCGAACATTTCCGAACGCGCCCGCTCGTCTGAGTTTGCGGATTATATCGAGCGTGGAAAATCATAATGGAACGTCTCTTGGCGATTCATTGGGGGGTTCCCCCCCGAACCTCCCGAGTTAGTTTCCCAATCGACAACGTTTATCTGCAATCCAACGTAGAAGATGCCTACAAACCTAAGCCTTGACCCCGTCCTGCCTAGTCAAACAGATAGCCGATCACACTCGGGTGCGGCAACTCCACCTGCCTACAGTCGCATGACAGGGCAGATCGCGATACGCTAGTCCGTATCCGTTCATCAAAGTGTGTCCGATGTCGCTACGACATCGTTGGTATCCGACATCCACCAAACAACCCACGCAGATCCTCATGAGCCATTTGATAACCAAGGTTTGCCTGGCTAACTGTGTTCTGGCAATTGGCTTGCTCATCAGCTGGTCACAAAACAGTACTTTGGCTTCAGGCGTCAACAGGGCGCGTCCCAACATCGTCTACATACTGGCCGACGATCTGGGCATCGGTGACGTGCGCGCCTTCAACCCCAGGGGTAAAATCTCCACACCCATGATGGATCGGCTGGCGGCCGAAGGCATGCGGTTTACCGACGCCCATTCGGGCTCAGCTGTTTGCACGCCGACGCGTTACGGTGTGCTGACCGGCCGCTACGCATGGCGAACGCGGTTGGCGAAGGGTGTTTGCTGGGGCTACTCGCCGCCGTTGATCGCCGAGGGGCGGACGACCGCTGCTTCGCTGCTGAAAGGTCAGGGGTACAACACGGCATGTGTGGGAAAATGGCACCTCGGTCTGAAGTGGGCGTTGAAAGACCCGCAGAATTTGCCGAGCGACGATCAAGGTGAAAAATGGGACAACATCGACTTTGCCCAGCCGATCGCCGCGGGTCCGAATCAAGTCGGCTTTGACTACTTCTTTGGCAACTCGGCGTCGCTTGACATGGACCCGCACGTGTACATTGAAAACGATCGCGTTACGCGCGTGCCGGACAGAATCGATCCTGGTTCGGGCGGCACAAAGTTCTGGCGGGAAGGCCCGATTGGCGACGACTTCAGGCACATCGAGGTCTTGAACAAGTTGACAGAGAAAGCCGTCGACTACATCAAAACACAAAACGAGGAAAAGCCGTTCTTTCTCTATTTTCCGCTGACCGCACCGCACAAGCCGATCATTCCGACGGCCAAATTCCAAAACCAAAGTGGCTTGAACGAGTGGGGCGACTTTGTGATGCAAGTCGACTGGACGGTGGGACAGGTCATGCGAGCCGTCGAATCACAGGGTCTTGCCGAGAATACGCTACTCATCGTGACCAGCGACAACGGCGCCACGCCGGGCGCCGACTTCGAGACGCTTGGCAGGCACGGGCACGATCCCAGTCACCACTTCCGAGGCCACAAGGCCGATATCTTCGAAGGCGGACACCGCGTGCCGTTCGTGGCGCGTTGGCCAGCTGTGATTGACGCTGGGACGATATCATCACAAACGATTTGCCACACGGATCTGCTCGCTACCGTGGCCGAGATCACGGGCGCTGAATTGCCGCCTGACGCAGGCGAAGACTCAGTAAGCATCCTGCCGCTCTTGAACCAGACGGCCGATGGTCCCGTCCGCGAAGCAACCGTGCACCATTCGATCAACGGCTCATTTGCAATCCGGCGCGGCCATTGGAAGCTCTGCTTGTGTCCAAGCTCTGGAGGTTGGAGCACTCCTTCTCCTGGCGATGCGAAGGAGCAAGGGCTACCCGCCAATCAGCTATTCGATCTCTCGACCGACGTCGCGGAGACTGACAATGTGCAAGCCCAGCAACCTGAGGTGGTTCGAGAGTTAACTTCAATGCTTCAACGGTACGTGGACGAGGGACGCAGCACTCCAGGTGCGAGGCAAGATAACGATCGTAGCGTACAAGTCACGGCATTCGACCGCTGATCATGGCACGTGTGGCTGAATTTCGGTCAGTTTCTAAAAGAGTTCCTCGATCGGCTGCCGACCGTCCTCGACCAAACGCCGCGGCCTTCCGCTCAGATCCCTCAACGCAAGCGTTTCCACATCGAATCCCAGATGGTGATACATCGTTGCGAAAAGTCCCAACTTGAATGCCCATCTGGAACGGTTTCATCGTTCTATCAAAGAAGAATGTCTGTCGAAGATGATATTTTTTGGCGAGGGGTCGCTGCGCGGGACTGTAAACCAATACCTTCTTCATTATCACGCAGAGAGAAACCATCAAGGGTTAAAAAACGAGATCATCGAGCCGGGCGAAGAGATCGGCAACGTGACCGGCAAGTTCCACTGCCGCGAACGGTTAGGAGGCTTGCTGCGTTATTACTATCGTGAGGCGGCGTGACCGGTCTGTTAATCGTCAATCACCGTGTATTACGGTTATTGGGGGCCAAACCGTTTTCCCGTTCAAAAACAAGAATCCGAGCGTAAGTCGTTAAGCGGCAGGGACTAAACGTCAAGATCTGTTTAGCGGTCGAATTCCAGACGAGACAGTATATATATGGCTCAATTCCCAGACACGTGCTGATCCCGTTTTTCGCGTTCCAGCAGGCCAAAATCGTCTGAATTGGTAAGAGTTGACCTCGCGCATCTCCAGTCTCAATGGGAATTTACGTTGCGGCCTAGTATTTTGACCTTACGCCCTTCAGGGGACCGGGAACTTGGGTGTCCGTCCGGCGAGGACGTCGAGCACGCCATGGGCTGCGTCGATCGCCATCCGGTCCAGCGATTCTTGCGTGGAAGACGAGATGTGGGGTGTCAGCAGAATGTTCGGTGCACGGCAAAGCGGATGATCTGCCGGAATTGGCTCGACATCAAACACATCGAGCGCAGCACCCGCCAAGTTTCCGGCGTTCAACGCTTCGACCAATGCGGCCTCATCGACGATTCCCCCACGCGAGGTGTTGATGATCTGGCAAGTGGGTTTCACTTGCGCCAGGCGATCGCGGTTAACAAGATGTCGTGTTTCTTCGGTCAGCGGCACATGGAAGGTCAGAAAATCCGATTGCCCGAACAACTGGGTCACATCGTCAGTTCGTTCGGCTACAGGATCGTCGTCACCGGTCGACACAAACGGATCATAGCCGATCACTCGCATCGAAAGCCCGTGGGCTGCTATCCGTGCAACTGTCGATCCGATTCGCCCCAGTCCGACGACGCCGAGAGTCTTGCCCGATAGCTCAACACCCTGGAACTGACTGCGATCCGAGAATCGACCGCTGGAAACGGCCGTAGACGCTGGTCCGATTTTACGTGCCAACCCAAGCAGTAGGGCGATCGTGTGCTCTGCGACGGCGTTCGAGTTCGCCTGCGGCGTATAGACAACGGGGATCCCGTGATCGGCGGCGGCCTGAAGATCGATGTTGTCGACGCCCACGCCGTGCTTTGCCACAACCTTGAGGCGATCGCTGTTCTCAAGGGTTTCCCGTGTGATCTTGAACAGCCGAACCACGACGGCGTCAAAGCCCTGTAGCCCGACGTCGTTGACTGGCAGATCGGTTTCGTTTGACATCCACGGGGCAATACATTCCATGGTCGGTCGAAGCAACTCGATTCCCGCGGTGGATATGGGTTCCGGAAGAAAGACCCTTGGCTTCATTGCCCCTCCAAGTGTTTAAGGAATTCAAGCTGATGGACAATCTGTGAATCACGTTTTTCAATCAATCTTTGGGAATCCAAGTCGTTCCATTCGTAGATTCCCTGTCCCGTTTTCATGCCTAAATTGCCGTCTCGTAGCTTTTGAGTCAGAATCGGCAACGGCACGGGATCATTCGAGAGGTCCTGCATGAGGTACGCATGGATCTTTTCGATGAGGTCAAGTCCCACCAGATCCATGTTTTCTAAGGGACCTACCGCAGGCATCCGAAGTCCGAACGTCATCCGGGCTACGAGATCAATATCTCTTGGCGTCCCGATTCCTTCTTGAACGAGGTACAGCGCTTCGCGCCACATTGCATGCAGCAATCGATTGCCAATGAACCCGGGCACATCGCGTTCGACACGCACGGGGATTTTCCCAATCGATTTCATCACGTCACAGACGCGGTCCATCATTCGATCACGTGTTTCCTGTCCGCGAATGACTTCCACCAGGGGCATGAGGTGCGGTGGATTCCAGAAATGGGTGCCGACCAGCAAGGGTCCCGTCCGACTCTGCTTGGCCATTTCAGTGATGCTTAGTCCGCTGGTGGTCGTAATTAAAATCGCTTCACGTTCGACGGCTGAGTTAAGGTTCGAAAACAGCGAGACCTTCTCGGACATGTCCTCAACGATGCAGTCCATTACCAAGTCGGCTCGTTCATCGAGGTCGTCGATGTGTCGGACAATTGTGTACCGACCGTTTTCGTTCTCAGACTTGCCAAGCTGTTGGTCCATCCATGCGTCCAGCTGGTCGAGTCGATCGGGCACACGATCGAGTTGCGATGGATCTTGATCCCATAAGATGGTCTCAAAGCCCGCGCGCTTATAGCAGGCGGCCGCGGCGGCTCCCATCTGCCCCACACCACAAACGCCGACTCGTTCGATGATTTCACCATTTGACATGGTTGATGACACCTCCGGGATGGTCACGACGGCCCAAACGGATCGGGGATCTGGCTGCACCGCGTTTTTCGAATCCTACGTCTCGGCCGCAGAATTTGGCGGGACGAGATGCGGAATCGACGGAAACGTGCTAGCCGCTTATGGACTCGGTTCGTGGTCGCTTTGGCGGGGCTGCCGAGACACCTTCCAAACCACCGCTCACACGAATGACGTCTCCCGTCATCCAATTGTTGCGGGGGCTGCAGAGAAATGCAACGGCGTTCGCGATGTCGGAAAACTCGCCCCAACGGCCCAAAGGAATTGCTCCGCGTACCTTTTCAATCATGTCCGCTTCTGAGATGCCGAGACTTTTGCAACGCTGCGCCATCACGGTACGATTAAAGTCCGTGTAAACCGGTCCCGGGCAAACGGCGTTGACCTGCACGCCGTAGGCCGCCATCTCTAACGCCATTGTCTTCGTTAGCGAAAGGACGCCAGATTTGGCAACGTTGTACGCAGCTACAAGAGCCGCCGGGTTTTGTGCATTGATCGAGGCGATATTGACGATGCGTCCGGATTCCTGGCGTTCCATAATACGTCCTGCCGCGCGACAACAGTAGAATGCGCCCGTCAGCGTTATCTTAATGACGCGGTCCCATTCACGGTCGTCAAGTTCCACGATGGGAGTCACGACTTGACCGACGCCCGCATTGTTAACCACGATGTCCAACGATCCGTGTTGATCTGAGACCTCTGAGAAGCAGCGGTCAACTTGCTGACTGTCCGAGACATCAAGACGCTTGGCTTCCACACTCAGGCCCATGCCTGCCAGCCGCTCAGCCTCCGCCGCTGCTTTTTCGACCTGAATGTCGGCAATAATCGTGTGCGCGCCGAGTCGCGCCAATGTTTCAACCATACCCAGTCCGAGTCCCTGTGCGGACCCGGTCACGATCGCGATGTTAGCAGCCAATTCTGAAGCCGAGCCTGGCGCTGGTTCGGTCATATTCGCACTCCTGACTCAGGATAATCAATTGGAATGTTCGGATTTACGTCCAGCCGGGGACGCTTTCCATCACTTCATGGATACCCAGGCGCTGTTTTGATCACACGATTCGACGGCGCGCGTAATAAACTGCATGCCCCGCACCCCATCGTAGACGGTTGGAAAGTTGTAGTCTTCGGTCGTCAGCGGGTTGCCGTCGATGGCCGCGCGTACCGCTTCGACGACGCCACAGTAAATTGTCCCAAAAGCTTCCAGATACCCTTCCGGATGGCCGACGGGGATGCGTGAGCTGTTTTGGGCAGCGTCGGACAGATATCCTTGGGCCCTTGTAAGCGTTTGTCGTGGTTCGCCGTATCGATAAAGTTGCAGATAGTTTGGATTCTCTTGCTCCCAGAGGATTGCGCCCTCGGAGGCAAAGACACGTAATCGGAGCCCATTTTCTTCGCCGGTTGCAACTTGGCTGATCGTGAGAACTCCCTTTCCACCGCCCTCAAAACGGAGTAATGCGTTTACGTCTTCGTCCAACTGTCGATCGGGCAAGAAGGTGCTCTTGTCCGCGCACAGCTCCCTAATCGGATCCGCCGTAACATATTCGAGGAGATTGACGCAGTGTGTCCCCACGTCGCCCAAGGTGCCACCGATTCCGGATTGAACCGGGTCAACGCGCCAGGAGGCCTGCTTCTGTCCGAGCTTTTCGTGGGAAACCATCAGGAAATCTTGTAGGTATTCGACAATGACTTTGCGGACGATGCCCATCTCGCCGGACTTAAATAATCTCCGTGCGTGGCGAATTAGTGGATGGCCCGTGTAATTGTGCGTCAGGGCAAACACGAGTCCGGTCTGCTCGACCAGCTTTGCCAGTTGCTCGGCCTCTTCAAGGTTGTAGGTCATTGGCTTATCGCAAACGACGTGGAAACCTGCTTCAAGAAATGTTTTGGCAATCGGAAAGTGAGAATTGTTGGGGGTCACTATGCTTACGAAGTCAATCCGCTGGTCGGCGGGTAAAGCGGCTTCAGTGGCCGCCATCTCTTCGTATGTGCCATAGCATCGTCCGGGATCAAGATAGAGCTGAGCACCGGTGGCTTTCGTATTCTCGGGGTCCCGAGAAAAGCATCCCGCGACGAGTTCGATTTGCTGGTCGAGTGCGGCGACCATTCGATGCACGCCACCGATAAAGGCGCCCTGACCACCGCCAACCATTCCCATGCGTAATTTTCGTTTCCACGAATCCACGGTCCGTTCTCCTCAAATGATTGTCAGTCGAGCCCCAAAACTCGCCGATTATTGGCCGTATCGGTTTCCCCGCCGGCAAAATCATCGAATGCCAGGTCTGTCGTCTCGATGATATGTTGCTGAATAAACGGGGCTCCTTCGGCCGCGCCCTGTTCGGGGCTCTTTATACAACACTCCCATTCCAACACCGCCCATCCGTCGTATCCTGCCTCCACGAGCAATGAGAATACTCGCTTAAAATTCACTTGGCCATCCCCCGGTGATCGGAATCGTCCGGCTCGGCCTGACCAGGGTTGATAACCGCCGTACACGCCGACGCGCCCCGTCGGCTGAAATTCGGCGTCTTTAACATGAAAGCCCGAAATCCGTTCACCGTACAGTTGGATAAATTCCAGATAGTCCAGTTGCTGCATCAGGAAGTGGCTTGGATCGTAATTAATACAAGCGGCTGGGTGATCGTCGACGTGATCGAGAAACATTTCAAAGGTGGCGCCGTCGTAGATATCGGATCCAGGGTGAAGCTCATAGCCCATCACGCATCCATGTTGTTCTGCGACATCGAGCACGGGCTTCCATCGCTTGGCCAGTTCCTTAAACGCCTCGTCAATGATTCCATCCGGACGCTGAGGCCACGGGTAGGCCATATGCCAGGCAAAGGCCCCGGAAAGTGTGGGCACGTTTCGTATCCCCATATTTGCTGACGCTCGAATGCACTTTTCCAATTCCTGAGTTGCCCATCGCGTTCGCTCGGTACCCTGCAGCCCGGGCGGATGGAACGCCTCGAACATGATCTCGTAGGCCGGGTGGACGGCTAGGACTTGACCTTGTAGATACCCGGCGATTTCTGTTGGTTCGAGGTCCAACTCGCGTAGCTTTCCCGCGTAATCGTCGCAGTAAGTCTTAGATTCTGCGGCCTGGTCCAAGTCGATGGTGCGCGCGTCCCAGGCGGGAATCTGGATACCCTTGTACCCCAGGTTGGAAAACCAGTTGCTGATATTCTCCAAGGTATTAAAGGGCGGTTCGTCGCGCAAGAACTGCGCTAGAAATACCGCCGGTCCCTTCATCTTCGCCATCGGATTTACACCCCCTGAGTTCTCGCCTCGGATGACTTTGTGTCGTTCTACGTTACCGGCCGCCCGTAAGGACGCAATGTGGATTCCCAGCGTTATAGCAACCCCGAAGACCACGGGATAGATGACTGAGAAGTCCCGTTGTCACATCTCCGTGCGAGGCGCTAGTTCGAGCGGGAACACTCCGCTGCATTGTGTATGGCGGGAAGCACCGAGTGCCGTGCATCGAAAGAGTCCGAGTCTAGGGTACCGGCGGACTGCGATCGATCATTTCGCCTGAACCGATCGCGAGCGCTCGCTGCTGCTTGCAGCAATACACGACAATCCGGTCGAGTTTCGCACGATCAGACACTGGTCCGCGACGGCCATCGACGCCATGGTCTGCCCGAAGAGCTCGTTTCGTCCTAATTGCCGATACGTACGCGTCGGCTCGATTACCGTCGTCACACCATCCGTGCTGGTAAAAAAAAGTTTGTTGTCCGCCAGGCAAAAAGTGTCAGAAACCTCGCCGCACATGCCAGAACGTCCACCTGTTCTGCCCAGATGCGGGTGGACCCCCTAGAGCGCACGAAGCGCAGCCAATGAGCAGAGTAATCGCCAAACCGAAGACGGAAGGCCAAAGAAAGCTCAATGGGGTGAAAAAGGCGATATAGATGGTCGTCAATGTACCCACCAATCCCCCCACCAAAACGCCAGTGGCACGTACTCGGACGAAAAACATACCCAGCACAAAGACCCCGAACAGCGGTCCCGTGAAGGCATTCACCACCTTATTGCAGATCTCGATCAGGTCCCCCAGCCGCCCAACGTTGGCCGCCAACGCCGTGCCGGCCATACCAAAAGCCAGACTGGCAACTCGGGAAACCCAAATCTGCCGGCGCTGTTCTTCAGCCGACTCCTCGTCCGGTGTTGTCGCCGAGTCTCCCGTTGTTGTGGCCGCGTCTGGTGACCCGGACACAGGCCCGCGGATGAGCCGATTGTAGAAGTCCACGACGGCGACGGCGCTACAGGCATTGATCACGGAGTCCGTGCTCGACAGCGAGGCGGCCAGAATGGCCGCTATGACCAGGCCGGTCAGCCCCGCGGGAAAGGTCTGCGATATGAAGTGCGGGAACATCCGGTCGGGTAGGAGATCCCCCGGCATCGAGTGATGTTGGAAATAGGCAAACATCGAGAATCCCACAAAGACTAATCGGCTGGTCCAGAACGCGATACTGATCAAATCAACCAGGAATGCCTGCCGCGACGCGCGCACCGACGTAGTCGTTTGAATCCGCTGCACCATCACCTGATCGCCGGTGTAAATGGTCATGCGGGCCAGCGTCGTGGAGACGATCAGTCCGGTAATCGTAATCGGCTCCCGCAGAAAGAGCATCACCCGGTCGACAAGCCCGGTGTCCGCCGTGGTCGGGAGGGTGATGATCCATGAGGTCTTTCCCGCTACGTGTCCGGCCCGCCAGATTTCGGCCAAGCCGCCCGGGACACTGACAATGACCATGGCCACCGTCACGAGCAAACCGTTGACCATGATGCAGAACTGCAGGGCATCGGTCCAGATGACGGCCTTGATCCCGCCCAACATCGTGTACAGCGTGACCACGCAGCCCAACACAATGATCATGGCAGTCAACGGCAGACGGTCACCCGTGACGGTGCTAATGGCCGGACATGGGACATACATGGCCGTGGCCATCCAACCCACGCGCCAGAGAATATAGATACCCGCGCCCTGTCATCGCTCCGCGGTTCGAAAGGTACGAGACCTCCGAACTGCGATTCACCGTCAAGGAAGAAAGCAACGATTTCACCGTGACAGTCCAGCGGCCCACGGCACGGTACCTCCGACCCGGCCCGCGCGTGCGGGCGCCGGATCCGGCGACGCGGTAGGGGCGGGAAGCATGGTGCAAAGGCCTCTGCCCCCTCTCCCCCAATTTGTTCGCGCATTGACTTTTCCATTTCGATTGCCGTTGCCGCGAAGCATTTGGGGGTAGGGGGCCGGACTTACGCTCCCGATTTTGATGAACGGGACGCATTGGGTTATCATGTAAACCGCGTGACTTACTCACTTACTCACTCCCCAGTCATGCGATACGCTGCCACAACCTCGCTCATTCTGCTCGCCTGTCTGGGGGCGCTGCTCACAGGCGGTGCGTCGGCGTGCGCCGCGGAGCCGTTCTGGGCGTTCCAGCCGCGCGACGATCCCCTGCTGCCGGCCGTCCGTGACCGCGACTGGGCCGCCAACCCGCTCGATCCGTTCGTGCTCATCCGGCTCCAAGAAAAACAGCTGCTTCCGGCGCCGTCCGCCGACCGCCGATTGGACAAACGTTGCTTCGATTTTGGCCTCCGTGCATGTCGAATGGAGTGCAAAGGCGGCGATTGAGGAACTGGATAATCTAATTCGGCAATTAACGGAATTGGTTAACAAGAAGGAAAAGGTACTTCGAGTTCAGCTTTCCGACAAAGAATTTGACGAGCTTTTCCAACGAAGATATTCTGCGGAACCGGCAGCGACCTTAAAGACACTCGGATTGCAGTACGAAGTGCAGGAGATCAAGGAGCCTCGTGTCAATCGGATCCATGTATTACGGGTCAATTTGGAGGCTGGAAAAATCAAACCGGCGG
>Ga0310121_10004992_pt1 | contig 11512 bp, 8 predicted proteins | sample CB27_Tmax_986_MG_FD_203504 | JGI IMG/M metagenome (GOLD analysis project Ga0310121, IMG submission 203504) | Marine microbial communities from Western Arctic Ocean, Canada - CB27_Tmax_986 | ecosystem: Environmental > Aquatic > Marine > Oceanic | place: Canada: Western Arctic Ocean | collected...
CGATAGATTGGATAAATTCCTCAGTCGTGACGGCCTGGCCATCGTGGTGATCGAAGTACAGGCTGCAACCTTGTTGGAAAGATTGGTCGCCCACGAGCCGGTTGAGCATGCGTACTACTTCGGCACCCTTGATATAGACCGTTAACGTATAGAAGTTGTTGATCTCGACAAAGGATTCCGGGCGGACCGGATGGGCCATCGGCCCGGCATCCTCGCGGAACTGCTGCGTACGGACCAGGTTGGCATCCTCGATGCGTTTTACGCCGGCAGACCCCTGGGCCGCGCTGAATTGTTGTTCACGAAATACCGTAAATCCTTCCTTGAGACTCAACTGGAACCAATCACGCAGGGTTACCCGGTTGCCCGACCAGTTGTGGAAGTATTCGTGGCCGATGACATCACTCACCGAGCGGTAATCATGGTCTGTCGCTGTCGCCGGCAGCGCCAGTACGTATTTGGTGTTGAAAACGTTAAGCCCTTTGTTTTCCATTGCCCCCATATTGAAGTCTTCGACGGCGACGATGTTGTATTGGTCGAGGTCATACTCACGGCCATAAGCTTTTTCGTCCCAGTCCATGGCATCGCGCAAGGCGGCCATCGCGTGGCCGCACTGGGGCAGGTCGCGTTCGCGGGCATAGACCCGTAGTTTCACTTCTCGACCCGAGCGGGTCCTAAAGGAATCCTCGATGCATTGCAGTTGGCCGGCGACGAGGGCGAAGAGATAGCACGGCTTGGGATGGGGATCGTCCCAGACAGCTTGGTGCATGGCGCCGTCTTCGCGCGTCTCGATTTCATTACCGTTGGCAAGCAGCACCGGGTAGGATTTCTTGGCGGCGCGTACAGTGACTCGATAAACCGACAGCACGTCAGGGCGATCCAGAAAATAGGTGATACGTCGAAAGCCCTCAGGCTCACATTGGGTGCACAGCGTGTCTCGGGACGAATACAGGCCACTGAGTTCGGAATTGGCCGCTGGGTTGATAATGGTCTCGATGATCAGGGTGAAGCTTTCAGGCACCTTGTTCACGGTCAGCGTTGTTTCATCAGCGTGCCACTGCTTTGGGCCAAGTGGTTGGCCATTGAGCGTAAGTGAGGCCAGAATCAGTCGTTCACCATTTAGGACTAATGGCCGGGAGTGGACGCCGTTGCGGGTAATCTGCAATGTTGCGCGAACACGGGTTTTATTCTCGTCAAGATCAAAAACCAGATCCACCCGCGGAATGTAATAGTCGGGAGGACGGTAATCACTGAGGTAGGTGCGCCCCGAGGTGTGTTCGGTTGTAGCCACTAGGACATTATCTCCTTGCAGGCCTGGCCCGCGTGGATTCGGCGAACGCCTGCAACATTAACAAGATTGCCAGCCCCCGCCTCACAGCAGGCGACTTATAACGCATCAGACGAGAAAGATCAGCAAGATAACAAAAGCGATGACCGCGAGCAGAGGGAATATCACGGACTGCCAATCTTGTGGTGCGTCTTGGGCTTGGGCCATCAGGGCCTTGATGCCCGGGAAAACCCACAGGATTACCAGTAGTGCGAGAACGCCGAGTAGCAGTTTTTCCCAGGTAGGCAGCGGATTCATGTTGAGGTTGGACGCCTGTGTAGGTCGCTTGGCTTGAGGCAATCAGGTTAGAACTGTTAAATAAGTGTCTAATTTTCGGGCAGAATCTGCTATGGATCAAGGGCCAGTGTGCGCACCGAGATGCAGGGCTAAATTGGGATGAAATGCCTTCATAAAAGGAGTAGGATCAAGGACGCGCGGTCAGGTCGCGAGCCCGCCCCGGTTACGATAACCCCGGTCAGTTGCGCCCACGTCCAGGATTGCGCATACAAACACTCACCAACAGCCAATCAGTGAGGGAGACCAACCTATATGACCGAAGTACAGCACAGCCCCCTAAACGGCAGACTAGAAGATCTAAGATCAGAACATCGAGCCCTAGACCATGAGTTGAAAAATATCGCTGACGATCCTCTCATAGACGACCTGCAAGTACAAAGACTGAAAAAACGAAAACTATTTTTAAAAGACAGTATCAATCACCTGGAAGACAAGCTGGTTCCCGATATCATAGCTTAGTGGCCGAACGCGGACCACGGTCCAAAAAGAACGCCCCCGTACCCCGGGGGCGTTTTCGTTTCACCGCTACCGGTACGTGGTCAGTAGCGGTAGTGATCGGCTTTATACGGGCCTTCAGGTGAGACTCCGATATAAGCCGCCTGCTCGTCGGTCAACGTAGTCAGTTTTACCCCGACTTTGTCCAGGTGTAATCTTGCGACCATTTCGTCAAGATGCTTAGGGAGTATGTAAACTTTGTTTTCATACTGGTCCTGTTTCTGGAACAGTTCGATCTGTGCCAGCGTCTGGTTGGTGAACGAATTGGACATGACGAAACTGGGGTGTCCGGTAGCGCATCCGAGGTTCACCAGTCGACCCTGAGCGAGCAGAATGATCCGCTTGCCGTCGGGAAAGATGATGTGGTCAACCTGCGGTTTGATGTTTTCCCACTCATACTGCTCAAGTGAGGCACAGTCGATTTCGTTATCGAAGTGGCCGATGTTGCAGACAATTGCCTGATTTTTCATCTGCGCCATGTGATCATGGGTGATGACCTGGTAGTTGCCGGTAGCCGTGACGAAAATATCTCCCTGGCTGGCGGCCTGGTCCATGGTCACAACCCGGTATCCTTCCATTGCAGCCTGTAGCGCACAGATCGGATCTACTTCGGTGATCCATACCGTGGCGCCCAGCCCGCGTAGTGACTGTGCCGAGCCCTTGCCGACGTCGCCGTAACCCAGTACCACCGCCAGTTTACCGGCCACCATGACATCGGTGGCTCGCTTAATGCTGTCGACCAGGGATTCGCGAACACCGTACAAGTTATCAAACTTCGACTTGGTCGCCGAGTCATTGACGTTGATGGCCGGAAAAAGTAACTCACCGTCGTTTTCCATTTGGTAAAGGCGCTTGACACCCGTGGTGGTTTCCTCGGTAACGCCCTGGATATTACCCAGTATGTTTGAGTACCAGTTCGGCTGCGTTTTCAGACGTTCTCGGATAGCGCTGAACAGTGCGACTTCTTCTTCGCTTGAGGGGCTATCAATAACCGACAGATCCTGTTCAGCTTTGGCGCCTAAGTGAATGAGCAGTGTGGCATCACCGCCATCATCCAGAATCATGTTGGGGGTACCGCCATCGCTCCACTCGAAAATACGATGGGTGTAAGCCCAGTATTCCGTCAGTGTTTCTCCTTTGAAAGCAAATACCGGGGTCCCACCGTCCGCGATTGCGGCCGCCGCATGATCCTGGGTTGAAAATATATTGCATGAAGCCCAGCGCACATCCGCGCCAAGCGCGCGCAACGTTTCAATGAGTACGGCAGTCTGGATCGTCATATGCAGGCTACCAGCGACCCGAGCTCCCTTCAGCGGTTGGCTAGGACCGTACTTGTCGCGCAGAGCCATCAGACCCGGCATCTCGGTTTCAGCAATAGCAATTTCTTTTCGGCCAAAATCTGCCAGCGACAGGTCGGCCACCACAAAGTCCTGATTAGCTTGGGCTTGCACCACAGCGTTCATGGGTTAATCTCCATGTTCACTGAGCGCCGTTGGACAAGGGTCGACACCGTGGCTCCGAGCCTGGCAGGCAATAGCCTGTTGCAGCGCTCCTCGGCAGTGTCTATGAGTCTTTGAAGTTCTGGAGAGTTTAGGCCTCAGTCTGTTAGGGTATTCACGCGACGTTTACAGATCATGCGTTTCAAAGGCCCGCCGCCTCGCGCAGCACAGCTGCTTTGTCGGTTCGTTCCCAGGGGAATTCGTCTTCGGAGCGTCCGAAATGGCCATACGCAGCACTGGCCCGGTAGATGGGTCGTAACAGGTCGAGATCTTCGATGATGCCCTTGGGGCGTAGATCAAAGTGCTCCAGGATCAGTGCTTCGATTTTCTCTTCGGCAATCACTGCGGTGCCGTTAGTGTTGATCATCAGTGAAACCGGTTGAGCCACGCCAATCGCGTAGGCAACTTGTGTTTCGCACTGCTCTGCCAGCCCAGCCGCGACAATGTTCTTGGCAACGTATCGCATGGCATAAGCAGCCGAGCGGTCTACTTTGCTCGGGTCTTTGCCAGAAAACGCACCACCACCATGATGGGCCGATCCGCCATAAGTGTCTACGATGATCTTGCGCCCGGTGAGTCCACAGTCGCCATTGGGTCCACCGATCACAAAGCGTCCGGTGGGATTGACCAGAAAACGTGTATCAGCGCTCAACATGTTTTCTGGTAGTACCGGCTTAATGATTTCTTCAACCACAGCGTCACTCAAGGTGGCATGATCGATTTCTTCACTGTGCTGGGTTGACAGCACTACCGTGTCAATCGCGACTGGTTTGCCATCTTCGTATCGGACGGTTACCTGGCTCTTGGCATCCGGTCGCAGCCACGGCAGGCGACCGCTCTTGCGCACTTCGGCCTGGCGCTTGACCAGTCGGTGGGAATAAGTAATCGGGAAAGGCATCAGTACATCGGTTTCATTACAAGCGAAACCAAACATCATTCCCTGGTCGCCGGCGCCCTGATCGCGATCCAGCCCTTCCCCTTCATTAACGCCCTGGGCGATGTCTGCCGATTGTTTGTCAAGGGTGGCCATGACTGCACAACTGGCATAGTCAAAACCCATCTCAGAGGAGGTGTAACCGATATCCTTGACGGTATCGCGCACGGTCTGAGCCAGATCCACTTCAGCGTTGCTAGTGACTTCTCCCGCGATAACAACCAGTCCGGTATTAACGAGCGTCTCGCAAGCGACGCGTGAATTCTTGTCCTGCGCCAGCATGGCATCAAGAACCGCATCCGAGATCTGATCTGCCATTTTGTCCGGATGGCCTTCAGAGACAGACTCTGAGGTGAAAAGAAAATTGCGTGCCATAGTGTCCTCCGAAATATCGCGAAATTGACGTTCTAGAAAAAAGGCTGCGGAATTCTAGCAGGTTGCAAGATTTGAGTAGCCCCAGTTTGCCTTTGTGTCCGGGATCCAGTAGCAAAACATCATGGGCAGGCGCCCAAATTTCCGTTAGGCCTTATGGAAAATCCGAAATCATATGGGCTGCACTCGGCCGAGGACAATATGCCAGTGACTCTCATCGACCTGTCGATCGAGTGCAAAACCCTCAGTAAATGGATTCTCAGACCAGACCTGCGTCAGGGTCTCGCTCATAATCCAATCCCGGTACTCAGCAATAGCATCGGCAACCAGTCCGGTTCCGCTGATATGCAAGCGGATTCGGTCAGATACATCGAGCCCCGCCTGCTTGCGTCCATCCTGTATGGTGCGCACGATCTCCCGAGCCAAGCCTTCGCGCCGCAAGGGGTCGGTAAGGGCGGTATCAAGCCCCACCAGCGTGCCGGCCGACTCGGCGCAGGCATAACCGGCAGCAGACTCGGTCTCTACCAGAAGATCCTCAGGCGCCAAGACTATCGTCTCGCTTTCAACCGATAAAGTCACAGCCTCTCCTTTTGCCTGTGCTGTCGCGATTGCCGAGCCACTGGCCTGCGCCAGCGCATCACGGATTTTTGGGATCAGTTTGCCGTAGCGTTTGCCCAGGCGCGGCAGGTTGGGCTTGATCCGGTAAGTCACAAGGTCGGCATCGGCGGCGATAAAGGACAACGTTTTCACGTTTAATTCTTCAAGAATTTGAGTTTCGTGTTCAAGGACTGCCTGGCGCACTTTATCTGAAGGGGCGCGCAGCAACAGTCGCGATAGCGGTTGGCGCACCCGTATCTGGCTGGATTCGCGGGCAGATCGGCCCAGGGCAACAATATTTTGAACCACTCGGGTGGCTTCAAGCAGTGCGGTGTCGCTCCAGTCAGGTTGCGCTTGCGGCCATTGTGTCATGTGGACACTCAAAGGGGCGCCCGGATCGCGTGATCGCACCAGGTTCTGGTACATCTCCTCGGCGATAAAAGGCATGAACGGCGCTAACAGGCGGTGCAAGGTATCCAGGCATTGATACAAGGTTAGATAAGCTGATTGCTTGTCGCTGCCGGCATCGCTTTTCCAGAATCGCCGTCGGTTGCGTCGGATATACCAGTTACTCAGCTGGTCAACGAGTCCCTCGATCGCCTGTCCGGCCTTGTGCGCATCGTAGGCCTCGAGAGCGCTGGTGGCCTCGTCGACGGTATGGTGTAGCAGGGCCAGAGCCCAGCGATCGATCTCCGGGCGCTCGGTCAGTGGCACATCCTGCCGAAGGTCCACCTCATCCAGCGAAGCGTAAAGGGTGAAGAACGCATAGGTGTTCCACAGGGTATTGACGAAGGAGCTTGCGACCTCGCGGATGATCTCGACCGAGATCCGTTTTTGGCTTTCGGGCGCGAGCCGGGCAAGAAAGTACCAGCGTAGCGGATCGGCACCAATATGATCAAAGACGTCGTAGGGATTCACGATATTACCTAACGACTTGGACATCTTTTTGCCGTCCTGATCAACGATATGATTCAGGCAGACGCAGTTACGGTAGGCGACGCTGTCAGAGACCAGTGTGGCGATGGCATGCAGGCTGTAAAACCAGCCACGAGTCTGGTCTATAGCCTCGCAGATGTAATCAACTGGAAAGTGCTGAGCAAAAGCGTCCTGGTTTTCAAAGGGGTAATGCCACTGGGCATAAGACATTGCGCCAGAATCAAACCAGCAATCGATCACTTCCGGTACGCGTCGGTAAGTGCGGCCATTATCGGGATGAATAAAACTGATCTCGTCGACAGCCGGCCGATGCAGATCGGTTTCTGCAAGCGATTCACCGCACAGTGCTTCCAGTTCAGCCAGCGAGCCGATGCACAGGAAATCCCCTTCACTATCGGTCCACAAGGGCAATGGCGTGCCCCAGAACCGTTCCCGTGACAAAGCCCAGTCAACATTGTGCTCCAGCCAGTTACCAAAGCGGCCATCGCGGATAGATTCGGGTACCCAATTGATGGTCTGGTTAAGATCAACCATTCGGTCGCGAACATCGGTCGTGCGTATATACCAGGCGTTTTTTGCGTAGTAGATGAGCGGGTCGCCGGTGCGCCAGCCAAAGGGATAGTTGTGGGTGTACTGCTCCTCTTTGAACAGCAGTCCACGTTCGTTTAATAGGGCAATGATCACCGGATCGGCATCTTTGAAAAACAGGCCTGCGACCGGTGTCACTTCATCTTTGAAGCGGCCATCCAGGCCGACTCCATGCACCACTGGTAAATTGTGAGCCTGGCCAAGCGCTAGATCGTCGACCCCATAAGCCGGTGCGACGTGGACAATTCCGGTGCCGTCTTCAGTGCTGACAAAATCAGCCGCTAACACGCGACAGATATCACCAGGCGCCTCCAGGTAATCGAAGAGTCGTTGATAGCGGTGTCCAACCAGTTCGCGGCCTTTAACAGTGCGCAGGATTCTGGCCGGAGTCTCGCCGAGAACTGACTCGAGACGGGTTTTGGCAAGAATCAGATTCTCACCGGCGTGCTCGACAAAAACGTAATCGATGTCTTCCCCGACGGCCAGTGCGAGATTGGCCGGAAGCGTCCACGGCGTGGTGGTCCAGACCAGAAAAGCAGCACTGTCATCGAGCAGGGTGAAGCGCACCGTCACGGAGGGATCAACGGTTTCCCGGTAACCCTGGGCCACCTCATGCGATGACAGGGTAGCGCCAATTCTTGGGTCGTAAGGCACGACCTTGTAGTCCTGATAGATCAGCCCCTTGTCCCAGATGGTCTTGAGCAGATGCCAAACAGATTCGATGTAGCGATTGTCCAGGGTGTAGTACGCATGGTCGAGGTCTACCCAGAAACCCATGCGCTCAGTCATTTTCTCCCAGTCACCGATATAGCGCATGACGGAGTCGCGACAGCGTTGGGTAAATTCAGCGACACCCACCTGTTTTTCAATTTCTTTCTTGTCGAAAATGCCCAACTCTTTTTCGATCTCATGCTCTACCGGCAGACCGTGTGTATCCCACCCGGCTTTGCGTGGCACGTGGAAGCCACGCATGGTCTTGAAACGCGGATAAATGTCTTTGAAACTGCGTGCCAGCACATGATGTATGCCAGGCCGGCCATTCGCGGTCGGTGGGCCTTCGTTGAAGGTATACAGTGGGCGCCCTTCACTTTGTTCAAGGCTGCGAGCAAAAATACGGTGGTCACGCCAGAACGCCAGGATGCGCTGCTCCAGCGCCGGGCCGTCATAGCGGGTAGTTGCCTTGTTGAAACTCATATTGATTCGCGCACCTTAGGTTCAGCCCCCAATAACCGTCTTTTCGGTCTCCGGGGCGATTCGAATTCTCTCGGGGTGAAAGATTCGCGCGCGGTACCACCCGGCTCTACCCAGGCCCGCTATGGGCCAGGTCTTGGGGGCACAATGGTGCCCGGACCCGGTATCGAGGGTTAGTCGGTTGAGCCTACTGCACCGCAATCGCGGTATACGGTGGTTCGGTCAACGGCTCGGGGGTGATATTCGCCGGGACCCGGCCGGAGATTTCAGCATCCTCCGGTCTCTGGGTGCGCGGGTGCGCCCGGTGACTTGTCCCCTTCAACGCTTATATCGCTTCGGCTACAGGCTATGCGTTTGAAGACAGCGACTAAATCTACCTGTTGGGAAAGATCAAGGCAAATTCGCATCAGCAGTTCAACTTGAGCTTGTGGCGATTTCGCTGATCCTGCCTATGTTATCGGTGTGACTCAGCGAATCATGGGTCGGCGCTAATGCCAGCCAAGGTGCCGATGTGAGCCGACACGCTGTGGGCGAGCGCATCCAGATGATAGCCGCCCTCGAGTACCGACAGAATTCGATTGTCACAATGTTGGTTAGCGCAGTCCATCAGTGCCTCGGTCATCCACTGATAGTGTTCGGTGCTGAGATTGATGCTTCCGAGGGGATCATCTTGGTGGGCATCAAAGCCGGCTGAAACCAGAATCATTTCGGGCCGGTAATCGTTAATTGCTGGCAGTACCTTTTCGCTGAATGCCTGGGTGTATTCGGCATTACCTGCCCCGGCAGTCATTGGACAGTTCAGCGTGGCCCCCCTGCCGCGGCTTATGCCATCTTCCGATCGGGCCCCAGTGCCGGGGTAATGTGGGTATTGATGCAGGCTGATATAGAAAACACTGGGATCTTCTTCAAACAGGTGCTGAGTGCCATTGCCGTGATGCACATCCCAGTCGAGTATCAAGATTTTGTTAAGGCCGTGGTGGCGCTGCAGGTGGCGCGCTGCAATAGCGATATTATTAAAAAGGCAAAAACCCATCGCTGCATCATGCTCGGCGTGGTGACCCGGAGGGCGCACCAGAGCAAAACCGTTGTCGGCAGTTCCATCAGCAATAGTATCTGCAAGCGCTAGCACGCTCCCGGCCGCCAGACGGGCAATGTCAAAAGATTCGCGGCTGATGGCTACGTCCGGGGTATCCAGGTAAGGCAGGCCGCGCGTGCAACTGGTCCGGGCACGCTCGACCAGTGCCGCATCGTGTACCGATGTCAGACAGTCAGGATCACAGGCAGATGCCGCGGTGACCTGCAATTGAGTGAACCAGGGCTGGGCCTTAAGATGGGCCAGGGTATGCGACAGCCGTGCCGGGCGCTCAGGGTGCCCGGATCCGGTGTCGTGATCCAGAAAGCGTCGATCACTGGTAAAAGCAGTTTTCATAGTGCAACTTCACTAGTAGAGGCTTGTGTCCGGCGCGGTAGAATCAGGTGGCTGACCGGTTATCTCAGTAGTATCGCGATGATCGTAGCTCATGGTCAGGGCTAGCGCTAATCGTTTGAATATCATGTACATTAACTTTTGCGTTCTTGCGAGCACAGTATAAACATCCCCTACCCGGTCTGAGCAATGAATGAGATCGCGCTGTTCCACGGCAAGCCAGGGTGTTAGGTATCTGGACAGGCCTGGCGGTGCTTGCCCTTGGCGGGGTGATTTTTCTGGCCAGTCGTGTCTGGTCGGTGAGGGGGCAAAGAGGAACCGTGCTAGCGGCCCCGGACAGGACTAAGACTTTTAACGGGCCTGCGCTCACAGTCGGAACCTACAATATCCATCGGGCGCGCGGCACCGATGACAGGCGTGATCTGCGTCGCATCGCCAGGATTATCAGCGGTTGCGACATTGTTGCGCTCCAGGAAGTGGAGGGCCCTCGCCTCGGTAGCGGCCACAATCAGGCTTGGCACCTCGGCCGGTGGTTACGATTGGCTGCGCATTTTGCACCTAGCCGAAAGTTGTTCTTTTTTCCGCACCGTGGCAATGCGCTGTTATGCCGGTTTCCAGTCAGCTACTGGCAGCGCTTGGCGCTATTCCCCTCGACCGGACGAGCGCATCGCAACCTGACGGTGTACCAGGTCGATCTTGCCGGTAGCCCTGTGCACATACTGAATACGCATCTATCCAAACCGGCCGAGGGCGCATCGCCGTTCGAAGCGGTAATGAGTGCGTTTGGGCAGTATCCACGCGCCATTTTGCTGGGGGATTTCAACGCCCCTATGGATCATCCGGCGATGCGCCGCTGGCTACCACCTGATACGGTGGATGCGTTGGCCGACGCCGGGTTTGATCCGATGCGGGTGGATATGATTTTGATCCGCGGCCTGTCGGTAGACGAGGCTTGGTCATCACCTATTGGGCCTTCGGATCATCCTTTTTTCGCAGTGCGTCTGCGATTGCAGTGATGCCTCGTTTCAGTTCACCGAAAAACCCACTTGGGCCAGTAGCGTTTCCATCCTTGCGCTGATGGCCCTCTCGGGCTGGTCTTTACGCCACCACTGCATCCATCGGGCGATATCGGCGGCCAGCGCACGCTCGCATGCAACCTGACTGGTGTGGTGCCGCATGGCGTCGAGATCGAGCAAGACGGTTTGGTCTGGTGTCATCAGGATGTTCGGTGGTTTCATATCCCCGTGGGAAAGTTGGTTCTGGCGCATCAGGACAAAAAGCCGGGTAACGTCCTGAAGCGTTCTTTCCATCAGCACCGGGTCGCTGTGGTCATTGAGCGTGTCGCCCCGGGCTCCATTGGATATGTGCTCGCAGACAAACCATGATTTTCCTCGAAAGCCCGCTTGGCGCTCTTGCGCCCAAGCCACCGGGCGCGCTGTGATAATGCCGATGTCAGACAATAGCCGGGCAAATACCCAGCAGTTTTTAGCCCGGGGTGGTCGTACCGCCTGGCGCAACCGGTGCCAGGAATTTTTGATGTTGTAGCGTTTTATCACGAAACGGTTGCCGTCAAATGAGGTCGTACACAAGGTTGTTTTAATATCGGTTTTGAGTAGCTCAACATCTGGTTCGGCAAAGGCGGCATCTGGGTTGAGCAGCAGGGTGCGCAGCATCGGCGAGTCGTAACGGGACAGAAAGTGTGCATTAAGGCCCTTAGCGTGCAATGTCTGGGCTCGGTCACTCAGCAGGGCGTAGCCGCTGTCTGGGGTTGCGTCCTGACTGGCCGTCACTGACCGTTCGCCTTCCTAGGGCAGGGTACTGGCGCTACGCAGTGATTGCGCTACCGGGGCGTT
>Ga0310121_10004994_pt1 | contig 11509 bp, 10 predicted proteins | sample CB27_Tmax_986_MG_FD_203504 | JGI IMG/M metagenome (GOLD analysis project Ga0310121, IMG submission 203504) | Marine microbial communities from Western Arctic Ocean, Canada - CB27_Tmax_986 | ecosystem: Environmental > Aquatic > Marine > Oceanic | place: Canada: Western Arctic Ocean | collected...
CCGGGTACGTTCGCCGCCAGTTGCCTTCTGGCTCGGCGCTTGGCCGAGCGCGACGTGCGGGTCGTACAGATCTTCCACCGTGGATGGGACCAGCACGATAGCTTACCGAAAGACATTCGCAACCAATGCCGGGATGTCGACCAGGGATCCGCCGCGCTGATCAAGGACCTCAAGCAGCGCGGCATGTTGGATGATACGTTGGTGGTCTGGGGCGGGGAGTTCGGGCGGACGGTCTACTGTCAGGGGACCCTGACCAACAGCGACTATGGGCGTGATCATCACCCGCTCTGCTTCACCGTGTGGATGGCCGGCGGGGGGATCCAACCGGGGATTGTCTACGGTGAAACGGACGATTTCAGCTACAACAGCGTTCGAGATCCGGTCCACATCCATGACCTCAATGCGACGCTGCTGCATTGCCTGGGCATCGACCACGAACGTTTGACGTACCGATTCCAAGGCCGCGATTTCCGTCTGACCGACGTCCATGGCCAAGTGGTGCAGGGCATTCTGGCATGAAGGGAAAACAGCGGTAGCGTTGACATAGATGCTTGCGACCTCTCCCGTTCCGCGGCGACAGCGCGCGTGCCGAAAACGGACGCCAACGGGAGCCCGACAATGGCGCGCGGGCGCCGTCTAGATATGCCATCAGTGCCAGGCATTTGCAGCCTCCGTCGATCGCACTTCGTACGTGGGACTCAAACGCGGGTTCGTCCAACTGGAAGTCTCATTTGGATTCCTCCAGAAGGGTACGAAACAGCCGCTGTCGGAATGGCGGCTCGCGCAGTAAGACCAACTGCAGAAACCTGAAGTTGAACGAATGGTAGCCCTCGTAGCCGCGGGAATTTCCCTCCCAGTCAACGGACTCCGCGCCGTGCGGATACTGATCAACGATCCCGTTTTGGAATCCGCCGCCGTTGGGGTACGCGCCTTCGGTCTGCCGCCGGAGCATCATCCGCAAGATGGCGTCCGCGGGCCCATCCTCCCCCAGCACGTAGTGTGCCGCCAGAAACTCAATGGAACCGGGCCAAACACCCCCGTTCAGGTACTGACCAAAGGTGTCGCTGCCGTCGTCAAGACCCGGCGTCCCGACGATGCCGACCGGAAATTCGATCAGATAAGACTCCCGGGGAACGGGAACGAGCGTGCAAGGCAGTCCCAGCTCGGGCCGCTTAAAGCCAACCTCCTCGATCTTGGCGCGCAGGCGCCGGAGGATCTCCCGACCCTGGTCGGGGTCGATCAGCCCGTACTGGATGGCGATCCCGTTGATGATCGGCGAGACGAGATCGTGCAGCTCCCCGTCCTCGCTTTTCCACCAGGCGATGTAGCCGGTCTGTGGGTTGATTAGCGTCTTGGCATAGGCGTCCTTGAGCCGGGCGGCGAGTTGGCGGTAGCGGGCCTGTTGCTCCGGCCGTCCCAGACGCGCCTGCAGGTCCGCCATACACCGCCATGCGCGATAGATCAGGGCGTTGCAGTAGGCGTCCTTATGCCCGCAGTTGATCGAATCAAACGCCGAGCAGGAGCGTTTGGGACCAATCAGCGTGCCTCGATTGCCGCTCTGCACCGCCTCGAACAGTCCGTCACCATCGATGTCGCGCCCCACGGTGAACTCGGCCACGCGCTGGAGCTTGGCGATCCGGCGCTGAAGCCACGGGGTGTCGCCGGTGGCCTCGACGTAGTTCCAGGCGGTAATCAGCAACGAGGGATTCGTATCCATGAAATCGACGTAGTTGCCTCGGTAGCCGATGATCTCGCCGCTTTCGAGCATGCGCCGGTCTATCCACCAATCCAGCGAGTAGCGCACCTGTTCCATGGCCGAGATGCCGGGGGCCAGCTCCGGCACCAGCAAAGCCGCGTCGGCCAACGCAAACAACGACATACTGCACGGATCGCTGATCACGTTGTTGCTATGAATTCCGGCGGGCGAACTGAACGGTCGGCTCTGGTCTCCCCACTGTGCGGCAGGTTGAAAAGCGTTGAACCAGCCGCGACGCGCGGCGGCCCACATCTCGAGGTCCTGCAAACCGTCCGGCGCGGGCAGCACCCAGGGTTTCAGACGAAGGCTTATCGGCTCGGCGGCGGTGGGGCCCGGCAATTGCAGGATAAAATCCACGATCGCCGCGCTGCGACTGCCTTCCAGACGGCCCGTTACGCGACCCTGCGAGGTGTCAGGCTCGGCCGTCAAATACATCTGCCCAAAGTCCGGCGCGCTGATCAACGCCGGCAGCCGAAGCGTTGCATCCTCGGCCCACTGGGCGGGCAGTATCGTCGTCGGTGTCACCCGAGGGTTGAAAGGAAACGTCAGCTCCACGGACTCCACGCGGTCCAAGCCGGCCCCCTCGCCGGCCAACGTCAGCGACAGGTCCGCGTCGTGCACCTCCACGGTCCAAGTCAGGTGGATATCGTCCGCCGGGGAGAACCGATAGCGGCGCAGGACGCCGTCCCCTTCGCTCACCGACGGAAGTGCCTTTGCTTCCGTCCACGCTCCGGTGACGCGCACACGCATCCCCGTCGCCGCGCGCAGGAGATTCATCTCCGCCTGCTTGCCCCCTTCGGTGTCCCAGCTCAAAACGGTGATTGCCGGCGACTGCGGATCGGTCTCGACGCGCAAAACCGCCTGGCCCAGGGCGGGACGCGCCGACAGGGCCGCCGCCAGCAGCGACATGCACCCCACAAGCACCGCACAGTTTTGCCGCCTGATACAGATTGCATTCATGGAATTCTCTCCTTGTAGTTGGCCGGGTTGTTAACCTCACGATGGCGAAGGTTCGCGTTTTTCGAACGGCTCGGCCAAGCCGCTGTGCCGGTAACCACTGCCGGCACAGCGTCGATTGAAAGGTGGGGTTAACAGCTGCGTCAAGGGCGAAAACCAAGAATTCCCGGTTAAGGCGATGGAAAGAAATAACTTGGACGTTTGCGAATCGCCTACGTCGTCCCGCAATGTTGCCGCGAATAACTAGGGACTGGAAATAAAGCCTAAATCTCCCCCTTTTCAACCGAGGTCTCGAACTGGCCGCAGTTGCGAAACGTCCAAGTTATTTTTCAACATCGCCTAAATATCGCACCGAAAGAGATCACCTGGCGAGCCGGGATCGACGTACTCACGTTTGGAGGGACGAAGAACGGTTGCCCAGGAACCGAAGCACTGGTCTAATGTTATCTCAACCTCAAGACACGTTTTCAGGTCTGGACATAGGCTCCAATCCGCCGCACAATAACACTTTAAACGGTCTTGGGGCCGCTCAGCCGAACAGCATTTTCGCCATCCCTGGCGAAGGACGTCTCGTTGGAGATCTTTCGCAAGCGTGTTGAGAGGAAGGTTACCATGGTCCACACTCGTCGGGCATTTACGCTAGTGGAACTGCTGGTGGTGATCGCCATCATCGGCATTCTGGTGGCGCTGCTGTTGCCGGCCGTGCAAGCGGCCCGCGAGGCCGCCCGGCGAATACAGTGCACAAACAACCTCAAACAAATCGGATTGGGCCTTCACAATTATCACGACTCCCACAGCAAGTTCCCCATGGGAAACGCGGCAGTCGCGCACTCGTCCTGGCTGATGCTCCTGCTGCCGTTCATCGAGGAGGGGGCCTCGTACGACCAGTTGGATTTTTCGGAAGTCCACGCGGGATACGTTGGATATGATCCGGGATCAGGCAACAATGGCGTGGTGATGAACGGGGTGCTACCTCCAGTGTACTGGTGTCCCTCCAGCGATCTGCCCAAGTGGCTAGTTGATCGTCAGATGCCCAGGAATCCCCCATATAAGTTTGCCACGGCCTGCTACATCGGCATTAGCGGAGCGACGATAAGCAGCGTTTCTCCCGAGGAGCCTTCGGGGCAACGCCGTTGCGCGTACGGGCCTTTAGGTTTCCCCTGTTCCAACGGCGTTCTGACCCCCAACTATTCAAAAACGATCCGCAACATCACCGACGGCACCAGCAAGACGATCGTGGTCGGCGAGCAGTCGGGCTGGATGGTCGACGCGTTTGGCGCGCAGGTCGACCTCCGCACCAGCACGGCCCATTCCGCTTGGATGGGGTGCGCTCCGTGCGGTGAGCCGGGCAACCCGAAGAGGTCTTCGACCTCCTTATGCAATTGGGGCTACGGTTGGTCGGCCGGCACCAGTTGGTATCAAAACATTACGTCATTGCGCTATCCGATCAACCACAGGACCAAAGCCGCCGGCATCAACATTTCCGAGAGCAATACTCCTATCATCTCGGACCATCCCGGCGGGGCCCACGTGCTTCGCTGCGACGGCGGCGTGGTTTTCCTCTCCGACGACACGAGTTTTGACGTCTTGAAGTTGATGGCGATTCGCGACGACGGATTGATCGTAGATAATCTCTAATGTTCTTTCCCCCCCTTTGGGAGAGACGACGGAGTGGGAGAGGGAACGGAGTGGGGATAACTCGCCGCACTCCCACTCAACGTAAAGGACGCTACCGATGGCCCTCCGAACTGACTGGCTACCGACAATTCATTCTCTGCGGGCCTGGGCACTGTTGCTGGTGTCAATCGTGCTGGGCGTGGCGGGATGCGATAAGGGCCCACCGATTACCCAAGTCTCCGGCAAGGTGACCTTCCAGGGACAGCCGGTCAGCGAAGGCGTGATCAACTTCGCCTTGGAATCGGGTTTCGGCGTCCAAGCCGTTCTGGCCGGGGACGGTAGCTACCGTTTGCTGAGCCACCACGGGAAAGGGATTCCCCTGGGTTCCTACAAGGTTACTATCGCTCCACCATCGTTTGACCCCGTGCCGGCCGACATGAGCAATCCACCGCCGCCACAGCCACCGTACTCTAACATCCCACAACGGTACCGCAACTTTGACACGAGCGGGTTCACGGCCGAGGCGGGCGAAAGCGACAACGTTTTCGACTTCGACATGAAGCCCTGACCCCTTCATCTATCAAACACAGGAAAGGTCAGCATCAATGCAAATGGCAAACTGGATTTCGAAGGTTCTGTGGGGCTGTGGGGCGGTCGTTGTGACCGTGTCACAGATGTCCGTGGCGGCTGCGGCGGACAATGAGCAGGCCTTCCGCGTTCCGCCGGGCGAGCGGCAGCTGTTCCTCGACGATGTCGGCATCTTGAAGATCGATAATCTCAAAAGCACGCTGCACCAGCCGACCAAGAAAGGAGCGGTCATCCGCCCGGACCTTTCCTGGGAAACGGCGCTGCAGACCCGCTCGGTGCCGGCCTGGGACGAGAAAGAGAAGGTCTTCAAGCTGTGGATGATCACCTCCACCAACGTGTCCGGCGTGGGCGGCACGACCTACGCCACCAGCAAGGACGGCATGCAGTGGACCAAGCCGGTGCTGGGGCAGTGGGATTTTCAGGGCTCGCGAGAAAACAATTTCATAGCCCTCGAACCCACGATGCAGTGGCCGGAAAATGCCATCGAGAACGCGGTCTACGATCCTGACGAGGCGGACCCGGCGCGGCGCTACAAAGGGTTTCTGGGGGCTTTCGACCGCCGGCCGATGGTCAGCCCCGACGGCGTCCACTGGACGCTGCTGGACGTGCCGGCGATACCGTCGCAAGACGAATCCAATATGAGCTACGATCGACAGACACGGACGTTCATTGCGACCGTCAAACATAGCGGTCCTTACGGGCGATCCGTGCATCTGTCTACCAGCCAGGACTTCGAGCATTGGACGGAGCCGGTACTGATATTCCACGCCGACGAGCTGGACCAGGAGCTGGGCCGGGAACACATCAAGGCCCGTCGGGCCGATCCCCAGCTTCATATGCGGAGGCCCTTGTGGGACCTTCGCGACACCTACAACGGCCATACCGCCACGCCCAAAGTGGACGTGTACAACATGGGGCTGTTCCGCTATGAAGGCCTCTACATCGGCACCCCGGCCATGTTCCACTCCAATGACAACCGCTGGAACAAGGACGGCTTCCACCTGATCCAACTCGTGTGCAGTCGAGATCTGAAGACGTTCAAGCGCCTTGGCAACCGCCAGACGTTTATCGGGCCCTCGCCGGTCGGTCAAGGCGCCTACGATCTGACGCAACTCCTTGGACCCAGCGCCCCCGTGGTCCACGGCGACGAGTTGTGGTTTTACTACACGGGAATCAAGTACCGTAACCCGCCGAAAGACGCCGACCACGACGTCGGCGCAATCAACTTGGCCGTGCTGCGGCGGGATGGGTTCATTTCGCTGGATGCCGGTGCCAACAACGGCATGATCCTTACCAAACCCTTCACCGTGGCCGCCGGTACGCTATTCGTGAACGTCGATGCCCCAACCGGTGAGCTTGGCGTCGAGGTTCTGGACGGAGAAGGCAAGGTGGTCGCACAATCCGAGGCCTTGTCCGGCGATTTGCTGCGCGAACAAGTTAAATGGGCCGACGGCAACTTGGCAGAGATGAAGTCCAAGAATGTGAGCCTGCGCTTCACGCTCAGCAACGCGCAGTTCTATTCTTACTGGCTGGAATGAGGGTCCCCATCACCGACCACCGCTGCATCGACCTGGACGCCCTGACCATCGTCCGCCTGATTACGTGCAGTGCCGTACTCGTGGTCACTCTGACCGTGGGAGTTGCCGGCCAGGAAGCGGCAACGCCAGGATTGCGCTTGGAGTTGGACGAAAAGCGGCCGCTGGCGTCGTGACTGAGTTGGGACACGGAGAAGAGCAGTCGCGCCGACACCAATCTTTTGCGCGCCGACAGCGGATTAGGCCTGCGCGTGCGCATCGATGGCAAATGGCAAGCGGCTGCGGATTTGCCCACGCAGGTCGACAGTTCCGCACCTTCCGGCAGGCAGTACACGCTCTCGGTTGGCTCCTCCGCAACGTTTTCGTGGCAACTTTTGTCTGACAGCGATCGGCTGACGATGACCTTTACGGCCGCAGGCCCGGTGCGCGAGTCGTTGGATGCGGTGGAGATTGTTTTCCCCTTCAACCCTCGCGTTACGGCGACGACGGTCCTCCCGAGTCAACGTAGCGAGGATGGGACGTTTGAGCTCCCGGCGATTATCAGTGCCCCCGATTTTGGTCAGATGCTGATCGGTGAGAGTCAGGGCCGACGCCTCAAGGCAAGGTTGGAGGGGGACCGCAGGAAGTAGACCAGGAAGGTGAACTTCTACGTTCGCCTGCCGGAAATTGTGGCGGACAATCCCTGCACGTTGAACCTGACCCCGATATGGCTTGATCCACCCACGGGCCTACAAGACGAGTCACTTTGGCGCCTTGCGCGTCGCGGTTGGTTGCGCGTTCTGGTTCTACGCCGACCAGGCACTGTGGACGCCGGAGTTAGCGCCGGGCGTTTCGATCGCAAACGTTGTTCGTGACACGACCGAATGGTGGTTAGACGAGCGGAGGTTGCCCAGCGGCGAGATGATCTGCTATTGGGACAAGACCGGGTTTCTGGACGCCTGCGCCGGGCCGTTAATTGCCTCGTGGGACTACGTGGCGGCGACGGGCGATGACAAATGGCTGGCCGGACGGATCGAGCAGCTCGAGAGTGTGGCGGAATTCCTGGCTGAGTGCGACGTCGATGACGACGGGCTCGTGGAAGCCAGGCGCAGTGGTAACCGCGGCACGCTGAAGCAGCCCCAGCGATCGTGTTGCTGGTGGGACGGCGTCAACTATGGGCACAAATGCGGCTATTCGAATGCTGTGATCTATCGGGCCTGGCGGTGCCTGGCCGACTTGGAGCAGCGGCTCCGCCGGACTGAGCAAGCCAGCCGTTACACGCGGCTGGCCAATCGGCTTAAGGAAACGTATGCCAAGACGCTGCACAATTCGGAGACCGGCTGGCTGGCCGGGTGGAAAAGCGCGGACGGTGAACTGCACGACTATGGTTTCACCGCCGTCAACGCGCTGGCCATCGAATATGGGCTGGTCGAGCCGGATCAGGGCCGCCAGATTCTCAAGCGTCTGTGGCAGAAGATGGCAGACGCCGGCTTCGAGAAAATCGAGCTGGGCATACCCTCGTCGCTTATTCCTATCCGGCGAGCTGACTACTTGATTACCACGCTCACCGGCGGGCCGAAGCGGGAGGACGGCAGCGATACGTTCGGGCAATACATGAACGGGGGAATCAGTGCGGGATTCACGCTCCATTTCCTGGCAGCCCATTACGTGGTGGGCCAGCAGGAGCGGGCCGATTAGGTCCTGCGGGCCATGCTCGATCGCCAGCAGAGCGGCGCCTTCCAAAACGGCGTGGTCAACTCGTACCCGGGCGGGATCGATTGGACCGATTGGACCGATTGGCAAGGCAAGCCATTCGGCTACGAAAGCTACTTGGCCGACAGCTTCCGCTTTTTGCAGGCTGTACTACTCCGCGAGCCTGCCTTCCGCGATCACCTGTACCGGCCGCTGCGGACTAGATAATTGATAGCAAGGGTTGGTTGGCCCAGACGATTACATCGGCAAACAACGCATGTTGCACCCGTCACGCGACGAGAGGTGTTGTTCTAAAAGGGTGGACGCGATGTGAGTACAATTTTACCCATCTTGCCCAGCTGGATACCATTCACAATTGCCCGCTGGAGAGCCGCTCCTAGACCGGATGATTGGCTGCCGAGCAGCCCTAGCATGCGTCGGTCCCATCGACCGGCGCGAGATTCGTGCTCCGGTGTGTCGGACCGGGGCATGCAAGAATGAAATCAAAAAAGCTCGCGATTTACATTTTCGGAGGATCGATCGATGCCGCCGAGGCACCTAGGGATGTCTTTTTCGACGCGTCGGTGGGGGCGTCCTCTGCATCGAACGCCAATTGCCTTGCGCGCGGAGGTGGTTTTCACCTCAGCGAGAATGTCGATTTGCAAACTCGCGTCGGTTTGTCCAACCTCAGCAAGTTCGCCGCCCGTGTTCACGACTGAGGTGTGCGCCACCTAAGCGCGTTAGCTGAGGGGACAAATGCGTTCGGTTTGTCGGACCCACGCGGGCCAGGGTCGCGCCAAATCACGATAGCGACGAGCGTTAGTTCCAAAAGCGTAAACTTGCCCCCCGTCACAGCTGGTTTTTGAATAGTTTATTCGCTGGCGGCAATATGAGCAGTACGAGTACGGCCAGCCGCTATGATGGACTTGACGGAATTCCGACGCTTATATGTCAAAGAAACCCAGGTCACCGGAGAAGGCGACAGGGAGGTCCAGCAGGCAGTGCCGAAACGCAAAATTGAGTAATGACTGCTGCCGAAAGTCCGATTCACTCATACGTATTCTCGGAATGAGACGACCGGTTGATCGTGGGCGTTGACGCACCTAATCAATGGAGATTCCGCTCTCCTATCTGGTTCGCACTGCGGGACTTGGTAGAATTCAAAGTCCGCTCGTTTCATGGATGAGCACGGATTGCCCTCTCCAGAAGTGGCGTCTCCACGAGCCAACCGCGATATCAAAGGCACTGCGATGTCAGACGAAACTCCTAATTGGAAACTTCAGTTCCTCAGCGATAATGCTTCGCCCATCTGTCCAGAGGCTTGGGAGGGGCTCGAACAAGCCAACTCGCGCCCAAACTCAACATACACCGTCGCTTATGGAGATGACCCCATCACGGCTGAGGCGACGCGACTGATTCAGGAAATCTTCGAGACCGATTGCGAGGTGTTCTTTGTCTTCAACGGGTCTGCGGCCAACTCTCTGGCCCTGGCAAGCATATGCCAGTCGTATCATGGAATCCTCTGTCACCCGCTATCTCATGCAGAGAGCGATGAGGCCAACGCCCCGGAGTTCTTCACGGGCGGAGCGAAGCTGCTTCATGTCGATGGTGCAAACGGCAAGATGAATCCCCAGGGCATTCCCAAAATCCTCCGGCGTGGCCACGGCATCCACTCAGCCAAGATCCGAGGCGTCACCATCACGCAGGCCACAGAAGTTGGGACGGTCTATACCATGGAAGAGATTTATCAGCTTACCGCCATGAAACACGATTACGCCGAGCTGGATTTCAAGTTCCACATGGACGGAGCGCGTTTTGCAAACGCGGTGGTAGCGTTAGATCACGTTGCGCCAAAAGAGATAACGTGGCAAGCCGGGATTGACGTACTCACCTTTGGCGGCACCAAGAACGGGTGCCCGGGAACCGAGGCACTTGTCTTTTTCGATAAGACCTTGGCCCGAGACTTTGCGTGGCGTCGGAAACAAGCCGGCCAGCTTGCCTCGAAGATGCGCTATTTGGCCGCCCCTTGGATCGGCATCCTAAAGAACGAAACGTGGTTGAACAACGCTCGCCATGCCAACGATCACGCGCGATTACTTGGCAATGAACTGGCGGCGGTCGCGGGCGTTACGTTGCCCTTTGACATCGAAACCAACGCTGTGTTCGCGCGGTTGCCCGACGGTCTGGCCAAGGCACTGCATGCCCATGGCTGGCACTTCTATCACTTTGCCGACGCCGATGCCTGGCGCTTCATGTGCACTTGGAACACCACGAAAGAGGCAATCCAGGCGCTGATCGGCGACGTCCGCGAATTCCTGCCAGGTTGAACCATTGACGCGCTCGAACAGATAGGCAGCGACAGGATTCTCAATCCGCCAGGTCCAACAAGTGTAGATCGCCCCAACCCCCCACCCTTTTTCGACGAGTGATGCCCGTAGCTCTGAGGCCAATTGAGGCGCGTCGGTCATCGACCGAGGTATCGAACGCCTGTCTCCAACGCGCGGAGGTCGTCCCCACCTCCTGCAATTGGCGCGAATGTTTCGCTGCAGCGGTTGCATCGACCGCCGCGAATTTGGCCGGTCGCTCAACTGCACTTTTCGCCCCAAATCGGGTTAATTTTGGCGCATCTGGGCAGCCTGCGCGGGTTGCGTCATCTTAACAAAAGCGGCGGGAGGCCATGCAGGAAGCCAATCTACGGCTATCGGCTATCGGCTAGCGGAGCCGAGCACGGATAGCGGATGTCGACGGCCCGGGAGTCGTCGTCATGTCCATCAGCCTGGAAAAAGTTGCGGAAAATCGGACCTGAACGCCCTCTACTTTGCCACGTACCAACTGCCAAGGCCAAGGGGCTGGATCCAGCCGTTTACGGTCGGACACTATTGACGGGCGGCTTTGGTAGTCTTTTTCAACTAGGGCGTCGACACTGGGACGGTGTTCAAGTCCGCCGGCTTTCATGAGCCGATTCTTTGGCGGCACGTGTCTTGGCGCCCCGAACCACCGAACGGCCAGGGCCGGGAATCGCGGTATGGCTGGCTGTACTATCGCCGCGTCAAAACGAAGAAGCAGTTCTATCGGCCCATGAACCGCGTTGTTCAGGCACATTTGAAGAGCATCCGGCCAGCTGATCCTCAACCCAAACAGCCCGTCAGTGATTGCTGGCGGGCATCACCACTTTCCAAGGATTCATGGTCACTATATATACAAGGTTGGAAAAACATCCAGTACACGATTGGAGAGAATATGGCGACCGAAAGCAAATGCCCAGTGTTGGGCGGACCTCATAGACACACGGCGGTTGGGGCCACGGCGAACCAACACTGGTGGCCGAATCAGTTGAACCTGAAGATTCTCCACCAGAACTCTCCCCTGTCAGATCCAATGGGCA